>Ga0209489_103882_pt1 | contig 28474 bp, 23 predicted proteins | sample SiratrowhiteBW_FD_187527 | JGI IMG/M metagenome (GOLD analysis project Ga0209489, IMG submission 187527) | Root nodule microbial communities of legume samples collected from California, USA - Siratro white BW (SPAdes) (version 2) | ecosystem: Host-associated > Plants > Roots > Nodule | place... | reverse complement strand
GGATGCATATACACTCAAAACCAGTCTTTGGCTTATGCCACTTTTCCAGACCTGAAGACATTCATGAAACCAGACAATCCTCCTTTTTGGAAAGAAGAATTAACTCTACATCTTCATGAGATCAACGATTTCAAAATAACACAGAAACAGACAACTTCCAGTTGTAACAGACTCAAAAATCTTGATCTGATATGTTCACCAGATTGGGAAGTTTCTCCAGAATTTTTCAATGAAGAATTCAAAGAAGTTAAAATGAAACAACTTCTTCCTAAAAAGAGACGCACTCCCATTTCTGAATCAAACCTCCTTTGGCAAAATTGGGAAAAGGAAAAAACTGAGAAAGAAGAACTTTTCTGGAATGAAGAAGTCATGCTGAGAAAAATACTATGGATAGTATGTATGAGGAACAGAAACCAGCCGAGTGGTATCAGAGCCTAACTAATATCTAGCTGAGTTCATTTCTTTTAAAAAACTGGGTGCATTATATGAATTTAAAGTGAGTAGAGAGAGAGATCTTCCTAAATCATGAACACACCATCTACCTCCTCAGAAACCAACCGACAGTATATGAATTTAAAGTGAGTAGAGAGAGAGATCTTCCTAAATCATGAACACACCATCTACCTCCTCAGAAACCAACCGAGTGGTATCAGAGCCTAACTGATATCTAGCTGAGTTCATTTCTTTTAAAAAACTGGGTGCATTATATGAATTTAAAGTGAGTAGAGAGAGATCTTCCTAAATCATGAACACACCATCTACCTCCTCAAAAACCCCTATCAGTCTTTCTTCGAAGATTAGTATCCCAGACTCTTGTAAAAAGACCCTTTCCTCTAAAATAGGAAACCTTATAGAATATCAGCATATCCCAGAAGAATCTCAAATCGACCATGCTTTACCACCACTTCTAAGCCCATAGAATGTTTTTCGACGAAATAAATCAGAATTCCCATGGATCTCTTCCATCAAGAAGTTGATCTCTACACCACGAAAAGGAAGTCGGGAATACATCCAAAGTTCCCGAATGGACCAGGTGGCACTTCATGTTACTAGTGCAGAACAGTACGTAGATCTATAAATAAGCAAAGAGCTTATAAAGCAATGGATAGCTCTAGACTACGTGGCCCTTCACCTTGGAGCAGTCAGACTGATGTTGACCCTCCACGGAAGAAAAGGACTCCCAGTAACTGCCAGAGTCACACTGCTGGACTCCACCTATCAACAGTATGAGCAAGCTGTGGTAGGGACGGTACTGACAACACTCAATGCTGGAAGTGCAGTCCTTACCATTTTTCCAAACTTTAATGTCCAGTTGAAAGATCCCACTCTTCCCAACAGATTCAAGGTACAAATACAACTTGTAGGAGCACCACAGGAAGAAACCGCTCTTTCAGCAACACTCCACCACCAAATAATCTACAGGATTCAAGATCACTGTTTTGATCTTCCCGGAGAAAAAGAATTTGCAGGAAACGCTCTGATGGTCTTAGCTGCAGAAGACCAAGAAATTCCCACAATAATCCAAGTTCCTAGACAGATTCCTAGAGAAGAACTCAGACAGCTTATTGCAACTGAGTAGATAAGCAATTATGAGAACTTCAAGAAAAAGGAAAAGCCCCTGATATCTACAGAGGCTACTTTTAGAAGAAACTCCGTTGACGGTAGTGTCAAAACTACGTTCAAATGGAGAAATGAAGATTCCAGTGGAACTCCTCCTGTTTTCCACACCATGATGATCACTCTTGGAGACAAAGAAAGAAAGATCCCAGTCCAGTCTTTCCAACAAAACGGAAAGGCTATATTCTCTGACAAATTAAATGGACACTTTTTATGGGATGTAGATTGATCCGTATGTGATCCAGACTGCAACTGCAGTTCAGACAATGACTCTGACTCTGACTCCTCTGATGATGATGAGGATGATCTCAAAAAGAAGAGGTGGTGCAAGCCGCCACCAAAACCATCCAGAAAAGACGACCCTGAAAATCGTCCATGGATTGGAATCAGAAAGAAGACAGCCCCTTTACCAATATACAGGGAAGGAATTAAGACCCTGAGGAAAGAAGGGTACAAACCTCCATCAGATGCCAACTTGATCACATGGCCACCTCCAAGAAACAGTTCTAACCTCTTCCGAGAGAAAAAACCAAAAAACACACCATGCTTACCATAAAGCATACCTTGTTTTATGTTTATAGAGGAATGTTTTCCTTCCTTAGAAAGAAAAACAAATGTAGAAAAACAGATCTCTACAAAGTCTTTTATACAGCCAACAGGAGTTCTCCCTGATGGAACCTATAAACCTTCTTCTCAAGCAGAGGAGGTTCTGAATTGGCAAACCACCAACTCAATAGCTCAAAACAACCTTTTGAAGGTTATCGAGAAAAAGGTGGACAAACTAGCCAAAGATTTTCAATATATGCTAAATCAGATGTCAGACAGGATTCAGAAGGCTTATGTTGAGACAAAACAAAAAATTGAAGCTTTAGAGAAAGATAGGGAGAAGGCCGCAGAAAGAAGTTTTCATGAAAATTCCAGGAAAGAACAAGAACTTCAGAAGCTCAAAAGACAAGTCTTTGAAATTGAAGATTATGTAAAAATCATTGCTAAACCTCCTCCTGAAGATACTTACACTCCTTTCCCCATATCACCAAAAAAGCTTCTCACAAGTACAATTATCCAATATCCAACAAAACCACCGTTTCTGCCACCCAATTTGCCAGAACAAACTACAAACTTTGGCAAAAGAACAGAGAAAATAGCAACTACTTCTCAAACTATTTCTCCTGAAGAATCAAAGGATGAAGAAGAACCATTAGATCAATTAATGGTATCTTTTGATGCAGATTCACAAAGATCACAAGATTCTGAAGAAGAAGAAATAGAAAAACCTTCATGGCTTATAGAAGATGTCTCTGAAAACGCCTTTGAAGGAGAGTATGCAGATTTGACAAACATACTTATGGCCTCAAATGAAAATGGAGAAGCATCCACATCAACTCCTGGATTACATACTCAAGAAGTAAATACAGAATCTGACATTTTAATGAGGTATTTAATGATGTGGATGCTTCTCCATTTGTATATATATATTATTTGTTTTATAAACTAATGGATGAATATTGGTTTATTAAAAATCCTCTAAAACTTCATGGTATTAAGTTGCAACTAAAGATTAACTTCTTGTAATATTTTATAGAGTTTCAAGCCATTTATTCGAAATAATAATTTATTTCAAAATATATTACTATTAATTGTGTACAATAATTTCACCTTATTTAGACAATTCTCAAGCAAGATTTAAACTAGCATGTGATGCGAATGCAAACTTTAAACTAAGCAAATATATAGGTTCAACAAGTAGAAACTCAAGTTAAAAAAAACAATACTAATTTCAATTAGGATATGCTCGATTCCAACTTACTCTTAAAACTCGTAGTGTTATAGACATAAAGTATTGGTCAAAGTTGTAATCATTATTTATTATAAAAAAAAAGTAAACTACAATGTAAAAGTAACAAAATGATGTCTACGATATTAACTCACTACTAAAATTCTACCTCTTATAGATTTTTAAATTGTAATGCAAAGAAATAATTGTCAAGCTGAATAACTTGTGAATATGATCATCTTTCACAAATTTTAAAATCCAAAACATTAAAGTTCAAATAATGTAAAATAGACTTAATTTAATTCATTGGCATATAACCCCTTTCAACTAATTCAAATATCTTAATTTTTTTAAAGTCATAGCATTTAGAGAATTTCACAATTTAAAAAAAATACACTGACTTTATATTTTTAATTTAGTTGTTTTATTTTTTATGTCTTGTTTGAATACATCAATTTAAATTTATTGAATTTTAATTTTTATATTTAGATAGACAATTTTCATCACTACTAAATACAGAAAATTAATTTAATATTGAACAATATTTAATAAATAAAAATATAACTTGATATGTTTTTATCCCACGTTGAATGGGATTGTTTTTGGCCAAAGTTTGAAAAAAAATAATTTAACAATTGATAAGAGTTTTTCTCAATTAACATTAACATTGATTGAATTTTTTTTTAACATGAACCAATATTTCTAATGATTCGAATCAAGACTATTCTTTATATTGTTAGTCAAATTTATTCTGTCTTTTTTTTTTTTTAATTTCATTATTGGTGTATGCTACAAAATTGCCCAATCATACTAGTTAAAATATCGTATCCATATGTGATGAAAATTTTTCTTATTAATATTAAAACATAATATTAATGAAATTTGTAAATATAACACTAATGATATTGATAAAAAAAAAAAAAGGCTCACTCAAATATTATTCAAAAAATAGTCTCATTGAAATTAGTTTAGAAAACTCTTACTAAGATGAATCGAAATATAACTATGACTAAAATTGACAAAAGAATAACAATATATGAATATACTACAAGAAAACAACAAAATAACTGCCAAAAAGATGCATGGGTTAATGGCTCACGCAAGAAGCGTGGGCCAAGCCCACTCTAAAATGTCATAGCCCACGCAACATGGATAAAAAATAAAAAATAAATCCAAGCGGCGGCCAGACTCACGCACTAAAATATTATTTGCAATTAATTTATTGCAAGTAGCGTGGGTTAGACCCACACAAAGCGTAAAAGAAAATTAAAAAAAAAATAAAATAAATCCAAGCGGGAACCAGACCCATGCACAGACCCATGCACAGATCCACGCAAAATGCAAAAAAAATCTAAAAAAATAAAATAAAACCAAGCGGGGGCCAGACTCACACATTAATTAATTGCAAGCAGCAAGTAGCGTGGGCTAGACTCACGCAAAACACAAAAGAAAATTCAAAAATTAAAAATAAAACCAAGTGTGGGTCAGACCCATGCACCAAAATATTATTTGTAATTAATTAATTGTAGGCAGTGTGGGCTAGACTCACGCAAAACGCAAAAGAAAATTTTAAAAAAATAAAACCAAGCATGGGTCAGACCCATGCATCAAGTATATTTATTTAATAAGTATAATAATAATCGTAACATGACAAAAAAGCTATTCTAGTCTGATGGTTAAGGGGTCTCTCCGGGTGCAGAGAGGTTTTGGGTCACGTTGTTTTGCTGTTTTTTTGTAGTGAGAAAAATCTCTTATAAATAAGATAGATTGCTAAAAAAGTAAATTATTTTTTACTTAATAATAAGAGACAAGTTACATAGTCTTTTTATTCATATATCTAAATTACTAAAAATTCTTTATAGATCCTCTTATTTGGTATGCATTTGTTATACATTATCATATTGTTGGTGTAATTGTTTTGGACTATTGTTCTTCTCATCTCCAATTCATTTGATTATGTTTTAGGCAAAAGAAAAACATAAACAAAGCTTTTATTTGCTCAAATTGGAAGGATCAAGGGTGCATTATAAAGTCAAGACTTGTAAAGAAAAATATAGACATTATAAAGGATCAAGGTAAATAATTTTCTATGGCATTTTTTTCCCATATTGAATTATTATTCAATATTATTAAAAGAATAATAGTTTTTTTACATAAATTTCATTTTATCTCTTGGTATACCCAACAATTAAAATAAAATTTTTATCTTGCTGGGTTAGCCTAGTTATATAAATTTTACAATTACACTAGTCTTGATTATAAATCAAATAGACTAAACCTGCAAAGGATATATTATTTATGGGATCTCTGGTGACAACTTCCACCTATGCATTTGATCCACTACAAGAAATGTTATATTTAACTGGGGTTATATTTGGCGTTTCCGGGGGTTTTAACCCTCATTAAGTGCATTACCCGCGGTTTGGTTTTCCCCTGGAAGATCCAGCGTCGTTAACAAATTACCAGCGGTTTTTAGTAATCCTTGGAATGACAGTTACTTACTGGGAGTTTTCAAAACCCCCGCTACTGCCAGCGATTTTGTAAACCCCTGCTACTGCCAGCAGTTTTATAAACCCCGCTATTGTCAGCGATTTTGCAAACCCCCGCTATTGCCAGCAGTTTTACAAACCCCCATTAATGTCAGAGGTTTTACAAACCCATTACTGACATTAATTTTTCAAACCCCCGTTACTGTCAACGATTTCAAAACCATGTTAATTTGATCTGTTTCAACTTTTTTAAATGCACTTTTTTAATACACATTCATTCCGAAAAAAATTGAAAAAAAATTTATAAAAGGCAAACATTTCAAAATATTTGTATTTATAATTAAATATAATATTAATGAAAAGAACAAAACAAAATCTACAACTTCAAGAAAAAATATTATAAAATGGTTTGTTAAACTAAAAAAATAATACACTATCATTTGTTCTTAACCATACAATTATACATTATTAAAAATAAAATAAAATCATAGTTCTTGAGATCATTTGTTTCTTCATTAGAAACATTTCCTTAATTAGATACCTAACAATAAAAAAAAATCATAAATAATAACATTTAAATTACAATCCAAAAAATATATTAAAACACAATATATTTTATATTCCATTGTTAATCACACAAAATTAATAGAATTAATCACATTTATTCACCAACTATATTCAATGCATATGAACTTAAAAAGAATTTTATATTAATTACTCCATAAACAACTCAGATAATTGTTTCACCGAAGAATATAAGTACATAAAATATTGAGGAAATATTAAAAACATTTGGCACCGAATATGGTAGAAACAAATAAACATGCCTCTGTTATCATTAATTATTATACAATAAATATATAAATATTCAATGATTGATTTTTCAGAACAAAATGCAAAACTAAAAAATTATGAATTGATCACGAGGCTAAATAATTAAAATAAACCATCACCTCTCAATAACAAAATCATATCTTAAAAACAACAATACTATACATACTTAATAAAAATATTTATATATAGAACAAAAAATATTTATATTGATTTATTATATACAAAATATTTATATAATAAAACATAAAATATTCAACATAGAATGGGCAGTAAATAATGATAAAATATCAACTACTTGCAAATAATATAGAGTACAATTGCAGCTTATTAATCATATTATAATATTAAATGTCTAATGCATATAGAAGGCCTGAGATCTATCAATATTTATATAAATTTAAGCATAGTGTAATTTTTAAGAGGAACAAATGATCACATGTTGATTACTAAACCAGCTCTACTAAATTACCAAAATATAAATTACAGAATGAATAATGCAGCAACAGATGAACTTTGCATCAAAGATTATTGATTTAATCTCACATAGCACTATTTCTCCTGGTTTTATATCAATTTGAACTCAGTAACTTGCTTTGCTAATTAAATTAAATAAGTCACTTCCAGTTACAGACCCAGTTTTCTTAGTAGGAAATAAATACAAAGGAGACACCTCAAAGGCAATATTTTGATAACCATACACAAAGGTAGAACCAAAGGGATTACTTGCAGAGCCTTGCGTTTGGATGGCAGCTCGTCCACAATCCCCAAGTATTTCCTAAAAGAATCAATCGCAAAATATTATGATATAAACTTTGATTAATCGTTATAAGAAAATACTTCAAATGCCAGTCACTATTCTCTTCTGTTTGGTCATTTAGCCCAGATTCCTCATTTACTCTAGAAAGAGGCAACACTTGTTACTCTAGAAAGGTCATTTAGCCCAAATTCCTCAAGACCACCCAAGTAAGCATCAATAACAGCTTCGTATCTTGCGAGAAAGAATATCAGTTGTACATATAAATACCAGAAACATATATAATTAGACTTCAACCATGCTAATGAAAGGGATCAAGACAAATGTCACTGTTTAGGACAGTTGAAGACTAAGTCTTTCAAATTCGTATTAGACATGAGCATGAGCTTATAATAACAGTACAATTCATATTAGACACTAACATGAGCTTATAATAAGAGTACCCATAAGCCAGTCTAGAATAGCAAACTATAACTATATACAATAATAATTTATTTAATAATAATTCAAGAAGAAACAGATCAACATAAAAAGACTGTGTGCAAGCTAAAGACAAACCAATATCTTTAATACAAAGAAATATATGATCTACGACAATTGAGACAAGAGAACGCCCAACTGCTTTGCTTCAGTGGATCGCCGTCAAGATACAATTGCACACATATTTAGAGAAATCCAAAAATAAAATATGATAATATTGTGCTTAACAAACTACTGAGGTGTTCTCAAAGGTGGGAAAAGTTAAGACAATGTGAAAGTTGTTGACCTTGGAATCAACATCAACCCTGATTAGGCAAACATATACTCCTGTCATAAAACGGAGAAATGCATGTAGTCCTGCTCATATTTGTACCAGTCCCATGTCATATCTCGCCATTTGTATATCAGTTCAATATTCAAGAAACCCAAAATACGGTCTTTTACTAACCTGGTTCGCTTAATGCAGGGCAAACAGCTTCATTGATGTGCAATTGAACTTCAAGCCCAAGTGGACTATTTAACTCAGTTCTCTAAATTGTGATCTGGTAATAATAAAGTCAAGCTATATTTCATATCCACAAAATACTGTAATGAAACAGAAGATTAAAATATGTAGGGGGAACTGCATTAATTACAAATGCTTCTCCTCATATTCCTTCTATGAAATGCTCTCCTCCAAATAATACACGCTTTGTGCCATCATCATCCCTAAAGTTTGACCCCTCCTCGGAGAGGTCTAGTGTAGCTTCTGTGAACATGTCGGGATGAGGTAAAAGATCAATAGACAAAAATTGCCATTCTAGTTTCTGGGCAAAACATAAAGAAATATTCATGTATAAACATGAGTTACATACCTGCACTAGTAGCACAACAATGTTTTCAATCCGGTTTGAAGTTGTTTCTTTAGTTGAGTTCTATAAATAAAAGGTATGATATTCTTCTACGGCACAAATTTACAACTAAAAAAATTATGACAAAAAAAATATTATAAACTAATGCAACAAGGTCATAAATCAGCAAAAGAAAAACACAGTTAAGTATGTCTTTACTGTTAGACCACTCTATTCAGACTTCAAAACCTTCAATATATCGGCTTCCATACTCATAACCTTCACTAAAAAATTATAAAAATCAGTACAATCCAAAGCCAAACCTCTTCCTTAGAGTATGTATTATTCGTAGTGTAACAAAATTCCTCCACCTCAGGTGGCTTAATCTCTTCATATTTCCTATTTGCAAAATCAATAAAAGAAAAATTAACTAAACAAATAACACACAAGACAATAAAAAGAAAACATAATTTCGTATGTATTAAAAAAAAGAAGAAAGAAACTAATAAAGCGATAAGCATTGCAGCAACCCCAAGCAACTGGAATCATCTATGCTAGACAATACATTCAATGACAAAAATCTATCTATATAAACCACACAAAAATATAATGTATTCCAAACCAGTTTATATTCTTCCGCAACCTCAACCAATCAATCCACGTTCTTCTGGACCCCGCTCATGTTATCATTCACGGCCTTCTGAACTTTCTGAATATAATCAGGTAATGATTTTTCCTAAGAGTAACCTAAAACAGAGTCACACACACTGAAACCCTCACACCATTACCAGAATGACAGAATTTTAACCAACGGAAAAGGAAAAACAAAACAAAACCCTAATACCTCCATTCCGCAAAGTACTCGTATATATCCGAAACATAAGATTCACACAGTTACAAGTCGCTTCTCTCATCGACTTTCGCCAGTGTGGCAATCGTCATCAACGGTTTCTGGAGTTGAATATCTGAAACGGAAATTGAGGTGACGGCGTCTGAAACATTAGTTAGGTCTCCCAAAACAACGCGCTTTTTCTTGGCGTTTCCCTGCCGTTGGCATATGGCAGCTGCAGCTCTCTTCTTGGCCTCACGTTGGGGGCTCTCTTCTTGTTTTCTGAGACTATTGCCATTGGAGATTGGAATGAGAAGAGAACAAAGAAGGAGAATGGATGAGAATGGAGAGGTTTTTTAACGAGAGGAAGGAAAGATATAGAAAACTGAAATTAACAGATTGTTGTAATCGGCGTTTGAGTTAATTTCAAATTTTTGTTGTAGGTTTTGTTAAAGAGGAGAGATTAAGAAAAAGGAAAAGCAAAGAAGTGAATCAGTAAGAATCTGAAAGAAGGAACTATTACAAGTTCACTCAGATATTTGATGCTCAAATAAGAAATGAAAAACTTTGAAGTTCAATAATTTGAAAGGCAGGCAAGAGAAAAGGAGAAAGGGTTGGAAGCGGGAAATTTTCCTCTCACGCCACGCAGCAACTACTAAAACATGGAATAATTAAAACGTACTTAAAAAATAAAAATTTTATCTGCGTTTATTAAAAAACCGCTAGCATTTAACTGCGGTTGGAGAAACCTCTAGTACTTGCATGTCTTAGGAGAGGTTATTGTAACCTCAGTTGTTAAACCCCTCCTAAAATTAAAGATTTTTGTAGTGATCTCCCTCTTTTTCCTTTTTAAAGGGTTAAAATTTACTCTTTAATTATTTTTGTTTGAGTATGTTACTAAATCTTTGTAAACAATAATTTCATATACTTTTTTTCTTATGTGTTCACATAATAATTGAATTTAACATTTAGAATTTCAGTTATAGTTAGATATGATGATAAACACATAAAAAATTTCTTTTCATTTTGAAGTCTCCTACAAAAATATTTTAAATTTCTTGAAAAAATCATATTTATGAACTAAGAGATATGCCCATGCAATATAGAATAATCATAAGTCACTAATTCATATATCTTATCACCAAAACTTAAATTCTTACTTGGCTTCTTTATGTAACAAAATAAATTCATATTCAATTGCTCTACTTATAGAAATCACAATTACAAATATGAAGGAAGATTTTATTTTGCCCCCTACTACCATGCTTTACAAAAGTTTTTGAAGAAATTTTAGACAATTCTTTTTATAGATATATCAAATATATTTTAAATTATTTTCATACTAATATGGAAGTCTTTTATGTAATTGTCATCTTTCATGTTCTTTCAAGTTAACTTTCTGCAAACTATTTTGTCTCTTTGTTGTAAGATGTACAAATTAATCATTGTGTCTAACTAGGGATGGAAACCAGTTAGGGTGAGTGTGTGTCTCACTATCCCTATCTCCATCACTAAATTAAAACTCATCCTAATCTTTGTCCCACTACTTAATAGGTATGAAATTTTTTCATCCTCATTCATATCGGGCAGTGGGTATACCTTATTGGAAGAGAATAAATGGCTTAGTTAAACTGAGAGAGGATGAATTCGTTTTAATTCATCGTACAAATGAAATTAAAACTCACCGTACACATGAAACTTTTAAATAAAATACTTTAACCAAGTGAAGGATAATACTTCCTTTGAATTTCAACAAAAATCTTGAGTCCTTGATTTCTCAATAATTCTTGGAAAATGAATCCTTCACTTCTAACGAAGTCAAGAAGATTGAACTTATGGGTCAATTTTTTCACTCTAAAATCTCCTATATTCTTTTTTAGTTTTTTTTCCACTAGTCCAACCTTCAATTGATGTAGAAAATTTAGAAAAAGGAAAGGTTTTTCTTTTTCTGATTGCAGATCTCTTTTACTTTTTACTTTGTGAAGGAGAGACCATTTTCAATAAGCTTTTTCAGAGAAAGAGAATAAAAAGTGCTAAGAGATGAAAATGCTCATCCTAATTGTTTAATTCAAACAAATAGTTATTATCGTTAAATCTTTTTCAACTATGACCGCTTGGGATTTCCTAATCCTTAGATCAATTTTTGACAAGTATAGCTACTTCAAATAGTAACTTTAATTAATTAAATGTAAGAGGTAATCAATTAAGTTGTTCTTGCTTATCAAACACGTATAATCAAATCTAAATAATTGATTCGTGATAATCAATTAAAGGTCAAGAAAAAAAAAACACACACACAGATAATCGATTAAACCATGAGGTAATTGATTAAAATAGTAACAACACAATAGATTTGATGAACAAATATTTTATTAAATAATAAAATAACAAACATCTTAAAAGAAATTAGATTAACATATATATATATATATATATATATATATATATATATATATATATATATATATATATATATATAAATCGATTACCACATCCAAAGAACAATTTAAAATCTTAAATATTCAAGAACACATTCAAAGAAGAATTAATATTTTTAAACGTTCAAGAAACTGGTCATCTAGATATTTTATAGGAGTTATCTTGTTCTTTACATTCTTTTGATCCGCTTCTGCAAAACAAACAAACAAATGTTTAAACTAGGTCCCCAACACACATTTAGGTCCTTTTGAGTTAGTGGCTTATCTCCTATCTTTTGGAATTCAAAAATATTTTTCGTTTTAATATGCAACATAAATATTGTCATCTTGAAAATTCAACTTTGGCAAACCATTCAAAATTTTTTTAGAAACTACTTTTCCTAGATTATGAAGGTGCAGTTAGTTGTAAAACGGGGTAAAAGAGGGGTTGAATGGAGTTTGAACTCAAAACACAAATTATAAACAATCAAAGGCAAATATAAAACAAAGTATAAGATAGGGAGAAGTAGACACAAATTTATACTGATTTATCCTATAACCAGAACTACATCCAATTCCTTTAAGCAAATTGCTTAAGAGCTTTCACTAAAACAAGTTTTCACATCTCTCTAGGAACGAGTATTCATACACCTCTCCAGGTAACAAGTGCTCACACCTTTATAAGACAAGTATTATATACCTCTTCAGATAAATCAGTCCTAATCTCCCATTGAGATTGAGACCTCTCAACATTGAGAAACACTCTAAAAAGGAGAGAACAATGAAAGCTCATAGGATATACTTCACAAGGTGAAGGATTTATAATAGTTTAGTGCACAACTACTTTTAGAATCACTCTTGAATAATAAATATGATTAATGAATCTTGTTTTTAATATTTCTCTTATATGTCATCATATATTTCTCATGTCATTCTTCTTCATCTTTAATGATCTTTATATAGCTGTTGGAACAATGACCTTTGAAGCTGGTATTTTCTTCATATGAAAACTTCTGCATTGAATATCTTTTATATATTCTTGATTGTTTAATCATTTGAAAACAATCCTTTATTGTTTCCATCTCGAATGTTGAGACTTAATGTAATCATTTCTTTCTCCATGAGTCTCATTCTTCTCTTTGTCTTTTCTTCCTCAGACATTATATATGGAAACTTTAGTTTCCATATAATCTGTACATTTTTATGACATATTTTGGCGCTATGATTTCTTTCTTTGTAGCAATTTGATCGTTGAGCTTTGTCATATATGCACTTGATCTTTCGGTAACTAATGCAATTCATCATCTTCATTGCATTTGACACTCTAACTCGAAACTTCATATATAATTAATTCTTTGGGTCTTGAATGTATAACTTTTATCCTTTATGCATTTGATTTATTTTTATTTCAAATTCTTTGATTTTTGATGCTTTGACTTTTTCTAGAAATCTTCTACTCAATTTTCACACTATAACTTTATTTATCGTCAATCAATTTCTTGATAATAAGGAAACATCTGATATATTCTTTCATTCTTGACTTGAACATTTTTCTAATTATATTGCACTTTGAACATCTTTCATAATTTCATATTTCTGATTATTGAAACTTGATTCTTCTTTAATCATCTTTCCACAAATCTCATTATGTGCTTCTTCTTCAACTCTATTTATACTTGAATAGGAAATGTTTGATTTGATATATTTTGGGTATCGTTCAGTGTTTTACTCTTTTAATATCAAACTTGAACAAAATCATTTATATCAAAACATATTTTTGAAATTCATTTAATATCATAAAATGCTAAATTCTTTGCTTAAAGAATGAAAGCTTTCTATAGCAATCTAATCAACATATTTTTTTATTTAAATATTGATTGTTATTGGTTAATAATATAAAAAATAAGTTTCAAAATCATTTTAAAATATTAGAGAGTAATTATAGAATGTAAGTATTAAGTTTAGAATCTCCTTGTCATGATAGATCGTCTATCGTGAGAATGAACAACATTGATCAATTCATCTTATGCTTTCAATGTTGGTTTCATCTATCATGAAGGTCGACTAGATCATTTGATTTTTTTTTTTGTTTGCTTCTAATATTTGACAAATTCATCCAACATGACTACGTGCTATAGGTTCGTCTAATTTGAATTTGCACTGTTGGTTCATCCATCATGTTGAGATCATATTTCTAGTGTATCGTCTAATGCATCATTCATTAAGATATCATATAGTCTTTGTAGTCATCCATTATCAATAGATCTAAAGACGTCTTGCTTGATGAGTTATCTATCAAGACCTTTTCTTAAGATGGTTTATCATTTATGTGTTGTAAGACATCTAAATGATTTTGTCCTTTCGAATCGTCCAACACGTTGACTCTTACGATGTCGTCTAGCTAGTATAATTATAAAGTCCAAATATTCTAGGATTCATATCATCTAATACGTTGTAGCTCAATCTTTATAGTAAGATAATCTTGACAGGTGCCTCTGATATTTGTAAACTGAAGGAATTAGTTTTTGTGTACTCATCTGATTGTGTTAGTCCAATTTCATCTAATAGGTGTTTAGTTATATCTTCATACTTATTAGTTTGGTTGTACCTTTCACATATCTTACAGTATTTGTTATCATCAAAACACATATGACTCTCTTATCATAATATCATATAAGGCGTATTAGACTGTTTGGCTGATTTTGGATCGTCCAATCACTTAATAGATTAAGCATTTGAATATGAGTTGCTATTCTACTCCTTAAGCATGCACATTCACCATTTTCATTTAAGCATAATCTATTGGATGATGCATGATTCAAATCTTGTACATAGATGTTGTTTAAGTGTCTTTTCAATCAAGGCAATTATTGGGAAAATTGGTTTTAAAAACTTTTTCAAAAAGTTTACCCTTTCTTCAACTTCTTTTAAAGAGTTTTTTCAATTTAAAAATTTTAATGCAATTAATTTGGCAATCAAAATTGGTAAAAGATTGGCTAACAACAATATAAACAAGATAGGAAAAGGCTAACCATGATATCTATAAAAGGCTATAGTATACCTACTATAACAAAATGAAATTTTTTATGTAAGTTGTAATTTATTCCTAAGAGGAAATTGTCAATAATAGGTAGATATTTATTATACTAGAAGAAAAATTATTAATAAAGTTTGAATTAATGGTATATGATTTTAAAGAAGTAATAATTAAAGTAATTACTTACTGAATCAGAATCTGAATTTAAAGAGATTAGTTTATATACTAGTTAAAAGTAAACATTTGGAGAAGTTATATAAAATAGTTTATGTCTTTTTCTCTTAATTCAAAGAGATTAGTTTATATACTAGTTAAAAATAAAAATTTGGAGAAGTTATATAAAATAGTTTATATGTCCTTTTCTCTGAATTCAAAATTTTTTCCCTTTTTCTCTTCTATAAGTCTTTATGGAAAAAGTTATCTAAATAGACCCTTAAAAGATTCAAGAATCTTACCTTATATTAACTTTCCAACTTGTAAAGCCAAAAAAGTTTGGATATGGTCTCTTTTAAGAAGGGGATCCAAAATAGTTGGATATGTGTGAAAGGCTTTCAACCACATATACTAAAAGCTAAAACACTTAAAACATATTTAACATGAATATATTTAAACATCAAGACTCAAATAACTTGGCTTGAAGATTAATCTAGTTCTTCAAAAGTTTCCCTGTTTTATGATAACCCACTCTTGATGCATGATCTAATCTTGGATGTTGAAGATCATGTTAACTTTGCTTTTATTGGAATCTTTAAACACACATATGCAAATGCATAACAAGCAACTCTCCTTTGATATGATCGGTCACCATTTCAAAATAAAGGTTCTTCAATGAAACAAAATTAATGGTCAAAGAGAACAAAGAGGATAACCTTTTTGTGTTACTCAATAAACTAAGAGTTTACATGATTGAAAACTTGAAATTAAGATTAAAACATTCTCATGTAAAAAATAAAACATAAATAAAAACATTGAAAAGGAGTACAATTTGTCAAATTTCTATCCTATAAAATATTTAATTCAATTCAAATTTGTCTTTCCTAAAATGCAATACACAATTTGAACAAAAACCACATAAAGAAAAATTGTGCAATCAAGGTTGTGGTAAGTGGAAATATAACTTGAGGATCTAAGTAAACTTTGTGAATTTTGAACATATTGAACAATTGAGAGAGAATAAAATTATTGTGTAGCGAAAGCAAAAGAGGAGGGCTATGAAATGAATGACCGAAGAAAATAATAAATATAAGTTATTTAGGTTACCTAATAAACTGAGTATTTTAGTAATTTAAAATAGAGATGAGTATGAGATTAAGAATAGGTATTGGGATGGGATTGGATATGTACATACCATTCCATTCCCATACCCAATTTAAAAATTGATTATTACCCATACTATACTCGATCAATGTGGAATTCTATCAAAATTGGACGAGTTCGAACAATATCCACAATGAAAAGTTTATTTTCCATCTCTTACGTCTAACTATGAATGAATATCTACAAAATAGTATACCTATTATAACAAAATGGAACTTTTAGGTAAGTTGTAATTTATTATACTAGAAGAATAGGTAGATATTTATTATACTAGGAGAAAAATTATTAATAAAGATTGAACTGGTATATGATTTTAAAGAAGTAAAAGTTAAAGTAATTACTAACTAAATCAGAATCTGAATTCAAAGAGATTATTATAAATAAAAATAAAAATTTTCCTGAATAGTTTATATGTCTATATGAGAAGTTATATAAAATAGTCTATATGTCTTTTTCTCTTAAAATTCAAATATTTTCCTCTTTTTCTCTTCTATAAATCTTTATGGAGAAAATTATCTAAATAGACCCTAAAATATTCAAGAATCTTACCGTACTTTAACTTTCCAACTTTTAAAGTAAAAAAAGTTTGGATATGGTCTCTTTTAAGAAGGGAATCCAAGCATATGATCTAGTTTGTATTATAATGCTTTTATGCCTCTACAATGTTTGTTGCTTTGAGCTCCCATAATCATAGAAAACTACCAATTATCTTTGTATTATGTTGAGCCTTGGCATACTCAACTACAAAGTTTTAAGGACTATTGATGCGTTTTTGAGAAGTCTCAAACATCTTATCTAAAGCTCAAATTGTCTTTATATTGAATACCACTTGTTACCTTTGTAGTTTAGTTGTCTTATCTTATCTAAAGTTCAAATTGTCTTTATATTGAATATCACTTATTACCTTTGTAGTTTAGTTGTCTTTCGTAGTGCTCACCATATGTGCCTTCATATCACTTATTACCTTTGTAGTTTAGTTGTCTTTCGTAGTGCTCACCATATGTGCCTTCATGTGTGGTTGTAATGACATTCCATATCTTTTTGACTTTCTTGTAGCTATATTGCATTTCTTATACTCAAACTTAGATAAAATGCAATAGATGATCTTTCTTCTTATATTTCGAACTTATCTATGTTACCAAAATTTCTACTCTTAAAATAATCTCCGCAGAATGGGTAAATTTGATGTACATCTCTATTTTGTCCTTTCCCCTTCAATATAGTCAACATCAAGCTCCTGCTATACGAGATCTGTGTGAGCTCCTTGTATTTATCCTTAATGTGTTGCTGCCTTCGAGATTGAGGGTGTTGAACTTCTCTATGAAAGGAAGGCCTTACGTTTAAGACCAAAATAATTTGAAGATTGATACTTTTTATACATTGTAAAAGAATAGTAATAGCATCTAATAACAAAATGTAAATACAGTTGTTTTCACCATTTAAATTTTGTTTTACCTTTGTTTTATTAACTATTTTTAAATATGTTTTATCATTACATAATAATTTACTTGACATCTTAAAAACTGTACCCGATATGCATTAATTAAGGCGTTACATGTATTCATTAAATTGATATATAAATTATATTTTTTTGGACTATAAGTATTTCATGTTTATAGATAATGAAAATGTGTTGTAGTCTTTCTTTAATACATTAAAATAATTGACATTTCCTTATGAATTAACTATCATGTATTGAATTTGATTTAGATGATGAGCATTGCATCTGATTTGGCAAGTCAAGTTTAGAGAAATTGATTAATGCATCACTAGAACAATCACGTTATGTTTGTTGCTTAACATGCATTACTGGGAAGTTTGAAAAGGAAAGGAGAAATTTGATAGCAAAAAAGGAAACTTTGGAAGAGTATGTTAGAGTGGCAAATAGAAGAAGTGATAACATAAGAAGAGATGTCACACTTTGGCTAAACCAAGCAAAGCTTATTGAAGAAGACACCAAAACGAAAGTGACATGTTTTTTTAGGTGGTTCCCTAACTGCCAATGGCAATATAGTAGGGGGAAGGATTTAGAAAGTAAGAGAGAGGAGATTAAAAGACTCATGATGGAATCCAACTTCGAAAATGTTGGAATCACTCGTGATATTCCAAACATTGAATTTTATTCTTCTCAAAATTACATTTCTTTTGAAAGTAGAAAGTTGAAAATTCAAGAACTCTTTAATACATTGACAGATGACAACAACTATATCATTGGATTGCAAGGGATGGGGGGCACAGCTAAAACAACATTAGCAAAAGAGATTGGTAAGGAGCTAAAGAAATCGAAGGTTTTTGATCAAGTCATTGATACAACAATATCTAATACCCCTGATACAAAAAAGATTCAAGATGATATTGCAGGGCCATTAGGACTGTCATTGAAGGATTATACTGCATCAGAGAGGCCTAGAAGGTTGTGGGATAGATTGACCAATGGTGAGAAAATACTTATAATTCTAGATGATGAGTGGGGAGATATCAGTTTTGAAGAAATAGGTATTCCATTTAAGGACAACTGCAACGGTTGTAGAATTCTTGTGACCACCCGCAATATGAGCACATGCAACAAAATGGGATGTGAGAAGATAATTCAACTTGAAATCTTGCCTGAGGAAGATGGATGGATATTGTTCCAAAAGCATGCTGGTTTAAGTGGTAGTTCCTCTAGGAGTATCCTTGATAAAGCTCGCAAAATTTGTAAAGAATGTAAAGGATTGCCAATTGCAATTGCAATTATCGTTGGTAGTTTAAAGGGTCAAGAACATGTGGTAGAATGGGATGTAGTGTTAAAATCCTTGCAAAGGTCCATGCCCATAAGTGGTGATGATGAAAATTTGAGAAAAGTTTATACAAGTCTGAAGTATAGCTATGACAATATGAAGAATAAAACAGCCAAGAAATTGTTCCTTTTATGTAGTGTATTTTGAGAAGATGAAGAAATATCTGAAGAACTTTTAGTCAAGCTAGCCATAGGAACGAGTCTCATTGAGAAAATTGATGATGATTACAGTTACGATGCATGTAGTAAAGAAGTTATTGCAGCAAAATACAAACTCATAGATTCATGTTTATTATTGAATTGGGAATTTGGAAGTGTAAAAATGCATGACTTGGTTCGGGAAGTGGCTTTATTGATAGCTAACAAGGAGATTTTGGGAGTGAATACATCTAAAAAGAATGAAATGACAATGCTTGAAAAGGGGAAGAATATTAAATATTTGTTATGTGTAGGAAAGAGCAAGAATCTGTTTTCCTCCCAGTTTGATGGATCTAAACTTGATATTCTTATTGTCTACTTAAATGACGATGACTGTATGGAAGTCCCAAATTCATTCTTTGAAAATATAGATGGGCTTCGAGTTTTGTATTTATCAGCCATAACCTATGGAAAAGTAGCTTTATCATTACCACAGTCAATTCAGTTGTTGACCAATATCCGATCTTTATACCTTGAAGAATTCTTCTTAGGTGACATCTCTATTTCTGAACCCTACAACGCCTTGAGAGTCTCAAAATTGGTTGGGTGTGCAATGGATGAATTGCCTAGATAGATTTCAAGCTCAAGGAAACTTAAATTGTTGAAATTGATTCATTGTGAGTTCTAAAGGAACAATGCATATGAAGTGATTGAAAGATGCACTTCATTGGAAGAATGGCAATTCATTGGTGAAGCCATTTCAAAAATGTGTCATAATGTAAAGCTTTCTAACTATCAAAGCTTTTGTATATCGGATGGTTCTACCTACCACTTTTCGGGGAAGCTGCGTGAAAGGAATTCCCTAGATATTTTCATGGCAGATGAAGTTTTTTCTATAGAGACATTCAAGAATCTAGCACAAAACGCAGAATTTCTTCATTTAAAGGGACTTGGAAGAGTATGGAAAAATATGATACCTGAGATTATCTGTTCTGATGATAAAGGTACGACTAATCTAGTGGACATTACTTTGCATGAAATTTCCACACTCAGATGCCTAATTGACAACACTGATTCTCGTGTTCAAAATGCCTTGTCCAAGTTGGAACTTCTAAGAAATTTAGAATCAGTTGTTATAAGTAATTGCATACATTTAGAAGGCACATTATTTAAAACTTGAGTGTCCCCAATTACATTTTATTCTTTAGTTGGCTGCTGCTCGAAATGTTTCAAAACTTGCTACTATTAAAATAAGCTAGTGTGATGCGCTAAAATACATATTTGGTCCATGCCAACATAAGCATGAAGAGGAAGAGTTACTTCATGAGTTAAAGGAAGTCATATACACTACTCTAGAAAAGGTTATTCTAGAAGACTTGCCGAAATTTGTGGACATTTTTTCCAAAATGTGAGGAGTCCATTTGTTCGTCAGCTAAGAGTACTTCTTCCATAGATGAGTCGAAGCCACAAATAGAATCAAAACCCATGAAATGTAAAATTTTACATTGGATCCATAAATTTACAAACAAATGGAGAACTGCCAAAATTCCTTTGGATTCCAAGGATCAACCGCAAGACTCTTCTCTCTCTATGGTATGTTTCTCACCCCTTCTTATTTTACACCTTTTCTATTCTTTTTATGCATATAACTTATCTTAATGTAAAGGCTTGTTTAGCACTTTTATATAATTATGAACAATCATATAACGATTAGATCTTAATTAGATAAACACTCTGTTAATATTTTTTCTGCATTTAAATTCTAAACATTTTTTAGAAATAAACTACTGTTAATTTGATTTGATATGTTGTAGACATGAAATTATTTTCAAATTATAGATGTTTATTATTTAGTAAGTAGTGTAACACATAGGATAATGTTTTATTTTATTACGTAAAAGTAAAATCTCTTTTCACGGAGTCTGCGTTCACATTTATTTTCTTAATTAAAGAATAGTTGCACAACAATTTTTTTAAAAGAAAAACGCTTATGAAAATATTATGAGAATTGTAAAAATTGTCCGTGATTAAAAAAATTAAAATATGCTTATATTTATAGATATCTTTTAAAGGAATTATTAAACTTTATATTCGAAATAATTTATATTTAGATTCATTGGATATAAACACAACACTTAGGTAGAACAATCGAAACAAAACTTATCTGTTGTTAATTTTGATAAAATCCTAGGTAACTATAAACCCAACACTTCATCCTCACGCACATTCTATAGAATATTTATGAGCAGTAAATTTGAAAAGAAAAATGTGTATCACTTGTTAGATTTTAATTCGATTAACTTTAACAAAAAAATATATGATATAATTAGTTTTTTCAATAATGATTTTATCTATTGATATATAATAGAACATTTATGTTTCTCTTATTATCTTTTTGTTTATGCGTGAAAATGCAGTAAAACACAAAATACATTCAAGTGATTTTAATTGAATATGCATAATCAATACTGAGTATATCAACCTGATCAGTCAAGTTGTTTTCGTAATATACTATATGCTTAAAAAAAAGTATATAGAATTTTTTCATATATTTTGTAACACTCTCATAAAATATAAATCATATAATATAATTCAATAAAAGAACATATACAAACCATTAAGCATTTCAGAATTAAAAAACTTAATCATAATATATATTTACAGAGAAAAAATAATTATATACTATATGTGGTTCATTCTCAAACCAGTTTGAAAAACTATATCTATATCTGCATGTGTACACATTATAATTATAACATATCATCATATCAAACTAATTTATTGATATAAATATTCTTTATAACACTTATGTATGGAATAAAAACATATATAGATTGGTTTGTATTTATTTAGTATATAGCTTGAGTTGGACATGGCAGCATTCTGTGACTATGGTGAATCACTTGCAGGTAAATGACTCCAATGCCAATGATGTGATAGCAAAACAAATGACTGTGCATTTGGAAAACATTGCATTGAATGATACGCGTCAGATTATTTTGAGTCTACAAAACGTTACAGTGTTAGAAATTGAGGGATGTGAAAAAACTGAAGTAATATTTTGTGCTTCTGTGGTGGAATGCTTACCATATTTGCATACACTGGCCATATTTAGATGCAATGAATTAAAACAGATAATTGGTGAGGATGCCAAGAATCAGAGAAAGCCATTTTTCCCAAGGCTAAAAGCACTTTTGATAACACAATACAACAAATTGAAATGTGTCTTCCCCATTTCAACTTCCAAAATGCTACCCAAGTTAGAAGTTATGGTAATCATAGAAGCATGTATGCTAGAGGAAGTATTCGGAGGGGATAGTGATAAAAGAGCTGAGAATCCAAATATGAAAACTGCAGTATTTGTTGAACTTCCAAGCCTTTGTCAAGAGATTGAATTTCTTACTGTAAAAGATTGTTTGGTGAAGAATTGTCCAAAACTTTCCTTGTCTTCGTCCCTTCAAAGTTTCCTAGATATTCTTAATTCCATCGCAGGTACCTTATACGAGATTTTCTGCACATTAGGCATTGGTTTTGCATTAGTTTTACGTAATAATATCACTTTCTTGAAAAAATTATGATTATAATTATTTAAAAAATATGCCAAGAGTCTAAATACTGTTATAGTCTCTTAACGAACGATGTAAATAATTTAGAAATATAAACTGTGCAAGAATTTTAATTATTATTATTATTATTCAGAAGACAACATATATGTTTAAAATTTAATCTTTAAAATTATGATTCTTTAGCACACACTTTTTTGTGAGTACTTTTTGAAGAGGGTGTTAATCTTTCATAGGATCTCTCGATTGGTATCTCAGACGTAAATTAGATCTAGCTCTGAATCATTTGGAAGCTGAAGAAATTCGCAATCGGAATCCAACGACAGATGACTCTGAAATTGGGACTTCAGTTGAAGCAGAATCATTAGAAGGGGGAGAGTTGACTTCGTCACAGAACAATGCAAACCAATCTACGCATGCTGAGATTGATGAAGACGACCAACATGAAGATGATGTTGAATCAAATGAGTTAAAACTAAATAAGGAAAGTGCAGAGGAAGAACAAGAAATTGTTGAAAGACATTCATCAGTAAGTTTTTTTTATTTGATGCCTTCAGTTTTTTTATTCATTATAGTTCAATGAACAATTAACGAACCAACAACATAACATTGAAACATATACCAGTGATGGATATTGCTAAATTAACTTGAAGAACATCAATGACCTAAAAGAGGATGATTTCACCGAATCTATGCAGGAAAATGAAGAAGGACAGATTGGCATACCTTGTACAAATCTGAACATGGAGGCTGCTGTAAGTCAAAAACATAATGGGAATAAAAAAATCATAAAACATTCCACAAGATCATCAGAATTCATGATTCTCACATATAGGATAATAAGAGAGACTTACCTGATTCATAAGAGATTTTCTTTCTTCTCTTTATCTCTTTTCTTTATTCTCCTTTCTCCCGATCTATCTCTTTCAGTCACTTTAATCTCCACACACGTTATTGATGGTTAAATGTGAAGAATGCCTATACTGCAAAGACAGAACCTTATGTTCTCTATAACACCTATCTCCATCAGATAGGTTACCTATCAATTATTTATAAAATAAACTACTTCTCATAATTACCAAAATATCCTTTAGTTTTATTAAATCACATACAGGCCCATAATAATATTTCACATGAGTCACATTATAGAATAATTTATTTATTTATTCTAACATTCTCTCACTTAACTCATATGATGCTATAATACTTCATGATTTAATAAATTACATAAGTCATAATGCGCATTAAAGGACATTCAATAAAATTGGTTCCATCATTCGATATACTTAAAGATATAGGAATAATAAGAGTCATGGCGGTTACATGTCATTCAATCGACACATTTCCTTCCATGTACTATTGTATCGTCCTTCTCCTTAATATGACCTCATAATGAGAAGTCCATAATGGGTTCAAACATATTGTCAATCTTTCATAATCAATAATAGCATAATCTATTTTCTACATCATAATCATAATTTGCATGCATATTCATAAAGCAAAAAACATATATTTCAGAAACTTGAACAACAATGAGCTCAGAGTGTTAAGTAGCATTAATAAACATTTAACATTCACTAGTACACATAATGCCCATCTTCTTTACATGGCCAGTAAATACTTTGGGCGATAACCCTTTTGTTAAAGGGTCAACAATCATAAGATCGGTGTTGACATGTTCTATTGATACTCTTATGTTTCTGAACTTCTTCTTTAACGACAAAGTATTTCAATTCCATAAGTTTAGCACCTTTGGAATACTTGTCGCTTTTAGAAAAGAAGACTGCTACGGAATTATCACAATAAGTTTTCAGCGACCTGACAATAATGTTAACAATCCCAAGTCCTGAAATAATATTTCATAGCCAATTAGCCTGAAATGTGGCTTCAAACCATGCCACAAATTCAGCTTTCATGAGGATGCAACAATGACTAGCTGCTTTGCACTTTTCTTATGAAATCATTCCTCTGACTAAAGATACACATAATCAATGTAAACTTTCTTGTATCTATACAACCATAATTAATTTGAATCTGTATATTCAATCACCTCAAGATGATCATATCTCATTTAAGCATGTGATTATTTGTTCCTTACAAATATCTCAAGACTTTCTTTGCAGCTTTCCAATGATCCAATCCTGGATTACTCTGGTATCTACCAAGCATACCAACTACAAAACTAATACCTGGCCTCGTACATGTTTGAGCATACATCAAACTCCCAACAATAGATGCATAAGGAATACTTTCCATCTGTTTCCGTTCCAACTCATTTTTTGGACATTGCATGAGACTAAATTTATCTCCTTTCTGTATTGGAACGGGAGATGTTGAACATTTATCCATTCTGAACCTCTCTAAAAATTTATTCATATATGCTTTTTGAGACAAACCCAACAATCCTTGTGATCTATCACGAAATATTTCTATTCCTATCACATAGTATGCCTCGCCTATATCTTTCATTTCAAAGTTATTAGAGAGAAACTTCTTAATCTCACTTAACAGACCAAGATGATTAGTTGCAAGCAAGATATCATCAACATACAGAATCAGAAATATAAACTTGCTTCCACTTACCTTCAGATATATACATCGATCAACAATGTTTTCCTTAAATCTAAAGGACGTAATAGTATCATTGAACTTAAGATACCATTGCGTGGAAGCCTTTTTAAGTCCGTATATTGACTTCTTAAGTTTACGCACCATGTGTTCCTTTCCTTTTTTAATGAACCCTACTGGTTGGTCCATATAACATCCTCTTCTAAATCCCCATTCAGAAAAGCGTTTTTAACATCCATTTGGTGCAACTCAAGATCATAATGAGTTACCAATGCCATGATGATTCTGAAAGAATCTTTCTTAGAAACAGGCAAAAATGTTTCCTTATAATCAATGTCATCCTTCTGAGTAAAACCTTTGGCAACCAATCGAGCCTTGTAACGTTTGATATTGCCATGAGAGTCACGTTTAGTCTTAAAGACCCATTTACAACCAACTCTCTTACATCCTTCTGACAATTCTACAAGATCTCATACACAATTTTGTGCCATTGACTTAAGCTCATCTTTCATGGCATCTAACCATTTATCAGAATTATCACTATTCATGACTTCTGAAAATGAAACTGGATCATTATCAATACTTAAGTCATTTTCTAACTCTTGTAAATAAACCACATAATCATTCGAAATAGCAGATCTCTTTTCTCTTTGAGATCTTCTTAATACCATTTCTTGTGGTTGCTCTACTACAGGTTCATTGTTAACTTCGGGATCATTAATTTGTTCTTCTTGATCATTGTGTGGTTCATCAACAAGAGGAACAACAATTCTTGAAGTAGAAGTACCAGTTAAAGGAACTTGTACTCTAACTTCCTTAATCTCCATATTTCGTGAAGCTTCACTCCTATTGGTTTCACCATTCTCAATGAACCGAGCATTTCCAGTTTCAACAATCTGTGTGTTATGGGTAGGACAATAAAATCTATACCCTTTTGACTTTTCTGGATAACTAATGAAATATCCACTGATTGTTCTTGCATCCAGTTTCTTTTCATGAGGATTATATACTCTAATTTCTGCCTGACAACCCAAACATGCAGGTGTCTTAAACTGGGTTTCCTTCCTGTCCACAATTCAAAAGGTGTCTTTGAACTGCCTTACTAGGAACCCTATTCAACAGATACATGGCAGTTTTTAAAGCATACATCCACAACGATACAGGTAAAGATGAATTGCTTAACATGATCCTAACCATATCCATTAAGGTTCGATTACGCCTTTCTGATACACCATTTTGTTGTGGTGTACCTGGCATTGTGTATTGAGCACAAATACCACGTTGCACTAGGAACTTAGCAAACAGACCAGGATGTTGACCACTTTTATCATATCTTCCATAATACTCACTACCTCTATCTGATCTTACGACTTTCACCTTTCTGTATAATTGCCTTTCCACTTCATTTATATAAATTTCGAAGGCATTCACTGTTTGAGATTTCTCATGCAATAAATAGACATGTCCATAACGTGAAAAATCATAGTAAAAGTGATAAAGTACTTTTCTTTATTGAAAGAACTTACTTTAAAATGACCACATATATCGGTGTGTATAATTTCAAGACGCTGATTACTTCTTGTGGCTCCTTTCTTTGTGTGTTTTGTTTATTTGTCTTTAATACAATCCACATATACATTCAGATCAGTAAAATCTAAATTCGGAAGAATTTCATTCTTTACTAATCTTTCCAATCTTTCTTTGGAAATATGTCCCAAACGTTTATGCCACAAGTAAGCAGAACATTCATTCACTAAACCACGTTTAGTGCCAACATTATGATGCAAAGTCATAAGAGTTTCAGCATATAAATTATCAAGATTCAATTTATATAAACCATCAACATTAAGTTTAGACAAAGAAATTAAATTTCTAGAGATACTAGGTACATAAAAAGTATCCAACAAGTCTAAATAAAATCCAGTTTCTTAATTATTCACGTAATGAATGAGTGGTTTCCTAAGTTCTTAAGTCTGATCTCTTTCTAAACTAACATACTATGCAATTCATGCACATTCCATTTATCTTTCATTTGGAAAGGATCATACTCAAACGGTAATGAGTTCAAAATGAACTATACGAAAAATTTTCATCCATTTTCATTCTAAGAGACTTAAGTCTTGCTGCAATATATTTGTCATCTCAATGACATGTTCGTGCATAGTACGAAAACCATTAAATTTCATGGTGGTTAAAGTACTCATTAATGTCCTAGCAAGAGACTTATCAGTAGTTTGGGAGTACTCTTTCACAAATTTCGTAAATTCTCTTAAACTGTCAGTTTTGGGAAGAGTTGACTTAATATTACTTACTATGCTCATTCACATAAACATCAAACTAAGTCTGTTTGACCTTTCCTAAGCTTTATAATGGGTTTTTTCTTCATTGCTACTAGCATCATTAATAGCAGCAAGTTTCTCAACATTAAACCATATCAAATCCAACACACCTATATGAAATTGGACTTGTTCGCTCCAATCAGAAAAACTTAACCCATTCAATATTAGAACAGACATAGCTTGCGAACATAAAGATACAAGAACAAATATTGCCATTAAAACATGCTTATCATTTATACTTTGAGTTATGCATTAAACAGATTCCAACAATAAACAGACATTATATGCATACTAATGTTCTCCTTTGGGTGATACATTAATACGCAAAACATAATGATGCTATAATATTAACATTATTTGGTAAGACATATACACTAATTAGCAAAACTTATTATCTTTGGATATATAAGTAAAACTAATAATGCATACTCACTACCAACAATCATGTCCATTAATTATAAGAACAACTAATCAACCTTTGGGCGATCCATACATGCCTTATAATAATGAACTTCAATTAACCCATATAAATCAATTATTCATAATTTAACATCCATTCTATGGGTAATTGAAATAAAAATTTATCATTAATTTGGAATTAAATAAAACATAAAGATTTGATCACTTTGGTGATTACAAATCTATCATACAAATAATTCCAATAAATAAAATTATCAATAATTTGGAATTAAAATAAAACATAAAGATT
>Ga0209489_103880_pt1 | contig 28475 bp, 15 predicted proteins | sample SiratrowhiteBW_FD_187527 | JGI IMG/M metagenome (GOLD analysis project Ga0209489, IMG submission 187527) | Root nodule microbial communities of legume samples collected from California, USA - Siratro white BW (SPAdes) (version 2) | ecosystem: Host-associated > Plants > Roots > Nodule | place... | reverse complement strand
TTGAAGTAACTGATCTCGTGACCCAAACAATTCATCAGTTGTAAAATCAACAGTGCGGTCTTGTTCCTGAACCACTAAATCACTATCATGTCCTTCATTTATATCAGACACCTTATTTACTTCCTCTGAAGATCTGCAAAGACTGTCCATATCTGTAACACAGCATTCCACAACACCATCTTAGCAAAAAAAAAAAGAAAACAAAAATTAAAATAAAACAAAAGTTTTACAAATCGGATGGGTGCATAAAGAATTTGTCCAGTTTTCGTTTTCTATATTTACAGCACGTTCCAGACACAGTTCCATTGCATCTAACAGTACATAACTCTTTTTTAAGAGAAGGTAAGAAAGATGAATCCAAGAAGAAATGAAGCTGAACAATTTTTGAGACATTTATTAGCTCATATCATACTTATTTATAGTCTTTTAAGCTCAAATAGAAATTTTTAATCCTTTATTTTAATTACTTTTTCAGCCAATATATGTATCATTTAAATATTTAGTTTCCAAAAATATTCTAATAACTAAGTTAGTTTCTATAATTCTAGCTTATTTCTTTTACAACTGAATATATTGAGTTAAGATTACTGCACTCATCCTCTAGGCAGAGCAATTTGACCATTATTCCTTTAATGAAAAAATTAAGTAAACTCTATATTTTTTAAATTTTGAATTATACAATTCAAAAAGGGTATTTTTGATATTTTGACAAAATATGAAGGTGTAGAGCAAAGTGACGGAGGTGCTGGAAGAATGCGTATAAATAACTAGTTAATAAGCTCATATTTTCATGGTCCATTTTTGTTATGCATCATCATTATTTATATTTGTTTTACTAAAAGGTTTAGGATTGGTGACAAGTCTTCCACCCTCAAGTCTAATAGGCAAATAAGCTTTATTAGGCCATAATATTTTTTATGAAATAATGACTTGTTATTTCAAATGTAATGTTTATGGAAAGGCCATTACAAATAGTTGAAATTTATTGATTTCATTTATTATTTAATATTTTAGCCTTAACCATAATAAATTCAATAAATAATAATTAATAAAATATTGAATTAAAAGAACTAAATTAGAAAAATTTTGTTTATACACTTTTTTTTTCTCAACAACAAACTAAATATTTTTAATTTACGACAATACGTAACTTTATTTTAATAAAAAAATTACTATCACATGATAAAATTAACTCGATAACAAAAATAACATATTATGTTACATTTACGCTTTAGAAGTTATTGAACAAATTTTACTGTAAACATTTCGTAACCTATGTAAAACACTAGTTTTCCTTTTGTTCTTTTGTTTTTATTTGAACAATGTTTTATGTTATCTCAACAATACATAGTTTTACTCTTAACTTTATAGACTTGAATTTAGGTCATGATTCAAACATTCGAAAAGACATATTTTTATAGATCGAATTAGGTTATGTATCGAATTTTTTTTATCACCTCTAACATGTTTAAATAGAACCTTTCGGTCTCATTTCTTAACTATTTTTTAATAAATAAATAAATAAATAAATAAATATATATATATATATATATATTAAAAAAATACTTAAGTTAGTTTTTATAATCCTAATTTATTTATATTTTTACAACTGAAAATATTTAGTTAAGATTACTGAAATCATCCCTTTAAGTAAAAATACTTCCTGCACCTACATACGTTTCTTGTTTTTCCAAAGTCTCCTTCATTCAATTCTGCTAACTAAACACCTCACTCTTCATCTTTTACTATGTGTTACCACCACCGTGTCCACTATCGTTTTCGCCGTTGAAGCGAAGTTTTCAAGTTAATTTTTATAAGAACAAATGAGTCTTTTTAGAAAAAACAATTTAAAAAAATTAAAAATATATGAAAGTGTAAGAAGAACATATGAAAGTATAGGAAAAAGTGCCCAATTAACTATTTAACAATAAATGACTGCTCATATTTTCATGACCCACTGACATGATCTTTATTTATATATTTTTTTATTAAATACTCCTCTTCTAGGTTCAGAATGCGTCAGAACCCTAATTCTAACGTGTTGTGTAAGTTTCATCACTCTCCTCCAATCAGAATTCATCCCTTGGTTAGCAGCGTATTTAGTGGATCAAATTCCACGTGGAAGATGCATTGTGAAGCGTTGAAAAGGTGTAGCAGGTGTTTTAATAGGAGCAATGGCATTTAATAGTCGCACGTGGTACATGTGTGCTGTGTGGTTTGGAACTCCAATACGCATGCAAGGTATGTGCTGAAGTGTGGCAATTTGTGTTTTCCCTTCATTCTCCTCTTCTGGGAATGTGCCAAAGCGTGTGAGTCACGGGCTCAATTATCCTCCTGTGTAAACGTGCCAACTCACAGTGAATGTGGGCCGTAGATGTATTATGATCATACAGTGCTTTTTCACGTATCTCTATACCTTCTTCCTGCAACTCCATAAAATCTTATATTTTCAAAAGATTCTTTTGTCAAAAACATTTAAGTGCTCTTTGATAAGTTTGATAAGTAAAGGTGGCGTGGTTGAGTTTAGGGTTTACATTTCAGATTCTATAATTTAGAAAATCTCCGGATTGTAAAATCTGAAACTATTTTTGGTTGAAGATTATAATTTCGAATTAGCCTATTTCAAAATATGTTGATGAGTTTTGAATTAGTCCAATTGGAAACACAAAAATATATTCTAGATTACATCTCCTAAATTTTGATCCCGAAATTATTTTTGAATTTTTAAATAAGCTAATTCAGAACCTAAAATAAAACACATTTTGACTGTATAATCTGAAAATAATTTATGGAATTTAAAAATAACTTCCAGAATTTGTAAATAACTTTCGGATTTTACATTCCATAATGCATTTTCATATTTTATAATTTGGAAATTGTTTTTCGAATTTTAAAAATTATTTTCAGATTTTAGAAACTATTTTTGAATCTGAAATACCTTCGAGATTGTATAATCGGAATGTCTCTATAAAATGAAAATATTTAAGGTCACTTACTATATTTATTTAAAGGCATTTTATTCTTTTCATATTTTTTATGGAGGTGCTGGAAGAAACTATGGAAATGCAAGAAGACACAGTCATGATCATACATGCTTCTATGTGGGCCTTAGGCCTTAAGAAAATGTTTTATTATTTTCTTAACTCACCACCAAAATGAATCAGAATAACAAAATAAAAAGGCCCAATACAGAAAATCTAAACTACGCTATACAAGCTGCTCCATATTCCGGCAATAGTTAGTGCTTAACATCACAGGATTCTGATTTCCATATTACAAGTTCAGCTCCCTTTCGCATTATTGTATTGTTACTGTCATTATTTATATTCAAGTTAGAATCTCTATAAATAGAAAAAATGTGATTGAGAGATAAATTTTTTCAGTTGAATTAGACCCTCATAAAAAAAATGGTGAAAAAACCAAACTCTTTTGTGTTGGGAGTGCATTAGAACATGCTCTACATCAACAATTTAAAGTATCATAGCTTTGTCAGTGTGTTTGTTCACTTATTGTAAATTTGTACAACACAACATTCTTTATAAATCAAGCTTTATTTATTAACAAAGGCTGGGAGCTAAGATTACATGTACTAATGATCAATCCAAGCCTTATTATTTGACTCAACCATTTAAACAAGGCAAAAATATACACACAGCTTAAGCAAACTCCAAAACCAACAAAAATAACAAGAAACCAAACAAATGAAAATGACTCAAATTCCAGACCAGAAACTAACAATAGCCATAAATTGATGTGGGAAAGACCAATTTTTTTTCTTTCAATAAATCTCATCAATTCTATACATCCGTGAGTGCCAGAAAATGGCATCATACCTGAGCTAATTTCCTATTCGAAGTTCCTACTTTTATCTGATCTAAGCCTGGGAAAGAATTCCCAGCAAAGCCATTCTAACATCAATCAAACTTCTATACAAATCTCTCACTTTCCCCTCAATAAAACCAATCTCATCTTCCAATTCCTTGCAGCTTCTCTTCACTCTCTCAACACAAGATTCAACCATCTCTTTCCCCCTCTTACCCTTTATCACTTCTTTCAACTCCCTAGCTGCAGCCACTGTCTGCTGCAACTCAACCATCACCAAAGACCCTCTTCTCCTTTTCTTCTCATCACTTCCCTCTGCCAACTCCTGCATAATCCTCAACCATGAACAACTCATTCTGTGACACTTCATCATGGAAAAAAATTCACTTTTGCCACAATCAATTGACAAGGCCTGTTCAAGGAAACAACAACTCATCAGGGCCATGGCCTTGGAGCCACACACAATCTCACTGAACTCACTTTCATGGCCTTGCTTTGTTCTTGGCAAACAAGAACCACCAAGCTTTCCCATTTTGAGTCTCTTTTTCTCTGTGCCGTGACATGACTCCAATTGGACCAATCCATCCAAAGCACGTGATGTTGCTTCACTTTCAACAAAGCGTAAAACTTTTCTCAAAGAGTCCACGTACTTCTTCTTCATGCCCTCTATTCTTTCCACAAAGTAGTTGCATGCATCGAGAATATCAGTGTTGGTTTCTAGGTACTCTTCCTTTGCTCCATGGTCCACATCGGGAAAGTAGGAAACTTGAGCAAGTGAGTTTAACGCAATCTTTTGGGTGGTGATTGCTGCATCAAACAATTGAGGCATGAAATATTCACCACTATTGCTTAGTGACTGAAGGGTAGTGAGCTCCGCCGTGAGGTCCTGGCTGAATTGGGTTGTTGCCGGCAAGGGTGCCACCGCAGCCGAGGGCTGAAACCTCCGCAAAGAGAGGCTCCTGAGGATGGTTGATGGGGTTCTCATGGTGTCACAAAGTAAGCTTCAGTAGTAACAAAATTTGAGATGCATTACATGACCAAGTTTTAGGGTGTAACTTAGGGCAATATATATAACCTATGAACCATTACAGGTGTCGCAATGGCATTAGAAATTGCTTGTCTCAAGTTGATTTTTTAATTAGTAGATTTTTTTGTGAAAAATGAAATTTTTTTGTGAATGCACTTTATTGGTTAAGTTATTTAAATGAAAATAAAAACTATGTTGTTAGATGAGAATGAGCTGTAAAAGGGTGCGTGGAGAAGTAGGATATTGGCAGGTGTAAATCTGAGGGACACCAAGCCATTGCTTCCAATTATTAGGGCACAGTTTTCTATTATTCATACAAAAAACTGTTGCCCTAACTTCAACTTCTCCTTATAAATTTGTTAATAATTGCTTCTATAAGAAAATTTAGTTAATTATTTCTTCAGCTTAAGAAAATTTAGTTTACTCATTAATGAAGCTCTAGGATTAGTACAATGAACCAAACATAATCTCCACTGAATGGCACACACATAGCAAAGATCTCACCTAGGAATATTATATAGCCGTAGTGTTCCATTTTGGAGGTTTTGGTTGGAACAACAATGACACAATCTTTTAGAAGAGATCTGTATGATAAATATATAATATCATATTAAAAGGTTGTTGAATTGTGTGTGAGGTTGCCCTTTAATAAGGCTGTTTCGGAAATGTAAACAATTGGATGCATCTTCTACAGAAAGATTCATTGCTAGCAACAATGGCAACTTCTCCCTCAGACCATGTCACCTTGTAACTCATAACCCTCCACATGGCATGCACCAGAAATCCAACATTTGCTTACACTGTCCTTCTGTTTGCCACGTTTTAGAGAAACTATATTTTATGTTTAAATTTTTCTTTGTTAAGAATTTTATATATTGTTATAGGCTGGCTCTCATTATGTTCATATTCAACGTCTTCAAAGTTCAAATTCTAAGTCTTTCAGTTGAAGATCTCTGGTTAAAATGATGTACTAGAGTATAAATGTGATCAATGTAAAGTTTTATATGTAAATAACTTTAATAATATATAAGGGAGAATATTTTATAGATTATAATTCAGTAAAGTTTTGAGTTGACCAGTACAAGATGGTTGACTTATGAAAATTTATAAGATTAGATATCTATAAATATCAATAACTAATGACTTGATAGCTCTAGCAAGAATATAACTAAGTTAGATTTTTTACCTCTATATATTTAATAAATTTTAATACAATTATTTAAATCAATTATCTCCACAAATAAATTATCTTAAATCATTGTAAAGTCTTTAATATACTTTCTTTGTAGCTTACTATAAATTTATCACACTTAATAGATTCTAATATTAAGTTTGTCTATAATGAGTAGTACTATAAATTTTATACTTAATAGTTTCTAATATTACGTTTTTCTAGTATGAGTAGTACTATAAATTTATACTTAATAGATTCTAATATCACAGTAAAATTTATTTTTACAAAATCGATTTAAAAAACAAAAAATTGTTCTATTTATATATTATAAATTAATTTTATTTTTAATCGATATACAATTTTACTAACTTTAACTAAGGTGTAACATATTTCACTAATCTCTAATATCTTTATTTTTAAATTTCACATATTAAATATGGATCTCATGTATCTCTCCAACAGATTTAGACATATTAGAAAATTATCCAACAACCTAATCCTGCACTTCTACTTTTATATAGGACTTATTTAGGTGAACAACTTGATCAGGGGTTCCAATTTTTTGTTATTCCTTTGATTATATCAACCTTTTATAAGTACAAAAAGAAGAAGGCATATGTATAAAGTTATACATACAGGCATATGCGGCAAACATTACATGGAGAACAATAATCTAGAAAAGTGAAAAAGACACTAAAAGAAAAGCTACTTCAGGTTCATAATATTACTGTTCTTTATCATTCTTAAAACCTAACTGTTAAGTAAGTTCATTTACCTTAGGTTTCTCACTGCAATTTATTGCTCTGATGGAGAAGAAGATAACTATTGTTGAAACAACCTAATTATAGTAAAACTGCAAAACGATCATAGTTAAGGGAAGCAGTAGAAGTAGTGCCTGCATCAAAAATAAAACTTCATCATTATTCTAATTTAAACATTATAGTATAAGCATTGATATTCTTAATTATTATCACCTTCATAATTTAAAAATAGAAATTATAAAAAATTATTATTATCACCTTTATAATATACTTAAGGAAAATAGTTCTTCTACAATTCTTTGCTTGAAGGACTCTCCTATTTAAAAACCATTGATATTCATCCTTCAAAAGTAATCTCAACGAGTCTCTTAATGTTTTGTAAGCATGTAATATAACTTGTCTTTTTCATGTTAATAATTGAATCAATTGCCAACTTACTCCATATATAATAATCCTTTGTGCTTAATCTAGGGTTATTCATGTATAATGGAATGATTCCCTGGTCTCTTGGAAGTTCTAGACAAATGGATTTGAATTCAAATAATAGTAATTTATGAGAATGTGATATGAAGTGGTGCACTATTAAGAGTAGTTAATTAGTCTAAAAGATTTGGTGAATAAAGGTTTTGGTCACAATTATAACTTTGAAGATTGTAATCTACAATTTTATTAACACTATCATTCAAAATTATTCAATGTGGACATGCCGTACTGCAAAAGGTACACAATTTTTGGTGCATTATTGCTGTTAGGGACTGATGGATGTGTTAGAATTAAAAATTTGGACAAATTGTATTGATTATTAAGGACATAATTAAAAAAATATGCTATATTAAAGTCATTGGATAAAGGCTAACTTTCATAAAATTTTAAATTGTGATACAGTGGAGTCAGCTTTGTTTCTCCAGCTAAAGTTATCACTTTTGGGAGCACCAAAAAAGTGATCTTCCTCTTGTAAATAAAAAATTCTATCACACAAATGTCTCAGTTTAAATCATTAATATTAAAACAAATACTTGCACATTTCATCACTTAATTATAATCATTATTTAAATTTTTTCATTTTGTACATATTTTATTATTATATTTCTTAATTTTATATATTTTATTATTTTGTTAATGTATTACAATATGTCAACATGTTCCTAAAAGGATTATAAACAAAATATCATTTGATAGTGACATTGATTTACAGAAAAAGTTATTACACAATCACGTTATTGGACACACATATGAATTAAAAGTGGGAATAGAATTTCGGCCTCCTTGTTTGAAAAAAAAAATGGATAAGTGATTAGGTATATTCTTCTGCTATTTACACTCCCAATTTGCTAAATACACCCAACTTTATTTTGTTTGTCACCATGATAATATATCTACCCTCGTTTCCTCTCTCTAGTCTCATGTTCTAGAAACTAGTTTTCCCACAGTTAATAAATTTTAAAATTAAAAAAATATATATATTCTGAAAATAAATATATGAAAGTACTCAAGAGTACTATTTATAAGATTTTTTTTTTGTGAAAAGTACTTTCTAAAATAATTTTTTATTCATGCTCTTTAAAGTAATTTTTGGAAGGTTTAAGAAAATATAAATGTGTTTCAGAAAGTATATTTTGAAATATGAAAAAAAAAATTGTTTCAGAAACTAATTCTTTTAACAGTCTTTTTAAATTTTATAATGTACTTCCTAAAACACATTAGCAAAATACTTTCCTCAACATAAAAATAATAAAGTATTTTAGAAAATATTATCTTAAATAATCTTATTTCTTTTCGCATTCATAACATACTTTTTTAAAAAACATATTTTTTTTTTAATATTCTGAAACTTGTTTTTTAGGACATGAAATAAAAAATAAAATAAAAATATATATCATTTTAAATAAAATAAAAAATATATCATTTTAAATAAAATAAATAGAGGTATTACTTAGAGAAAAAACGGGTAAATAGTAAGATCCTCAATCAAAATAGTATAGTTTTTGGATTTCAAGTATTAACAATTCAGCCCAATAAAGAAAGTAGAAACATAAACCAACCTAAACGCTACCAAACAGTCCAATTAATTTAACTTATAACTCAAATCTTTTTTATACACATTATAATAAGATCTAACTTTATTAAATAATTCCCTTAATAATTGCAAGCACAAATAAATAATGAAGATAACTCTCAAAACACTTTTGTTTTCAAACAGGAACCTACGAAAGAAAGAGTCTTTAAATTTTATAAATCAAGACTTTTTTTTTTCTTCTCAAAAATAGTTTTTTTTTAATCCTTGTATTATTCGGTGTTGAATTAACATTTTTCCTATCATTAAGGTTGTGGGGCTCATCCCTAAAGTGGGAACGGACTATGAAAATTAGTCACTGAAGAGTGATTCTAAGGATGTCTTTAGCATTTTTTTTGACCTACTTTTCATTGCATTATAACACAGGTAGAAACAATAACAATATTGTTTTTTAGTTATTAGCAAGAAAGGAGAAGAAGGCTTTGTGACTAGGATGTGAAGTTGGTAGAACTTTCAAAAATAGGGTCCTCTTTATTACTAATATTTTGAAACCATGACATAATTTTGGGAAAGAATCCTTCCTTGCTTACAATCTAGTCGTTATGTAACTAAAAGATTTAAAAAATATATATATATATATATATATACCCTTTGAACTAAATTTAGGTTAAATAGTTAATTGCAAGTAGAAAAAAGTATTACCACTTTATGATATTCCTAAGACTATTTGCCTTTGATTAATCATGTAAAATTATTACTTGTTTCTCTCAAGTCATCAAAGTTAAATTATTTATTAATTATTTAACCTTTTAGAAAAAGAGAAAATATTTATAAACATATTATTTAGATTTAATACGAATTAATTTCTATCCATAATGAGAAATTAGAATTATTTTTTTAAAAATAATTCAATGCATATTAAATATTTTTAATTTTAAAAATTTAATAGTTTTAATAATTTAATAAAATTTTATATTTAATATATCTACAAATTATAGAATGAACAAAAATAGATTAAAGTGTACATTAATATTCTATATTATTACTTGAATTCTATTTAAGAAAATAATTAATTAATAAATTATTATATTTAATTGTCTTTTAATAACTAAATGTTGAGTATAAGTTGATGTGTATTTAAATAATTTTTTATTATATTTAAATATTTTTAAATAGTGAAGTAAAATAATATATATATATATATAACAATTTTTAAAAGTTTATTTATTTAAATAATAAAATACATATTTAATTTTTAAAAATTTGTCATATTTAAGTGATTTTTTAAGATTAAACATTAACTATGAGATGGTGATTTTTTTCTTCATATACATATTTAAATATTTTATGTTAAAAAGTTATTTCTTATTGTTATCATATTTAAATATAAATATTTTAATTCATAAATTTTAGATATAAGATATAAGATGAGGACATTGATTTATATATTTAAATCTAACTTACTCTTAAATATATAAAAGATAATATAAATTACACAATCACAAGTTAATGAAAAAAATAATTAAAATATTTAATTACTTCAACTACTAATATGTTCTACTTTATTATTTTTGCAACTTATTATTATCATTGAACTAAAGAAAGAAAAAGAAAGTATAATTAAATTATTGTCATTATATATATATATATATATATATATATATATATATATATATATATATATATATATTAATTGGCCTATGAAAAGAAAAATTAAGATGTGACATGAAAGAGAAAAAAAACAACTAATAAAGTAAAAGTAATAGTGCATGTGTATATGTCAAATCATACAGATAAAAACATTGGCTTTCATTTATTTAATTATTCTGTACATCCTTATCTAACAACATGCATCTCTATGAAATACAAAATACATATCTTAAATAAGAAAGGCATACTCCAAGTTTGCAATATGCCTTTAATATAGTTTGCTACTATTTTGGTGAGGTTACTGCAGCCATTGATGACCATTAACACATAATAACAATCTTGTTGAGGTCATAGATTTGACACTTGCCACAAAAAGACAAAAGAAGAAAGAAAGCACCAAAGAAGGCATGGAAAAGAAAAGAACAACAATGTATATTATTATTTTGTTTGATACACATTTACAATATTCCTGGTATATATAACAATAAAATAAATAAATAAATAAATATATAAGTTATTTGTAAAAGAAATATGGTTAGCCCATGACAAATGTTAAGATAAACCATATATAAATTAATATTCCCTTCAAACTAGGAATGAATATTAGAAGTATTTAACTTGACTATAAGAATTGAAAAAAGCTATGTTGTTGAACTACATACCACAGGAGACCAAAGTCGGCTTAGTAATTGGGGAGTAGCAGATTAAAAGAGTAACAAAATTCCTACAGTAAGGCACTATGAACAATTGGATATCAGGAAATTATATGAGTTGTTATGTGCTCTATCTGTTGGACCATTTGTTTTGTAGGGAAGAGATGTTTTCATGCTCAATGTAAGGTTTTTTAATATGTTTTACATTAATTTTATTCTTTTACTTATAAAAAGAATACATAAAATAAATTAAGATGTTTTTTATTTTGTGTATTTTTTTAAATTTTATCAAATGAAATTACTTTCTTTTATTTTGGTATTTTTAATCTTTTATACTTTTTAATATTTTTAATTTTGGTTAATTAAACTAACAAATTAGGGGTGTTTACACATATTCTTAGAAAAAATTAATAAGTATGATTGTAACTTATTTGAAAACTACAAAATACTATTTTTAATAATTAAGACAATTTTATAAAATATAGCAAATATTATTTTTTTTATCGGTAATAAAAAATATATAAATTAAAGAAAAAAAAAGATTTCAACCCTTTTATAAAATTACAAAACCTAAAAAGACTAAAACCAGGATTAAGAAATAAGTCAAATTGTGCTATAATAGTGCTATTTTTAGTGTTGGAACCCTTTTTATAAACAATCCCTACAACTTTTATTTGTTTACGGATATATATGCAAAGATAACAAACCAATACCCTCGTATCATGTTTTCTTTATTTTCTTTATGTTTATATTATCTTTTCAGACAATATATCTTTTTAATTGTAAATGACATAATCATTTAAAAAAAATTATGTGTTTTCTATATACATTAGATAAGACACCATCATACATCAATATTAAGATAAAATAACTTAAAAACAACATATAAAATTCAAGCACCAATCAAAATAATTAAAAATAATTTTCTTGTATTTTTCAATATTGAACTAGTTCTGAAACATAATATTATTTTTATTGGTCTAAATCGTTCATATACATGACACCCACATAATTCTTCAAACATAATTGTATTTTCTACCACACAATGTATAAGTTGAAATCCTAAAAAATAGTTCTTTACAAGTGAGTGGTAAGTTGAAATCCTAAAAAAGGGTTCTTTGCAAGTGAGTGGTGTGTTGATGACACTCTAGATTAGGTTTGTTACCCTACAAGTAAAGAATCAATAACTAACTGATTCTATATCATCTCTACAAACAACACACAAATTATCTTGAAGAATTATGTCTTTTTCGAGTAAATTATCCCACGTTAGTACCCCTGTTAAGTGACACTCTCCAAGCGTACATTTGTTGTAGGTAAGGTTTTTATTTTTCAAAATATATCAAACACAACCTCATCCTCCTCTTTTATCTCGTTCTTAATCTTCTTATATGTTGATCTCATTGTGTACTCAAAATTATCCTCTCTTATCCATACACATCCATCCTCCTTATCTCTATAGGGATATCTCCCATTCAAACCAACTTCTTCTCTAGGTCATTGCCCACTCTCACATATTTTCAATCCACTATTCAACCTCCACTACCATTGCTTCTTTATGATTTGAATTGCCATAAGTTCTTGAGTATTTATCTTTTAACTTATACTCTCCTACCTAATTATTCTTTCAAAACAAAATTTTATTCCTAGTGTCAATCTTTCATCGGATGTTATTATTAAACTATTTTCCTAATTCTCCAAAATCACATATTTTTTTAAGATCTTTCCATCACCTAAATTCACTAGAACTGTTTCTACTACTGTGAAAGAGTCCTCCATCATAATTCATACTTAGATATTATTATCTCCTTTTACAATCCTCTTCTCTCCATTTCCAATCTCCACTTCTATTTATCTAGAAGAGCTATATTAAAGTTATTTAAATATTTTCTCTTATGCCTCCTCTCCTTTGCTCTTACAGATTTCCCACATTAACCAAACAATTTGTTTCCTCTTTCCTCCTACTCCATGAGAAATGTCTCCTCTCCTTTGCTCTTACAGATTCCCACATTAACTAAACCATTTTTTTCCTCTTTCCTCCTACTCCATGAGAAATAATTGAGATCCATATATCCAAGTTAACAGAATTAATTTTTTTTTCTCAAATTTTTTTACTATATCCTATTCATATTATGGTAATGCTTACTATCTTGAGCAATATAAAATATAATATTTATTATGTAGTAATTATAGAATATTATTTGATAATTAAAAAGTGACCAGATTTATATATATAGCATGTGAAAATATTTTTGTATTAAAAAATATTTGTCTTGATGTAAAAGACTACTTATGTCTTAATGATTTTACATTCATAAATACTATAAAAACTATTTATGTAATAAAAAATTCATATTTAATTATTACCGAATGTGAAAATTCTATAAACTCGACAACAACAAAAATCAACATAGGAACAATGTGAAATAGATTTAGGTTTTCACATTCTTGGCTAAATCTTCTATCGTCTCTTCTACTGCTAAACTGTTTTTCTTCCCACCAAAACATAACCTAACTCACTTTTTAGGTGAAAACAAAGAAAGAGCAAGCCAATCAAAATTTTTGAAGTGAATAATTAAAGCATCTTTGCACTAAATTCAACTATTCCATACCTATTCCATTAAATGGGGCAGTTCAATACTGTTACATATTACGTCTTAAAGCTGGATCATTGATGAGTACCACACATGCACATTCATAACATTACTTGGAGAAGAATAAGTTAACTATATAAAGTCCACTTAAAATTTCATAATAATAATTAATTGAAAATCTTAGGGTGTACGTAGATGTGTCAAAGAAAAAGTTAAATGTAAACCAAGTATAGCTATACACGTTTTTGAAAAAAAGGCATGAGAATTTAATATTTGAACTATCTAGAATAGTTTAGATTTAGTCCTTTGCATGGGTCGCTACATGATAGAATAACACAAAGAGAATTATCCATCAAAAACTTCATCTCTTTATTTTGTACCGTTTTTAAGAAAAGAAAAACTACAACGTAAAATTGTAAGATATATAGAATTGTAAGATAAATCAATAATTCCAAAACCATGATTAAATAAGAGGTTCCAACAGATTTTAATCGAAGGTTTCATAATCCTCCAGGCTTCAAAATTATTAGAACGAATTTCAAAATTCTACAAAAGTATAATTATTAACAAAGACAGAAATTTTTTCTTGTCTTCTGCTTTTCTTTTAAGTGCATACACACGTGAATTCTTTATTAAGTTAGGAAACTAAAAAAAGTAAGTTTTAAAATACTTTCTTTAATTTATTTTAATGTTGAACTATATTTGCCTCTCATATGGTTCATAATAAATAAGGTAGGTAAAGGGTACGAAACAATACACAGAAAAATCAAATTCTTGTTGGTGGTAGATAATAATAACAAGGAAGCATGTATGGTAGGTGTAATGGATACCAATAATACTGTGCAAATAAAATATTTACAAAATCTAAATCTCATTATTAGATCATTGTTGGAAAAAAAAAACCCCACATAATATTTTTTCTATTTAAAATTATTGTTCAAACTTGAATATTTTTTAATTAAAAAATTTGTGGATCCCACATATAATTATTATTTCCTTAATTACCATCTAACATTGCAGCTTTCTTTAAAAGAGTTATAAACTAAGTATATAAAAACGGGACCTTTCACTGACACTTGCATTGATCTCACAAAGAACCAAACTAAACCACAATGGCTTCTCAAACCCCGAAACCAAAGCCTACTCTGCCTTTCAAAACCAGAGCTACAATATCCTTTCTAACTGCCTTAACGGATTTTGCGCGTCGTTCTGACGGCACCGTTAATCGTCGTTTGATGAACCTCCTCGATTATAAGGCCCAACCCAAAGCCAAATCCGTTAACGGCGTTTCTTCTAAAGACGTCACTGTTGACGCCGGCAGAAATCTCTGGTTTCGTGTCTTCACACCCGCCGCCTCCTCCGCCCACGGTGTTCTTCCCGTCGTCATTTTCTTCCACGGCGGCGGCTTCGCTTTCCTCTCGCCGGACTCCTTCGTTTATGACGCCGTGTGCCGGCGATTCTGCCGCCGTATCCCTGCCGTTGTTGTCTCCGTGAACTATCGCCACACGCCGGAGCACCGGTGCCCTTCGCAATACGACGACGGCGAGGACGTCCTCAAGTTCCTCGACGAGAATCCCAAGGTTCTGCCGGAAAATGCTGACTTATCAAAGTGCTTCCTTGCTGGAGACAGCGCCGGCGCGAATTTGGCTCACCACGTGGCAGTTCGGGTCGCCAAGTCGGGGCTCCGAGAAGTTCGGGTCGTCGGGTTAGTTTCCGTTCAGCCGTGGTTTGGAGGGGAGGAGCGTACGGCGGCGGAGGTGAAACTTGAGGGGGCGCCACTGGTGTCGACGTCAAGAACCGATTGGCTGTGGAAGGCGTTTTTGCCTGATGGGTCGGATCGCGATCATTGGGCGGTAAACGTGAGCGGGGCGAATTCGGAGGATTTGTCGGGTCTGGATTACCCGAATACCCTTGTGTTTGTGGGTGGGTTTGACCCGTTACAAGATTGGCAAAGAAGATACTGTGAGTGGTTGAAGAAATCAGGGAAAAAGGCAGAATTGATTGAATATCCAACCATGATCCATGCATTTTATATTTTCCCTGAATTGCAAGAATCATCTCAATTGATCTCAAAGGTTAAAGATTTCATCACCAACACAATCTCTAATTTGAAATGATCATTGTTGAGTGTAAATACTAAAGATTTCAATTACTGTTAGAGTCTTGTGTTATGGTTTTGCAAGTTTTTGCTTTAGGCCTTAAGTATATTTACTATTTGTATTTCTGAAATTTTCTTATTGGTTTTGGGTTTAATGTTGTGATGCTGATTAAGGTGTGTTCTTTTTATTAGTGTATATGCCGGTTTGAATCTTCATTCTTATTTTTTTAAGATTTATATCTTTTTGCTATTGTGTTATGTTTGAAAATTAGCCATTAGTTTCAATTAAATAAATTGCCTTTTCGTATATTAATTTGATACATTGTCCTTTTGTTAGTTTTTATGGGCTATATTAAAAGTCACTTTCAATTTAAAAGAATAATTCTTTTTCATTGAAAGGTGAAATATAATTATATACTTTTGGTGCCCGTGCTACACACGAGATTTAACAACACAACATATTGAAACACGTGGACAAATTTATCACAATTTTTTTTTTTTAATTTGGTTTAATATGTTATATCAACTTTTATCAGGTGAACCCGGTTGTCTTTTCGATAATAAATTTATTAAAAAGAATAAACTAAGTCTCACATATTACCTTACATAATTCTAATTCTTAATTATAATAGTCTTTTTTTTTTCTTCTGATAGTGGCATTGGAATTGTTTTTATTAAGGTAGTCAACTTAGAATATATTTTATATTTTAGATATTATATCAAACTTTCATTTACCACAAAAATGAAATGGTGAGTTTTGTTTTTTAAAAAAAAAACGAGTTAATGAGTTCGATTTAAATATTAATGTCCCTGTTTTAATATGTAATATTAAAATATATATGTCAAATCGATAAGTACTGTGATACAAGTGTTTCAAGTATGATTGTATGATAATCCTGATGATCTTGAATATATTAATTTTTCTTAAGTTGTTGGACAATTTTTTCCATTTTCTCATACATACAATCAATTAAATTAGTATAGTGTCTTCCATGCTATTAGTGGATATTGAATGTTATTTTTGTTAGATTTTGTAAAATACTTTGTCTCTAAATAATTTAGTGATATCTCTGACAAAATTTTTCTTAACATTTTATTTCAGTTGTTTTATAAGTTTGAATATATTCAATTATATTAATAACATGTGATTCATATGGCATTATACGAATTATAATATTACATTTTTATAATAGCAAAATATATAATCTTCTGTTCTTTTTTACTTTGGTTACCCTATTAATAATCGATCATGTCTCTTCTTGGTAACTTCAATATATTATTTTTCTTTTTAGAAATTGTTTGCTAAAGTTATTAATTTAATGTTGTTTTGTCTCTTAACTAGTTTCAAAGTGTATTTTTCTTCACCACTTTTTATAATTTATTCTTCCATAAGTTTTCATGAACTTTGAGTTTTTCGGATCCATCGAATGTTTTATATAATTTATTACGAGGATGGAAATATTGTTGAGAGAATGAGATAGAAATTTGTTTGTATATTCACAAAATATATATATCAACCACTTTAATAAATAGTTTGAATAAAAATTACTTGGAATAGCACGTTAAAATAAAACTAATACCTTTTGTATTATTTTATAATCATGATATATTACATTTAATGATGGTTGAATTGTGTCAGTGTCTTCTTCAATCTATCTATAAATATGATCTTCAATTCCTCCAATATCATCCATGTTACTAGTTTTTTTTCTTTATGTTGGCATTTTATTACTTTGATTTTGCATCCTTAGAAAAAGTTTGTACTAATTTAACTGGACCTAATACTAATTTTACTCTATTATGATAATTGTTATTACATTTGTTTATAATGCATGTTAGATTTTTATTTTATCGTTTTTATGTTTCAAAATGTATTTTTTATTTTTTATTATGTTTCTATTTTTCTTGGATTGATGATGATTGTTTATTATGATTGGTTATACAAAATATGGTGATGATGATTGTCCATGTTATTGTGATCTGAAACTTTCAAAGTTTGTTGATTGAGTTATTAATTGAGATTGTTATTTATATATGTTGTTAAATGTATATAGATATTGTGACCTCTTAATTTTTAATTTACAACAATACTTGAGGGTCATCATTTTTAACACACCATCATCTTAGTAAATCTTTCTTCACTTGGTGTAAGAGGTATGATATAGGTTATTTCGATCATTCTAAAGTTCATTTCAATAAAAAGGTGTGATTTAGATTTTTTTTTTTTAAATATTCCAACATCAATTTTGATATGAGGCACTACCTAGATTGTTTAACCATTGTGATGTAATTTTTACATGAGTTGCACTCTAAATTATTTCAACTATTCCAACATTAATTTTGACATAAGCTTGATTTAAGTTATTTAAAACCATTATATCATCAATTTCGATAAAAGACACAATCTAAGTTGTTTTTATCATTTCATTGTCAATTTAGACATTGGACATTGGTAGTTTAAGTTTTTTAAAATTATCAATGCAATAAACCTTCTTTCATTTAAAATCTTAAAAAAAAAACTAACATAATTTTACTAAAAAGTTAAAAGCAATAAAGATTTCACTTGTTTTTAAATAACACCTCAATTAGAGTTTGCTTATCTATTACCATTTTAAAAGAATCCATAACTAAGAGATTGATGGTTGGGATAAAGTTTTTATTTGTTCCATAATTTCATTCAAAGCCTTGATGAAGGACTTTGCAATTAAGATTTTCATTTAATCTTTTGTTTTTTTTTTAAGATGTTTTTTTTGTTTCCAATCCTTTATCTTGTTTTCACAAAGCAATAATTTTTAATTTAACCTTCATCTGGATAAAATATTTTGTCACATCACTTTTAAATGATAAGTTTATGATTGAACATTTTTATAAATCTGAATATGTTATTAGTATTGAATAATCACAAGAAATAAAATTGAAGAAATAAAATTGAAGAGGTAATGTAGTATTGTGTGTAAATTCTATTATGCTCTTATTCAATGTAAATATGGAATATATATAAGAAAGGGTTGGAGGTATGTCAAGAATACATACCATACATGTATCGTAACAAAAGCAGAAAATACTATCAATGGCGCATACCACACTATGTGTAGTAACAACCAATAGAAAATGCAGGACACACCATACCATGTACAGTAACAACTAACAGAAAAAGCAAAAAAAAAAAAATACAGTTGTCAAGTCAGAACAAATGTAGAGGCAGAGAAAAAATGCAAAAGCATATTTAGACAAAAGTAAAAATGCTAAATAATTTTTTGTATAATATATTTTTGCATCAACTGAACCTAATCCTTTGTTAAATACATTTTTTTTCTAATTTCTCCCATTATTATATATATATATATATATATATATATATATATATATATATATATATTAATTGTCACAATCACACATCATTATTAAACTTAAAATTAGGTAATTTCATATAATTAGATGGACAATATTAATTGAATATTTTGAGTTAAATTCACAAAATTACCTCAAAATTTTACCTATAACAAAAACAAAGATAAATCTATCTGAGAGTGAAGAAGAAATTTCCATTTTAGTTTTGTTATATATTAATACTGTTTTTTCAGAATTTCTATAACTAATCTTTAATCGATTATTAAAAAAAATATTTTAAACATATTTTTAGTGCAACGTATACGTAAATAATCTACATAAAGCATTCAAAATTGTAACACATCTAAATTGTATAAAGTGCCAAAACTTTGGTATTTATATTTTTATGTAAAGAGTACATGTCATCTTGGTGCCACAATGAAAATAGATGGCAATCTATAACAACATTACTCAATTTAATTCTCAGAGATTTTCTTGTTGATGAAATCTTTGATTTGTGTGTTCAATTGAGAGGACTCAGGCAAATCATGGAAAATATAAAATGCATGAAACATCTTTGGATACTCAATCAATTGGACCTTTTTACCCGAATTCTTTAACCAATCATGATACCTCCTCTGCCAATCTTGTAACGGGTCAAACCCACCCACAACCACAAGGGTCTCTGGGAAATCCAAACCCGACAAATCCTCCGCATTCGGCCCACTCACATTGGATGCTCCGTGGTCACGATCCGACCCGTCAGGCAAAAACACCCTCCACATCCAATCGGTTCTCTCCATTGACACCAGCGGCACACCTTCAAACTTCACCTCCGCCGGACTCCGCTCCTCCCCGCCAAACATCGGTTGGATCGATACCAACCCGACGACCCGGATTCTCCGGAGCCCCAAATTTTCCACCCGGTTTTCCTTCGCGACCCAAATTGCCACATTGTGATCTAAATTGGCACCGGCACTGTCGCCGACGAGGAAGCATTTTCCGGCAGTACCATGCGATTCTCGTCGAGAAAGTGGAGGATGAGCTCGCCGCTGACGTACTGAGCCGGGAACCGGTGTTCCGGGGTAAGGAGGTAGTTGGCGGAGACAACGACGGCGGGGACTTGGCGGCATAATCGGCGACAAAAGGCGTCGTAGCCGAAGGAGTCTGGCGAGAAGAAGGCGAAGCCGCCGCCGTGGAAGAAGATGATGACGGGGAGGCTGCCGGCGGCGGTGGGGACTGTTGGGGTGTAGACGCGGAACCAGAGTTTGTTTTCAGCATCAACGGTGATGTCTTTGGAGGAAACGCCGTGAACGGGGGTGGCGTTGGGTGGTGACTTGGGATCGAGGAGGTTCATTACACGGCGGTTAAGTGTGCCGTTAGAGCGGCGCGCAGCGTCGGAAAGCGTGGAAAGAAAGGTTATTGAAATGCGTGCCTTCCAAGGCATAAAGGGTTTGGGTTTTGCAGTTTCGGAGCCTTTCCATGTCACCATTTTCGTTTGTGTGTTCGTAGGAATTAGTGAAGCTTCGAATAGAGGAATCTCAGAGCATCGACGACATGTTCTAACACCGTACTTATATTATTTTTTTTGGTCAAAAAAAGAAAGTGGTCTTTATTTATCGCATCGCCAGATAGGAATAAAAGCTTGCAAGGAGTTGTTTGTTTGATAAAAGTAGCTTATTTGGTACAAATATGAAAGCGTGTTTTGGTGTTTTCAGTGTTTTCAGTTAACACCAGATGACTAAATAACCATTCCCTAAATTATACCTCCATTGTTGTTAGCCTAATTTTAATGGTTGGATCCATATGAATCGAATGGAATTTTTGTAATTGTATATGTTTGAGAAAAATAAATATTTTAGGTAAAATTTGGAGATCGCATTAGAATATTTGAGTGTTTGAGATACTTTGATTGCATATAATCAATTACAACACAAAAGTGAATCTATTTGATATAATGTTATTTTCTAGGATTTTTGAAATTTTATCATATCCTTTCAATATTTGAGATAATGATTATGTTTCTGAATACTGTTTTAGGTTTTATATAAAATAGATTTACATTATATTTTTTAAAATTTTAGCTCAACTCATATCAATTTATAATTTTGCTAAGTATAGACTCGATTGTAATAAAAAGTTTTATTATATTTTGATGATAATATTGATATTATTTTTATTATAGAGTTATGATATTTTAAATGATTTGAATACTTAAAATCTAAAGACTATGAAAGGCTATGAAAAAGAAACACATTTGAACTCGATTATTATAGAAGAAAATGAATTATAGAATTCATAAAATTGTGTTAATACATTAGAAGAATATTGTATTAAATAATAATTGAGATTGCTAGAAAGCATGGATAAATAGAAGAGGATAAGAGTACTAAAACTCATCACATTCAACCAAGAGTAAAACATAGTGAGAAAGAAGAGTGTAGATGTATTCACATACCCTCAAATGAAGAGTTCAATCACCATTATGTGTTTAAGATATATAGATCTAGCACTAATGAAACTTAAAAGTTTATGTTTAAAATACCCTTAAATATAAAATTCAGGCACCATTATGCTATGACCATATAAATGATTTCAGAAATCAGTGTGGAAAAACTATTTTTGGAAATTGAATAAAATATAAAGCTCAGACATTATTTTCTTTCTTTCCTATTCGTAACTTTTAATTTTATTTACTGAATTCATCTAATCAAATGTCAATATATAAACTTCAATTTTTATTCTTTATATTTGTTAAATGCATGTCATGTTTGGTTATTTCATGTCTTAGTGACTAAGAGATATTGAGAGTATATGAATGATGTTACGAAAAGAGAGGGTGACATGTGAAAGAGAATAAACTTGTTTAATAAATTATAAATAAGAATATATATATATATATATATATATATATATATATATATATTAAAAACATTAATTCAATGAAATTAAGTTCACCTTACTTTCTTTCAAATATTATAATAAAATTGATGTTAAAATATATTTTAAATTTTATAGTTTGTTTGATTTTTTTTTACATTTAACTTATCCTATGATATGTAAATTAATTATTACAAAATCAATATCTTTTAATTATATGATTATTCGTTATTAGATGATGACATCATATTATAATAAAATTAGGAAATTTAGACAAACAATTAACAAGGTCATATGAATTGAGAATTTAATTTAACATAATGTAAGTAAAAAATTATAAAGTAGTTTTTTTAGAGAAATTGTTCTCGTCTTTTATTTAGAGATATTGGTAGCACTTATAGGAAGTATAGACCTATGAGAGTGTAAGCCTAAAGAACTTAGTAGTTAATGTTCAAATTGAAAGTAATAGTTTTGACAAATGAAATGTATCTATCCAAATACATTAGTACACAAATGCATTTATTGCATAATTAGTTTATTAGTTTAAGGATCACTTAGCTTTGTAAGTGAATGTCATATTTAAAGTCATATTTAATGTCTTTATAATGAAAAATACTCTACTCCTTATACTCACGGTCAATTAAGGTTTATTTTTGTATAGGTGAATTCATCACTTATTATTAACATTACATCAAGAATCAAAATAATTTTTTACTATATATAATTCTTTAATTTTAAACTAAATATGACGACAAGACGTTAAAATGTTTTTTAAATACTGGTTTGGTTCTGAAAACGAATACATGGCTAGGATAGAAATGTTGAGAAGAGGAAATTAGATTATGAAGAAATTAAAAGATAATAAAAGTAAGAAAACGACAAAAAGAATAATAAAAGTTCTTTTTCCTCAGATAAATAAGTAGATTTGAGAGGAAAGTTAACTAAATATAATAATAATAAATAAAATTATAAAATAATAATATTAATTTAATCTTAATTAATTTTAATTTATTAAAAAAATATTTCATCAATTATACTTATCACATCACTTACAAATTTTTATAATTTTTTTTTCTCATCATTTTTCTCTTAATTCAAATAACCAAACTTTTTATATACTTTCATTTTAAATAAATTCAAATCCACTCTCTCAAATTCACTTTTAAATTCAAACAAAACCTTATACAAGACTCCCTACTCCCAAATACATAATGCATAAAATTTCAACAAAATTAAATATTCACATTATAACCAACTTTATATATATATATATATATATATATATATATATATATATATATATATATATATATATAATTAAGATTAAGATTGATTAATACATGAGATACTCATAAGAATATCTTTATTGGGAGGGTTAATATTTTTTTGTTATGGTCAAATGTCAAAATATATAAATCCTTAAATTATTTCACTAAATCTTAAAATAAATGTACAAAACATTTAAAGTAGTTTTCATAACTCAAATTAAACTATTAAATATATTATTATTCCTTGATTCATACTTTATCATTTAAAAAAATTTAGTTAGAGACTATTTATTATTATACACTCCTTCCTTACCTCAAATTTATGTTTCCATTCATACTTATCTTTTAAAGACACTCTTAACCTTTATATTATAACCGTAAGTACCTCATCTTACATTTTATAACTCACTATCCTAATGCTCAAATATAAAAAAATATTATTAAAAATAAATACACAAATCACACTTTTAAGAATATGTCATAGGAATATCAATTGTTGATCAAGTTGCTACGGAGCAATCCTAGTTCTCCATGAAGATGCAAAATCTACGATGCATTAAATTTCAGTAATAATTTCAAAATATTATACCCGTTAAACTTTTCTTACTGTAAATATTTACTGTTACAAACAAGTCATTAATGCTTATGAAATCCCTTAAAACAAAATAATAGTATATTATATTATGGGAAAGTTATACTACTTAATGCAAAACAAAACACTTGATTTAAAAAAGTAAAAATGTTTTACTTAATCTTTGACCTATTTTAATCCAGATGAATGCTTGTTAACATTTTTTCTTTTTTCAAATGAATAATTTGGAATTGAGATAAGGAAATTAAGGCATGAGGTGACAGCACCAACCAACCCTCATCTCATATACCCAAAGATAAGAATTCTACCAATTAGATATTTTGTTTGGTTCTTTTATGCACATATATAAAATTTAATTAAAATATATTCCCCCTTGTTTAATTATAACATGTAACTACCAATAAATTTATATATTTGCTTTATGATAATTACTTTAAAATCTATCTTTGACATTATTACTGATTAATTAGTGGTGTAGCTTTTTACATAAATTATATATATTTGTTTACATAAAAAAAATCAGTTTATTTATTCAATATTTGTTTCAAAATATTTGTATAAACACAATCCTAATCATCAGAACATCACTAAAAAATCTTCTCACTTGCATCCACTTCTCCACTTGTTAGTTTCACTCTTCGAGTCACCGTGTCAACCGAGTCAACTCACCACCACCTGCAATGGCTGCATCAACCAAACCAACCATTCCATGGAAGCTCCGCATACTCACCTCTCTGCTTAATCTCCTTCTCAAAGCCTCTCGCCGCTCTAACGGCACCGTCAACCGCCGTCTCTTCAACCTCTTCGACCGCCAGCTCCCTGCCAACCACAACCCTATCGACGCCGTCGCCACCTCCGATGTCACCGTCGATGCCAAACGCAACCTCTGGTTTCGCCTCTTCTCCCCTTCCCCCTCCGCCGCCACCCTTCCCGTCGTCGTCTTCTTCCACGGCGGCGGCTTCACGTTCCTCTCCCCGGCCTCATCCACGTACGACGCCTTCTGCCGCTCCTTGTGCCGTTCCTTCAACGCTGTAATCGTCTCTGTTAACTACCGCCTCGCCCCCGAACACCGTTACCCTTCCCAAAACGACGACGGTTTCGACGTCGTTAAATACCTCGACGAAAACGGCGCGGTCTTGGGTAACGTTGGTAAGTGCTTTTTGGCGGGTGATAGTGCGGGCGGGAACATAGCGCACCACGTGGCCATTCGGGTTTGTAAAGAGAAGCTCCGATTCGTTAGAGTAATCGGGTTGATTTCGATTGAACCGTTTTTCGGAGGCCAAGAGCGACTCGAATCAGAGATCCGAATCACGCAAGACCCGTTGGTTTCGTTGGACGCAACCGATTGGTATTGGAAGGCTATTTTGCCCACCGGGTCGGACCGTGACCACGAAGTGGCTAATGTGAGTGGGCCCAATGCGGTAGATATTTCGGATTTGGACTATCCGAAGACGCTTTTAGTTGTGGCGGGTTTTGACCCGACAAAGGATTGGGCAAGAAGGTATTATGAATGGTTAAGAAAATGGGATAAGGATGTTGAAATAATCGAATACCCGAATATGATTCATGGGTTTCACTTGTTTCAGTATTTACCCGAGTCTTTACAGTGCCTTTCTCATGCCAACCATTTCATCAACAAACAAGTGGCTGATAGTGAAAGTTCAATGTGACGTTTGATATTTTAATATTGTAATTATAGATTATGTTTTAATATTGTAATTAAAGATTATGGTACGAAGATTTTATTTTCTTATAATCTTGTGATTTTAATGTAAATATATATATATATATATTTGTTTGTTTGCATGTTAGTAAAAGACAATAATTAGATATACTTGTATTCATGAGATTATGAGACGGATACCTCCGTAAGTAATTATATTATATGTATTTAAGTTATAGATAATTAATGGCCATTAATGATTATAGGCGAATGTCCTATACAAATTTTAATAACTTTAATTAAATCATTTATAAGAAATTTATAATAAAATATATAATGATGATAATAAAAATCAATATCATGAAATAAATATTGTGTTAATAATATACTTAAAAGTGTAGAATTAATTTTTGTATTTTGAAAAAATAATTAAAGTTAAAAGTTAAGAGTATAATATTATTTTTTATTAAAATTAGTTAATAATATAGTCTTTCACTTTTAAATATTTTTTTACTTAAAAATAAGTTAAAAATATAGAACAAAAGTAGACGACTACAATTCTGTTCTCTACTCAACGTATTTGGATTTTCAGATGTATATATGAGTTTAAAAGAAAAACTGATGAATAGGTATCTTAAAAATACAAAAATAAATAAATAAATACTCCTTCAAAAAGATATAGCTTTTAGACGTGACTCGATAGAAAAGATAGGATAGGAGAATTTGTTACTAAGATGTGTGAATGTAATATTTATAGTTGATATGATAAGTTAATTGAATTTCATGATAATAAATTTAATACTATATTAAAAAATAAATTGAAGTTTGTATCTACATTAGTTCATATATTAAAATTTAACTATATTTTAAGTGTTGAATAATATATATATATATATTATTTTAATTTTTATAAAATATTTGTTTTTATAATTTTTATGTAGATAATAATATTTTTATATTAGAAAAAATATTTTAGTATCATTTATTTTTTAATACATGTATATTCCATAAATTTGAATTTTTATTTGTGTATAAAAATCAAGTTTTTGAAAAATAAATTGAAAAGTAACGTTTCTAACTTACAAACTCATGAATTTATTTAAAAACATGATATATGAAGTAATCTAGTTAAAATTGGGTGATTAGTCAATGAAACATAACTTAAAAGAAGAAACTAGAAAACATACCATAATTTGTAAAATTTTAAAATTTCTTGGTAAATGTGAAGGAATATTCTAGAATAAACAATATTTCAGAAGTGGTTATATATGTTTGATTCCATAAATATATATGGTTATGTAAGATACTGAACCTAACTACTTTATTAATGATTAATGATGTAAGAATAATGTTTCTTGTATCATATGATTTAGTTATATTTTATTCTATTGATATCTTATTGATTTATGTTTTTCAATATCTTTTTTAAGTCTCCACCTATAAATAAACGGTCATTTTCTATATATTCTTCACATTTGAGTATTGGATATAATTGACATTTTATAAAAACTCAAGTATTTTGAGAACATATCATTTTAACTGTTGATCTTTATTTTAAAGAATTTCTTTAAGTAGTGAATAAAAATAGTGAATAATTATTGTAGTTATCCTGAAATTCATAAAATATGGCATTTTTCTTTCATATTGATGACGTCATAAATGAAAAGAAACAATCAAAGAAGAAGATAAAGGCTTTAAAGAAGGAAAAAACACCTCAAGGAGTAATTTTTAAAAACATGACTAAAGAAAAGAAAATAAAAAAAGAGAGAAATACAACTGAAAAATTATTAAAAGAATGATGAAAGTACTTGATGAACCAGGATTCATAATATAATTTGTAAATTTTTAGAAAACTTGACGTAAAAGTATTTAGAGGTTTCTACAAAGTTATAGAAGTTTTGCAAAATATCTGAAATTTTATAAAATATTCTATGAAAGTACAATGAAATGAAATATACATGAACTACATGATCACTTTACCGATGGAAAAGTCATACAAATTCATGAACCTACCTATCTGATAAGTGATGAGATTTTTCCTTTCACGTCATCATCATACATTTTTTATCATGCAAAAATCATTGGATTTGCATTGATTTATTTTTCTCCTTTAAAACTTATTTTGATGGTTATTGAACCATTCTACATCTATAAATTTTGAATGAGAATTTTAATATTTTTGAGACTATGATGTTCTTATTCTTAACTTTACATATTTATTTTGGAGAACTTTCTCAAGAATCCATTTGCAAAAGTAAAGACGAGACGTTAAATCAAGTATAAGAAAACATATTTTTATTTAAAAAAAACATGAATAAAAGCATATACTTCATGCTGTGTTGTGTAAAAGTTAAGGATAGTATACTTTAAGATAAGTTGATTATATCATTTACTGTTCTAGCCACTTGATAAAAAATATTAGATGTCATTTAGTAAACTATAATAATATTTTCACACTCCTCAAAATTAAGACAATATATCCTTAAAAAAGAACCTCAATGTCTACCAACAACTATTTTTCGAAAATAATTTATAACAAGACAATATATATAAAATATTATTTTAAAACAAAGTCTAAAAAAATGTTATATTCTCTCTTTGTTATACTAAAGTTTCAGTTTAATATTTATATATTATCTATTTTGACATTTTATTTTTATAGTATTTTCTTTAATTTATCAAGAGACTACTACGTAAAGAATATTTGGAAAAATTACTTAAAGAAAAAAAAAGAGTAAAAGGAGAGTATTTAAATGTTAAATAACTATTAAAAAAACCTCTTAGATTATTAACATAGTAGAACTTATATTTTTGTAAATATTATAAATATTGTAAGTAGAAAATTATTATTTTTAATACATATATGATATTTTGATATATATATATATATATATATATATATATATATATTTTATTATTTTATTTTATTTTAATTATTTATATAGAGAA
>Ga0209489_103878_pt1 | contig 28480 bp, 13 predicted proteins | sample SiratrowhiteBW_FD_187527 | JGI IMG/M metagenome (GOLD analysis project Ga0209489, IMG submission 187527) | Root nodule microbial communities of legume samples collected from California, USA - Siratro white BW (SPAdes) (version 2) | ecosystem: Host-associated > Plants > Roots > Nodule | place... | reverse complement strand
TATATGGATACTTTTTACTTTTCTAAAGAGTACATTCTTAAACTTTCATACATATATATATATATATATATATATATTTTAACTTTGAATTTAGACCTTATTATAATTTCTTAAAATATACTTTCTAAAATTCTATTTTTCTGAGAAGGCATGAAGGTCCAAACTATTGCTTGGAATTTTATTTCCTAATTTGGTGGTCTCAAATGGTATATTTGAGATTTTAGCCTCGGTTGTGGGATTTTAGATTGTGGAATTACTCAGATTGCGATAATGACTGTAATATGTTCGACTTATCCATCTCAACATTTTTTCTCTCTTATTTTAAAATTATAATATTATTTTTACCTTTTTAAATGTTTTTATATAAATATAGCTTTTTGAAAAAAAAAATTCCTTATGTTTTTGAAGCATTTATTTATACTTCTCAACATTTTACTTTTTAAACACTATTTTTAAATATTTAAATGATTTTATTGAAATAATATAATTTGTTATTGTTTATAATGATAATTTTACTTTTCTAAAGAGTACATTTTTACACTTTTATACATTTTATTTTTTTACTTTCAATTTAGACCTTATTATATTTTCTTAATATATAGTTTTTAAAATTCTTTTTTCCTGAAAAGGCATGAAAGTTCAAACTATTCCTTGTAATTTTATTTCCTGATTTGTTGGTCTCACATTGGTATATTTGAGATTTGAACCTTGGTTGTGGGATTTTAGATTGTGAGATTGCTCAGATTATGATAACGATTATTATGATATGTTGGACTATCCATCTCAACATTTTTCGTCTCTTATTTTAAAATTATAATATTATTTTTACCTTTTCAAATGTTTTTATATAAATATAGCTTTTTGAAAAAAATTTCCTTATGTTTTTGAAGCATTTATTTATAATTCTCAACATTTTACTTTTTTAAACACTCGTTTTTCATATTTAAATGATTTTATTGAAATTTTATACTTTGTTATTGGTTATAGTGATAATTTTTACTTTTCTAAACAGTAAATTTTTACACTTTTATAAATATATTTTTATACTTATGTTTTTGAAGCATTTATTTATAATTCTCAACATTTTACTTTTTTAAACACTCGTTTTTCATATTTAAATGATTTTATTGAAATTTTATACTTTGTTATTGGTTATAGTGATAATTTTTACTTTTCTAAACAGTAAATTTTTACACTTTTATAAATATATTTTTATAACTTTGAGTTTAGACCTTATTATATTTTCTTAAAATATACTTCTTAAAATTCTATTTTCCTGAGAAGGCATGAAAGTCTAAACTATTACTTGGAATTTTATTTCCTGATATGATTGTCTCAAATTGGTATATTTGAGATTTGAGCCTTGGTTGTGGGATTTTGGATTGTGGGATTGCTCAGATTGGAATAATGATTGTTATGATATGTTAGACTTATCCATCTCAACCTTTTTCCCCTCTTATTTCAAAATTATACTATTATTTTTACCTTTTTAAATGTTTTTATATAAATATAAGATTTTAAAAAAATATTCCTTATGTTTTTGAAGCATTTATTTATACTTCTGAAAATTTTACTTTTTTAAAAACTACTTTTTCATATTTAAATGCTTTTATTAAAATATTATAATATGTTATTGTTTATAATGATAATTTTTACTTTTCTAAAGAGTACATTCTTAAATTGTTATACATATATTTTTTTAACGTTGTATTTAGACCTTATTATATTTTCTTTAAATATAATTTTTAAAGTCCTATTTTCCTAAGAACACATGAAGGTCTAAACTCTTGCTTGGAATTTTATTTCCTGATTCGATGGTCTCAAATTGGTATATTTCAGATTTTAGACTCGGTTATGGGATTTTGGATTGTGGGATTGCTCATTGTGATAATGATTGTTATGATATGATCAACTTATCCATCTAAACATTTTTCCTCTCTTTTTTTAAAATGATAATATTATTTTTACCTTTTTAAATGTTTTTATATAAATATAGCTTTTTGAAAAAAATTTCCTTATGTTTTTGAAGCACTTATTTATACTTCTCAACATTTTACTTTTTTAAACACTATTTTTAAATATTTAAATGATTTTATTGAAATATTATAATTTGTTATTTTTTATAATGCTAATTTACTTTTGTAACGAGTACATTTTTACACTTTTATATATTTTTTTTTTACTTTGAATTTAGACCTTATTATATTTTCTTAAAATATAGTTTTTAAAATTCTATTTTTCTGATAAGGCATGAAAGTCTAAACTATTGATTGAAATTTTATTTCCTGATTTATTGGTCTCAAATTGGTATATTTGAGATTTGAGCCTCGATTGTGGGTTTTTGGATTGTGAGATTACTCAGATTGCGATAATGATATTTATGGTATGTTGGACCTATCCATCTCAACATTTTTCATCTCTTATTTTAAAATTATAATATTATTTTTACCTTTTTAAATGTTTTTATATAAATATAGCTTTTTGAAAATTTTTTCCTTATGTTTTTGAAGCATTTATTTATACTTCTCAACATTTTACTTTTTTAAACACTACTTTTTCCTATTTAAATGATTTCATTGAAATAATATAATTTCTTATTGTTTATAATGATAAGTTTTACTCTTCTAAAGAGTACATTTTTACACTTTTATACATTTATTTTTTTAACTTTGAATTTAGACCTTTTTATATTTTCTTAAAATATACCTTTTAAAATTCCATCTTCCTAAGAAGGCATGAAAGTCTAAACTATTGTTTGGATTTTTATTTTCTGATTTGTTGGTCTCAAATTAGTATAAAACATTTTCTAAATGTATTGCGGTTTGTACAACCCGCAATACATTTAAAAAAAATTGTATTGCGGGTTATACAACCCGCAATGTATTTAAAAAACTTTTGTATTGCGGGTTGTACAACCTGCAATGTATTTAAAAAAACGTGTATTGCAGGTTGTACAACCCGCAATGTAAAAGGTGTAGAAAATATAATTGCGGGTTGTATAATCCACAATATATTTATTTTTTAATTGTATTGCGGTTTGTGCAACTCGCAAAGTGGAAAAAAAAATAAATCGAAGTTACCATTAATGGAGGTTATTTTCATCTTTTTCTCAAGGCTAAAATGAGAATATGTTAAAATTATGGAGGTACAGGAAGTCAGTATGGAGGTGCAGGAAGAATCAGTCCTGCGATGATGATTCTTTTGATATGTTGGACTTATCCATCTCAACCTTTTCGCATCTCTTATTTTAAAATTATAATATTATTTTTACCTTTTTATATTTTTTATGTAAATATAGCTTTTTGAAAGTGTTTTCTTTTTTAGTTTTATTTTATTTTAAAACAGTACTTATTTTACTCTTTTATTTATATTTTTTTGAATCATTTATTTATATTTCTGAACATTTTACTTTTTTAAACATTATTTTTTCATATTTAAATTATTTTATAGAAATATTATAATTTGTTATTTTTTATAATGATAACTTTTACTTTTCCAAATAATACATTTTTACACTTTTATATATATTATTTTCAACTTTGAATTTAGAACTTATTATATTCTTTTTAAAATATACTTTTTAAAATTCTATTTTCATGAGAAGGCAAGAAGGTTTTATATTGTTTAAAATTTTATTTTTTAATTAGATGGTCTCAAATTGGTATATTTGAGATTTGAGCCTTGGTTGTGGGATTGTTGAGAATGCGTTGATGATTGTTTTGATATGTTAGACTTATCTATCTCAACTTTTGTCTCTCTTATTTTAAAATTATAATATTATTTTTACCTTTTTAATATTTTTATATAAATATAGCTTTTTGAAAATTTTTCTATTTTAATTTTACTTTATTTTAAAACAATACTTTTCTACTCTTTTATTTCTATGTTTTTGAATCATTTATTTATACTTCTCAACATTTTACTTTTTAAAACATTATTTTTTTCATATTTAAATGATTTTATAAAAACATTATAATTTGTTATTGTTTATAATGATAATTTTTACTTTTTCCAAACAATACATTTTTACACTTTTATATATATATTATTTCCAACTTTGAATTTAGACCTGATTATTGTCTTTTGAAAATATACTCTTTAAAATTTTGTTCTCCTGAAAAAGCATGAAGGTCCCAATTATTGACTGAAATTTTATTTTTTAATCGATGGTCTCAAATTGGTATATTTAAGATTTAAGCCTCGGTTGTGAAATTTTGGATTGTAGGATTGCTAAGAGTGCGATGAAGATTGCTTTGATTGGTTGAACTTATCCATCTCAACCTTTTGTCTCTCTTATTTTAAAATTATAATATTATTTTTACCTTTTTAAATGTTTTTACATAAATATAGCTTTTTGGATTTTTTTTTATTTTTTATATTTACTTTATTTTAAAATAATACTTATTCTATTGTTTTATTTCTATGTTTTTAAATCCTTTATTTATACTTCTCAACATTTTACTTTTTTAAACATTATTGTTTCTTATTTAAATGATTTAATAGAAATATTATAATTTGTTATTCTTTATAATGATAATTTTTACTTTTCAAAACAATACATTTTTACACATTTATATATATTATTTTGAACTTTGAAATTAGACCATATTATATTCTTTTTAAAATATACTTTCCTACCCATAGTACAAGTATTGTTGAAACTGGAAATGCTCTGTTCATTGAGAATGGTTAAACTAGTGAGAGTGAAGCTTCACGAAATGTGGAAAGTAAGGAAGTTAGAGTACGAGTTCCTTTGACTAGTACTTCTACTTCAAGAATTGTTGTTCCTCATGTTGATGAATCACACAATAATCAAAAAGAACAAATTAATGATCCTGAAGTTAACAATGAACTTGTAGTAAAATAATCACAACAAATAGTATTACAAAGATCTCAAATAGAGAAGAAATCTGCTATTTCGAATGATGATATGGTTTATCTACAAGAGTCAGAAAACGACTTAAATATTGATAAAGATCCAATTTCATTTTCAGAAGCCATGAATGTTGATAATTCTAATAAATGGTTAGATGACATTAAATATGAGCTTAAATCAATGGCACAAAATTGTGTATGGGACCTTGTGAAATTGCCAGAGGGATGTAAGAGAGTTGATTGTAAATGAGTCTTTAAGACTAAGGGTGACTCTCATGAGAATATTGAACGTTACAAGGCTTGATTGGTTGCCAAATATTTTACTTAAAAGGATGTCATTGATTATAAGGAAACATGTTCGCCTGTTTCTAAGAAAGATTCTTTCAGAATCATGATGGCATTGGTAGCTCATTATGATCTTGAGTTGCATCAAATGGATCTTAAAACCGCTTTTCTGTATGACAATTTAGATGATGTTTATATGGACCAACCAATGAGGTTCATTGAAGAAGGAAAGGAATACATGATGTGTAAACTTAAGAAATCAATATATGGCTTCTAGACAATGGTATCTTAAGTTCAATGATACTATTACGTCCTTTAGATTTAAGGAAAACATTGTTGATCGATGTATATATCTGAAGGTCAGTGAGACCAAGTTTATATTTCTGATTCTGTATGTTGATGATATCGTCCTTGCAACTAATGATCTTGGTCTATTAAGTGAGACTAATAAGTTTCTCTAATAACTTTGAAATGAAAGATATGGGTAAGGCATATTATGTGATAGGAATAGAAATATTTCGTGATAGATCACAAGGATTATTGGGTTTGTCTCAGAAAACATATATTAATAAAGTTTTAGAGAGGTTTAGAATGGATAAATATTCAATATCTCTCGTTCCAATATAGAAAGAAGACAAATTTAGTCTTATGCAATGTCCAAATAATGATTCGCATCGGAAATAGATGTAGAATATCCCTTATGTATTTGTTGTTGGGAGTTTGATGTGTGCTCAAACACGTATGAGGCCATATATTAACTTTGTAGTCAGTATGCTTGGGGCAAAGAAAGTCCATGCTTACTTATAGAAGGTCTGATCACCTTAAGGTGATTAGATATAAAGATTCAGATTTTGATGGTTGTATGGACACTAGAAAGTTTACATTTGGTTATGTGTATCTTTAGCCAGAGGAGTGATTCCATGGAAAAGTACGAAGCACTTAGTCATTGTTGCATCCATCATGGAAGTTGAATTTATGACATACTTTAGGTCACAGTTCAGACTAATTGACTGCAAAATTTTATTTCAGGACTTGGAGTTGTTGACAGTATTGCCAAGTCGCTGAAAATTTATTATGATAATTCTGTAGCAGTCGTCCTTTCTAAAAACGGACAAGTATTCCAACGGTGCTAAACATACAGAATTGAAATACTTTGTCATTAAAGAAGAAGTTCAGAAACATAGAGTGTCAATATAACATGTTAGCACTGATTTTATGATTGTTGACCCTTTAACAAAAGGGTTACCGCCCAAAGTATTTAATGGCCATGTAGAGAATATGAGTACTAGTGAATGTTGAATGGTGTGTGTTGTATTAATGCCTATTTGACACTTTGTGCTTATTATTGTACAAGTTTCTAAAATACATGTTTTCTGTCTTATGAATGTGTATGCAAATTATGATTATGATGTAGAAAAAAAGTTATGTTATTGTTGATGAAATATGACATTATGTTTGAACTGTTACGAACTTCTCATAATGAAGTCATATTAAGGAGAAGGATAATACACTACTGCATGGAAGGGAGTGTGTTGATTGAATGACATGTGACCACCATGACTCTTATTGTTCATATATCTTTAAGTATAACGAATGATGAAACGAATTTATTGAAAGTCCTTTAATACGCATTATAATTTATGTAATTTATTAAATCATGAAGTATTATAGCACCACATGAGTCAAGTGGGAGAATGTAAGAAAATAAATAAATATATTCCATTAATGTGACTCATGTGAAATATAGTTATGGGCATGAATATGATTTAATATAATAGAAGAACCTATTGGTAATTATGGGAGGTTATTTACCTTATAAATATCTGATGGTAATCAGTATGGATGTTGGTTATAAAAAGAAATTAGGGTTTTGTCTCTACAGTGTGAGAGTTCTCCACAATTGACTATCAAGAAAGTATATGGAGAAGAAGGGTGACTGAAAGAGATAAATTGGGAAAAGGAGATTGAAATTCTTTGATTAGGTCTCTCTGATAGATCAAGGTAAGTCTCTCTTACTATTATATATATTATGTGAGAATCATAGATTCTAAGATCCTATAGAATGTATGTTTATGATTAATTTGTAAAATTATGATTGAACTTACACTAAGATATTCACAATTAACACATACAAGTAATTAAATCATCTATCACACCCTTCATTTTACAATTTTTAAGACAGAACCTTGACATACAAAGATAAGTTGGGTTCTACTTCTAGAAGACTCGTGCATTGAATAAACTCCAAGATATGTACCTGTCACCTAATTCAGACCTCCTTCGATACTCGCAACTTAGTAATATCCATCTATTTGATTCCTATTACTTGTAGAGTCAGGATATCAATAATTATTGAATAAATCCTTAGACAGTGCACATTCTAATCAACTTAGGCACGAATATTTTTTCTTTTCTGAAAATATTATACCTTGATCATGACCACCTCAATCATCCCTTGGAGATACCATATCATACCACAACATTCAACATATCCAACTTTACTCACCATTATTTATTTTAAACTCATTCATTCGCTTTTTCATATATTACAAATTCATTACATTTAAATCAATGCCATTAATTCACCCTAAGTAACAAGTCAATTCAATGATTATGAACAATCCCAATAACCCATGGAGTAAGAAAGCCAAAAACTTAAACAATACAAGTCTAAAAAGTGGAAAACTCAAAATAGAGCCTCACCCGACACAGGCACATGCGCCTAACACGCACAACTCTGAAAGCTCTCAGGGCTTATCACGCCCAACACACCTCAACCTGCGCCCGACTAACCAGACCTAAGAGCACCCACTCTCGAATCACGCCCATCGCATCTGGTATACACCCGACACCTCTGCATAATTTTCATAACACTAAAATCAACAATACCTTTCTACCCAAAACATAAATCATCACAAGACTTCCTCAACCAACTTAACAATTCCTTATATATCTAATTCCTCACTTTTCACCTATCATGCCACTTTCAAAGTTGCTTATTTATTTACAATAGTAAAATCTTCATTCAATACACAACATTTTCATTATTTATACCTCAGCGCATGGATCAACCTTCAATTTCTCAAAAACCAATAACATACCTAGGTTCAGAATATCATATCGTACCAATGCCAAAAAAAATGAAAACTAATCTTACAAGCAATCCAGATGAACCAATCTAATTAACCACCAAATCAAGCTTACTCGAATCATGCAACCAACAATATTATTAAATTTACACATCAGTTATGTCTATTTTTCAATTTCACTTTAACAACTAGTCAAGCCTAAATCTACATATATAAACATATAAGTTTTTGAACATCTAAATAAGCCTTCATATCAAAAATAATTAAACAACCAGTTTCTACTAACATCGTAGTGAAATTTAAATCTACCATACCAATCCATTCAACATTCTAACTTAGAATTTTATAAAAAAAGAAAATGCTCAAAGTTAGCTTTCCTTACCTATATAGAGAAGATATACTCAAACGAGTTCCAAAAACTTAAGATCACAAGTACCACAAGACTTTTGATCAATGATCAGCCTATAACACTATGACACTGAACCAACAGATACTCTGACTGGTGACTCAAAGGACACATATGAGCACAGTTATCAAAGAGGAAAGATTTACCTAAAACTGACTCTAAGAAAGAAGAGTGGAAATTGAACTTACTCTATTCAAGAATATGTTTAGATATAATTGCTCTCCTCAATACCAAGAGTCTAGTTGTAACCTCTAATCCTCAATCTAAGGCAAGAGAGAACCAGAGCTTTAGAGAAAAGATAAAGAATAAAGAAAGAATAGGTTTTGAATAGATATTTAGATAAGTGTTAGTTTTACAAATATAAGGCTTGACGATCCAATTTTTCTATGAATAAGTATTTTTATTTTATTAATAAAATATTATTCAAATACTCTGTTTATTTTTATCACTTTTACTTTAAAAAATAAAAACTAGATTATTACATTTATGAACATTTTTTTTCGAGTTTCTTCTACTAATTATACATATTATACTCTAAGTTGTGTCGTAAAATATTTTAAAAATAACTATTAAATGAAATTATAGATAATTAAAATAAGAGACTAAAATTTTTAAAAAAATAGGAACTAAAATTACCTATTGAGAATATTTAAAAATTGAAAAAAAAAAACTAAACTACAAATCTTGTAAAATATAGAAATCAAATTCTAATCCTACTTTGATTAGACAAAGGGCCAATTTTATTGGTTTAATTTAATACATCAATATTTCTATTTCGTAAAAGTCACGCCCTCCAAACAATGAAAAACAAAATAAAAACAAAAGAAAACAACGTTGCTGTATAACAAAAACATAAAAATTGTAACCATTTGTGATTTATTCATTGTGAGTTTCCTACGTACTGCTCTTTCCTTGTCGCCGAGATTACCGTGGTGGTCGTGGTCGACCTCTTGTTGTGTCCCATTCCCGGCTATCCGAAGCGCAAAGCCACCGCAATCGCAACCAACTTCGTGTCTTGATCTATTATCTCAAGGTAACGAAGAATATCGATCCCAAAATCTATTGTTATAACGAACATCAATTTCTTATTGTTTTGGACCATTTTCTTCGATTTGTGAGTTAATCTTCGTAAGGAGTTTGATGCTTGTGTTGATGAGTATGTTATCTCGTTATTGTTCTTAGATTTGAAATCATGGTTTCTGGGTTGAAATAAATGGGGTGTTTGTTAGGGTGCGATTGCTTCAGAATACTATATGCGACGGACGCTTCGCGTTTTGAGGTGTATTTTCGCACCTTTTTTTTCTGTTAAAAAGTTTTAGGTTCCAAAGCCAATTTCTAAATTTACTGTTTTATTTTATTGTTTTACTTCATTTCTTTGTGTATCTTTTTCATTGTGCTCCTTTTGGACTTTTTATCATTAAAGACGAGTTTCTTTAATGCAGTGCAATCTTTTTCTTTATAGAAGAATTAGTATCCATTTATTAATATAAATTGCTTATTTTGTAGCCATTATTAGTGCACTGTTCGAGGCTGTATGCAAAAAATATGTTAATAGGGAATGCAGAATATGGCACTGCATGCAAATAGTCAATGCTTATGCGTTTCTTGAGCATGATAACAACAAATTCAAATATTTTATACGATGATTTTTGAGCTATTTGTATTGATTCTGATTGATCCAGAAAGGAAAATTTGTTTGTGGAGCTGAGGAAGAGATGAATTGGATTCAGCGCAAGATCTACCTTTACAATGTGACTTTCGGGCTCTATATGTTGGATTGGTGGGAGCGTTGTACTTTCAGTATCCTTTATTACGATATCTTTTAAATGGATTTCATCTCTTTCATGTTTCGTTTTCTTTATTATTATCCAGAAATGCAAAATTTTGATCAATTTTAGATATTTATGTGTGGGTTTTCTTTATAGTATGCAACTAGGATTCATCAATTGTTGGAAACTTGTGTTCCACGTACTTCTAAGGTAGTGTAAGCAATAGTGGTTTACGTGTACTTTGGTTAGAAAGACAACTGAAAAACTATATCAGAATTATGACCAAGAGATTAAGGGATTTCTTGAATTCATATGCTGTCATGTCTGCCATGGTACTGCTAGTTGGATTTCCTAAGCTTTTGCAGATATTTTGGTGATTGTATTAATGTGTTTCGTCCTTCGATATGTTACTCAGTTCTTCAAGAGGTAGTGCATCTCTTCCCTTCTCATCAATCATCTCAGTTAGTGACATAAATTGCATTTGGCCATTTCTTAACATGCAGGTAGTTTAGTGGAATATAATTATATATATGTAGTTAGTTAGTTAGTTAGTTATTAGCTCTTCTAATTGCACTAATTCTTGTTATTTAGGAATACATATCTCTGCAGAGAATACTTGACATGCAGGTAGCAAACAGCACACTGTGGCGTTTCAGTATTCATTAACAATTTTTGAAAAGCAAAAACGCTTAACCAATATCTTCTTGCTTCACTAATTTCCTTCATTTGTCCCTATCAAATTGATATATGTATAACACCTTTACAAATTTCTACAATGATCAGATGATAACCATTGGTCAAAAACTAAAACTAAGTTGACACCTTTCCACCAACTTCCTTCACTGCGATAGTTGTAAATTAGAGATCCAAGCCACAATAAGCAGAGCCCTTTCATGGGGAGAATATATGTTTATATTATTGGAATCCAATTGATGTAAATCCTTTCTAGTGCAGTGCAGAAATATCCTATTCTGAGAGCCCTTTATATCTTAGCATCCGATCTAGCTCTGTTCCAATTCTGAATATGCAAGTAAATGTGGAATTACGTATTCACTCACATTTACTGATTTAAAATATAATGCTTAAGATCTTCAATTAATCTATTGTTCAAGGAAAGCTACATATAGTGCAATTTTAGCCATTAGGAGCCTTGTGGTAGTTTCTTCAATGGCACTGTTTAGACCATCATGGAAATTCAACCTTGTTCTTTTATAGCAATCAATTGCTAGGGAATATCTGTGGATGTTGTAATTGATATTACTGTGTCAATTTGACCTTTTCTCCCCGTCTAAACTTTATACTTTTTAATGTCAGGTATGTTTGGTAAGAAACAAATCCATTTTCACGTGGGGAAGCAAATGTAGATTGTTACTTGGTGGCAGTTTAAATTAGTTGCAGCCGGTGTATTTGGCATAGCTGACTAGGGAATATCTTGATATAGCCTCACTTAGAATTTCTTAAAGCTATTTTCATGCCAACTATACACCGTCATGAATCTTATTTCAACATTTCTTTACTCATAAGCTTGTATGGGTGCCGTTTGATATTCTTTACATTGTAATAATTATTATTGGAAATGTTTGTTTAGACTTTTGAATAGTGGAAAGTGTGAACTGCTCCGTAATACCAACAGCATAAAAAGTGGGAGTGTAATTAAAAGTAACATTTGACATTTGGAGACAAGGATTAAAGCTGTTAAAATTTTAGTCTTTTTTCAGAGTTGAAAAGCATAGTGAGAGAAAATTGGTTTTGCGTTTTCCTCTGCTCCCAGCATTTGCTGCATTTTGCTCCCAAGCATAACTGAACTGATTCAAGCTGATCTTTAATTTAACCATGTTTAAGGTTGATTTTGACAAATTTAAGTTTTATGTATTTTTCTAAGACGGGTTTAATTATCTGAGGCCGAGGGTCTTCATATATTATTACTTTTTCTTACTTACAAGTTCTTCATTTTAAATCATATCATACTTTTAGCTAATAAGAATGTCCTCGGAATTTTTAACTTCTATCTTTCAAGGATGCTCAAATTGTACCTGAAATTTAATTCGAACAGATAAAAACAATGGCTCTGTGATTACTGGTACAAACATTCAAATGATGTTTATAAGTTTCCAACCATCATGCGAGCGTGTTCATAATAACAATGTGCAAGATTATAACCAATTAATTGTGAATAAGGTGTTTGTCTCATGTATCTAATCATCCTTCAATTTTTTTCTTGGAGACTAGTGAGCAATCCTCAATTCATTCTTCAATATACACTATCTTTTAATAAATTATTCATGTCAACAGGAAAATCAGATGGTTAAAGTTAAATCTTCCCTTGCATGATAAATAGTAAATACGCTGTTTATATTCCTATGGGTTACCAATCACAAAAGATTCATATAATTTGTACTAAAAATAAATATAATAAAGCAAACACAATAAATTTTTAATAATTTTTTTTCCATAGAAATTGAATACGGAATTTACAATAACTCATACTTTTCTCAGCTAAGCTAAACTAGACCCTTAAAAAAATGTTTGCATAAACGGAAGTTAAATTCTTTATACCCTCAATTAAAATAAAGGACGAAACATCTTTAGTGCCAATCTCCATTTTCAAAACATTTACTCTTAGAAAAACAATAAGAACCAATATTTTGAAGAAAAAGACAGAAATGAAATTTCTAAAACTATTGTTTTAGAAATAAGAATTGCATATATTTGATCATAATATATGTATATATATATATACCATCCAACGGTTTACAGAGGATTTTGGTGTGATGTCCAACGAACTGAGAATGAATTGTTGGGAAATATACCATCCACTCGACAAGATAATCTCAAAACTATTGACATTTTATTGAAGAAACATGCAAATTATAAGAAACAAAGTAACCATGTTTGGAAAAGCTAGAGACTAGGATGTAAATCTTTACAACTAGGGGTTATATAATCAGGAAAGAGGGTGGTCATGTGGGACATAAAAATCACCACAAAAAGTAAGAGAAAAGGGTGTCCACTACTACACTCCATTCTCAGCATAAATAAATACCAAGGACATTCACACCTGGGTCAATGTTGTTGTGCCAGAAGACTCTATCTTGTAAACCTCTAAGTTTGCAGTAGCCACAGGAGACAAGTTATAAATCTCAGGAGATCGAAACTCATCACAGTCTGTGGAGCCATTTTTGGTGAAAAATGCAATAAGGGTATTCATCATCCTACTCACAGCTGATTGGAATTCCTTTTGGCCGTTAGCCGTAGTTGTAGAACTAATACTTGGAACTAGATTATGTACAACTGACCCAACCGGAGCACCCTCCACGTATGATTTACATGCTGTCAGTATGAAATATGCTCGGGTTCGGAAATGCCCTGCAACAAACTCCTCAAAGGGCTGCACCACAACAAAGGTTAAGATACATGAGATCCATTATGAGTTAAACAGTTACACAGATAATGTTCTAGTTTACATACCTTTGGAGGTTTACGCAGGGTATACATCATTGTCTTCAAGGATAAAATAAATGTATTCTCGTTGTACTCCTTAGATCTTCTTTGCCCCTCCGAACCAGGATATGTTGATGAATATCCAGGCTCATTAAAGAAAGGCTTCTCATTTAGAATTAGAGCTTGTATTGAGACCAATACTTGTAGCATGGTTGATTTTTCTGCAATCCAGTTCTCACTATTCTTACCATGCCAAGTTCCCAAAAGACTAAGGCAGACTTTTCCACATTGATATAAATTTGGATTTAGTCTTAGGCCACCTGAGTGGTAGTGAACTTTCTGCAGAAGATAATTTGAGTTTATATAATACACAGCACAAGACACCAGACAACAAGTGAAACATTGATGATACATACCGGTGGAACTGCAGGATAGTTAGAAGGAAAGAGGCAATCAAAGAAGAAAAGGCCATCATGATATGGGGTGCCTTGAGGTCCAATGATGACAACCCTTAGAAGCTCCATCTTTGATTCACAGACCCTCACAAAGATTGTGTCTGAAAATGAAAGCAAATTATCATAAAGAACAGTCTCAATTTCATCACAATGGTAAAAGGATGGCTTGTAAGAAAAGAAGTTAAACGATGATTTACCTTTCTCCCAAAATAGATTTTAAGGATGGCAATAGTTATTTAGAAAAACTGGATTGAAAAAAATGCAATAGGAAGACACTTCAAATAACATAGCACTGGACAAGGCCACTACATATAAAGGCTAAAGAATATCTTTGCTACAGAGAGAAAGCGATTTTACCAGGCAGATGTTCCTCTAAAATTTTCCATTCCTCCTGGATCTTTTTGGCCCAATTTTTAGGTTTCTGTATCATTTAGAAAGCAATTAGTGGGTAGACACCTAGAGAGATAAAAAGAGAAGTGTATGAATGATAGATGATATTATGTGATAGGAAGAGAGAGAGAGATAGAGAGAAATAATTAGTGTGAACGTGTTTGGAGTTATGAGATGTTCATATATCTAGTTCATAACTCTAAAAATATATGTCCTGCATATGCAAACTATCGCCCAAAATTAGTTTCCCAATATTTATCACCTGTGATTCTGAAGTTCCCTCCTTATCATAGTGATGATCAGGAAAAGAATCAACAGTATCAAATTGCTTGAATTGTTGAAACTTCTGCATGACCATATCATCAGTTTCATCCACCTTTCCCTTCGAACTAGATTCTGTACGGGGAAGGGCAACAGCTTGCTTGCATTCACTAGAAGAAATGTCCTTCAACCAAGGCAATGATGCCTCCACACCAGGAGGTAAATCCACACTGTCAAATTGATCCTGCATACTTGAATAATCATCTTCATAAATATCATCATTGTAACCAAAAGCATAATCAGCATCTTCATCTGCATCATCATCATCAATCATATCTTCATCATCATCAATCATATCCTCATCTTCTTGACATGATATGTCAGAAGTGGAACCATTTTGATTGTTTGAATTCAGTGATCCCGAGGTAGAACTCTTGCAGAGATCACCACTCCCAGATGACTCTCCTACACTCATAGAATTTCCATGATCACTGATCAAAGCCTCATCCTGAAAATGATTAAAAAAAATACTTAAAATTCACATAGAGACAAAGGTCATGCTAAGCACGTAGGCCCATCACCAAGCAAAAGAGTCAGGATAACTTAATAGTTTTACACTGCCACATATTTCAACCTGTTCATTATACTCTCCCCCCACACATACACCTTTTTCACCCAATAAATGTTTTCTCTTTCAACCACAATCACGTCAAAATTAACCCATCATTTTAGGATAGCATAATATAATATGCAGGATTGACACAGGAAGTGACTTTGCATCATGTAAAATTAGTAAGTAAAGCAGTAAGCCCCAACTTCAAAATATTTCTGCCTACGTTGGAAGATTTAAGAACACTATTACTAAACTGTAGGCATGTTTAACATTCAGCCACACATATTGATATAGGCTATGAACTCAACTCTGATAGGAACTTAATTATAAGGTGTTTAAGTCTCACATTGAGTAGTATGGGATGTTGTGTGAAGTTCACATATTGGTTCTCCTCCCTTGATAACTAGCTTTAAGGGAGTGTTCCCTAGTGCTTGAGTGCTTATCAAACTCACTAATTTTAGGGGGGAAACAAACCCATGTCCATGAATTTAACATGAGTATAGGATCATACGCAAAATGTGCAGGCCTGTGTAAGTGGCCCTCAACAAAACACAGGGTTCATGGTTTTTCATAGCAGTAATACAAATATAATAAAAAAACTTAACAGATACTTCCATACTGCAAAATCAAAAGCACTAGCAAACACGTTTCCATATCAGTCTTTTGGCTATTTTCAAAGGTCAGAGGCTGATGGTCGAAACCTTAGAAAAGAAAAGGAAGTTTTACGGCATATTAAGCATTGTTCCACCCCCACATTAGTTAATTTCGCTGTAAAATTTAATGGCCATGTTTCAATTGTTGGGTTGCACACCAACCACAAATCAACACACCCGATGAGCCATAACGTGAAACGTAAAACTATAAAAAAATCAAACCACGAGAAAAAAAAAAGGTATAAAAAAAACATATTTCATCAGAAATAACATGAAAAAGCGCGAATTTATAAAATTCCAACGATCAAGGAAGAAGGTCAAAATCCAAAGTGGAGACACCAGGCGAACAAGATCATAAGCCCATAAAAAAACAAACTTTACCCGTAATCAAAGCAAGAAAAACGTTACTGATACAAACGATTGCACCAAATTCCAAATAAACAAAAAATATGGACAAAAAAAGAATCTTTTTTAGGAGAATTGTTATGAGGTGGTACCTGCTCCGGCTTTCGTTTCTTCATGCCAGAATTCAGAGGGTTTCCGTGAAGATCCATAGAATCAAAGGCCTAACTGATCCCCCACAACAGGAGTAGAGAGAGGTACCACCCAAGTGCAAACGAAAAGCCACTCCAACACTCCCAGAAAAGGGCATATAATAGTACCAACTACTATAGATATTACTAGTATTCTTGTACAGAACAAAACGTTTTTTTTAGGTTAAGAAAAACTAAATGTTCTTTTAGGTTTAGAAAAAAAAAATAATGGTAAAATGTTAAGAAAAAATAAATGTTTTTTCTATATACTCAAATTTATAATAGATAGTTTTTCAATGTATAAATTATATGTTTATATCTATATACTAAGAAATTGTACCTATTGATTAGAAAAAATAACGAATTAAAATTATAACAAGTTAAATGCATACTTAACAAAATCTGCATTTAATATAAGGATAGTATTTTCAAATGATTGAATTTTTTAATTAGTGATAAGTTAGTTTGATAATCCTATAATCCTTCATTTAAATACATAATTTGGCATTGCTTGGTATACCATACAAAATACTTTTTATATTTAATAAATTCTCAATATCTCAATAATATTCTTGTTATTTTTATTTTAAAATTTATATATTAAATAATTTTTTTTTTAAAACATCTGTTATATTTTTTAACAATAATTAAAAAGATGTTGGATGTTGTTAAGATATTTACAATTTAATATGATTAATTTTAAAAATTCATTTTAATATATTATTTTTAAATATTTAATTTTGTGATAACTAATTTTTGAAAAAAAAAATATAGATATTTTTAATATTTATTAGATTTTTTTATTATTTATCAAGAAAGTTTGTTAATATGTATTAGAGAGAAGTTAACCGCTTTTTTCTTACTTGACTCGTTATGAAAGAAAAAAATATTTAATAAATAAATTTAAAATAAAAATAATAAGGATATTATTAATATATTGAAAATTTATTAATTACAGAAAGCAACTATAATTAGATAACAATGTCATTTAAATTATTAATTATTTATTTATATTATTATAATATGGTTATTAAATAATTATTTTATATTTAAATAAAATATTATATTACATAAAAATATTCAAAATTATAATATATGATAACTCATATTTTTACTATTCAAATACCACTACTCTTATAGTTTCACAAAAATATTTCCCAAAATCCTAAAGCTTTGGATTTGAATCTAATATCTCTTCTAGTTTTTTCTTCCATCTACTTGCATAATAAAATCTTCAACATTTAGAGATATAAAGCTTTCAAAAAGATTAGAAATTTACTTTCAATTCATTCAGACCAATTAACAATGGCATAATTCTATAAAAATATGATTAATTTAATAAAAAAATACAAGATATTGACCGATATTTAATAAGTATATAGTAATAAATGAATAAAAAGTGTAAGTATCAAATTCATATATAATTATTTAATCAGAAATAATATTAATTTTAAACAAGAAATTAAAAATAAAGATGACATTTTATATAAAATATAAATAAACAACCAACTAAAAAGTTTAACGTTTTTAGAATAAATGATTAAAAATTAATCAAATTACCCAAATTGAAAAAGAAAATAAAGATAAATATATAAATGATAAAACAGTTATTGAATATTAATTTGGCTTTTCTTTCTCCTATGACTCACTCTTCTTCGTGACAACAAGTTTAATTACAATTGATTTTAATTATTCTATGAAAAAAAAAATTATTTAAGAGATAACATGATTTTTTGGTGGACTTTGTCAAACAACCTCGTTAATGAGTAAGGACGAAGAGTTATAGTTGACTTGGTAACTTTTATTCTTCCCCTGATTATAGACTATATCGTAGCCTTTACTTTCATGGTAATTTCTAAAAGGATTTTTTAGTTGCAACTAAAATTATAAAATCATAGTTTAGTTAGTTAGGCTAAACAAGTGTTAAGAACAAAGTTAAAATAATTTACTCAAAAATGAAATATAATGTCTAAAATGAGTATATAAATTACACGACTTAGATAGCTATATTACCTTTCTAACAAGGTTTTTTATGTGTCTCGATTAAATTTTTCTAAGATTAGCCGATATTACTTTTGGAATACAAAGTTGTGTGTTGTTTAATCCTAACTATGTAAAATTTGGATTTGGACTTTTTTTTATGTACTATCAAATTATCTCCTTAGGAAGCATCAGCAATGCAAGAATAATAATGGACTGTCAACGTAGTCCTAAAGATTTTAAATTAAAGTGTCATGTATATTGCTTAATTGTTTTCAAGGTGTGTTTAAGCGAAAATGTCTCATTAAGACGACTTCAATTAGCAATACTTAGCTCAATTGAGTATATGTTTCGCTTGAATGCGAATCTTGACTTTCATTAATATTTTTTTCTTCAAAAATAAACATAAAATCACAATAAAAAATGAATTTAGACAAAAAATTATTAAAAAGATGAAAAAATAATGTTAAATGTCTAAATATAAGTCAAAAATTGAGTTAAAATATATTAATATTTGTCACTTATCATTATTTTATGAATACTTTTTCTTTTTTTCATAAAGATTTTTTTCTTTTTTTATTATTCAGTTATGACTGTTCAAGACTTTAAGAGACCTAAATCAAATTAAAAAATAAGATATTTTTTAAACTAATAAAATAACTTATATCAAATTATTCTAAAAAGATATTTTTTCTATTAACAAGTCTCTCAATTTCGTATCAATATTTTTTCTCATATATATTTTTAATTATATATTTTTAATAGTAGAATCATTTAATTTTGTAATTTCCTCCTCATTGTCAAGAGTTTGACATCAAAATTATTATGTTTGTTGATTATTTTTTTATTGTTGTTTTCACATGTATCTATATTGTTATCTTATTCATCAAAAGAGTACTTGTATTTTCTAATTTTTTTTTATAAATTTATCCATAGCTAATTTAATTAAAACCATCTCTTCTCATATTTTTCAAGTTTTGAATAACTTGATTCATATTTTCTAACTAATATATTTGTATATTTTTATATAAAATTAAAATTTATAATATATAATGCTAAATATAAGTATATAAACGAGACTAAGTAAAAAAATAAGATCTAATTGCCAATAATATGAATTTGATCATAATATATTGTCTTGAAGTCTTTCAAGTTTTCTTATGTCTTTCTATTGTTCTGTTATTTGGTAAGTGTTTAAATTTAACTTATAAATTTCAAATTTTTAATACTTTTTCTTGAATCTTTATAAATTATTTTAAAATTAATTAAATAATAAATAAAAAATAAAATAATTTTGAAATCTATTCATCAATCTTCTAATTGAGAATTAAGATACAATCATTGAATGGTAGAAACTTAATAATATATGTTCATAAGTCATATAGAAAACTTGTTAACTTAATAAATTGAGAGATTATAATCATAAGTCATATAGAAAACTTGTTAACTTAATAAATTGAGAGATTATAACATATTAGGTTTCAAATTTTTATATTAACAACTTTTTAGTAAAAAATATAACATGAAAATTTGATAAAAGAACATGTAACAAGCAATTAAACATTGACAAGAGATAAACAAATTAAATAACATTACAACCATTTCTAATCTTTTATCTTTATCTAATATTGATGTACATAAAAGAATAAAAACTAATACAAATCTCAAATCCTTAATCTAATACTCAAAGTCTTTAAATAGAGACACACATATATGCACAATAATAATATACAATAATAAAAAAATTAAAATTAAATAATAATCTAGTGATAATATTTTTAATTTTAAAATAATATATTAGTTTTAATTTTTCTTTCAAGTCTAAAATACTTGCATTACATGCTTGAACCTTCCACCAACTAATCGTCACTCCTTTTAGTGATTAAATAATGTCTTACTAAAGATCAAAATGGTAAGAAATATCACAATAATAAATAAGCTATCACAAGAGAGAGTCAATTTATATGTAAAATTATATATTCATGCTTGGCATTATCATGTCCTCTTCTCAATTTTGCTTAACCTCATTTATTATCAATGAGAATGGTATTGACTTATTAATTTTGTATGTCATATTTTCATACTATTTTTTGTATTTTACATTTTCTTTTTGCCAATCATCCTTCACCATATATCAAAAAGTTCACAAATCTTTGTTTCAAATCCTCTTTTTACTCTGTTAAGTCATTTGTCCTTTACAGTAAATACAAAATAGTTTCAAAACATTTTCACATTTTTTCCTCGAGAATTATTTTGACTATCACTATGCTATATGTAACATAAACAACTATCACTACAAAATTATTCTTAAAACAAAATTTTGAAGCAATGAAATAGTTTATTCCTTTTCACTAGATACCTAAACATCAATTCAATTTTCCAACCAATCAAAACAAAATCAACCTAACAATACTGTGCAATTCATGATTCAAAGCTAACATCAAGTTTCATTCAAGAATTTCAAGAAATTAAAACCATATATAGAGCAGTTAAAATACAGTTTTATAGCCAAAATGTTAGAAGCCCATTGGATTGACTCAGAAATTGTAGATTACCAAAAAGCAAGGGAGCACAGCTCTAGGGTTTAAAACAATGAGTTCTTCAATCTCTGAGTGGTCTCTCATTTTCTTGACCAAAGAATCAAACCCCCGATCAGTGACTTCCTTAATCTCTTGTAGAGGATTATGGATTCTCCCAGCAATCACTCTGCACAGCATCACACATTTTCTCAGCATATATTTGTTATTGGATGAGCAAATTGAACGAATGGCTTTTCCACTTGTAGAAGTGGTGCAAACCCCAAGTGCACCATGAAATGATTCCTGGTTGGAGGAAAAACCATGCTTGAGAATTTGACACACACCACATTGGTCTAAATTGCAAGGGGTAGAAGAGGAAGAAGCATTTGAACCAAGGGAACATGCAAGTGTTGTGCCATGAAATCTCAATAGCTCATTGCCATCAACCAAGCATCTGGGGTGCTGGTTTTGTAGCCTTTCTGCTCTGACCCTTACCAATTCCCTACATTCCTCATAGCTTGCAAACGTTCTTTGCTTGCTCTGGACTCTCAGAACACATTCAATCTGATGTGCCTTGCCTTCCATAAAGTTACCTTGGCATATTTGTTCGATGATCTTGCTAGATGAATGTTCTCTCTCAAGTTGGATCACTGAACAAAATGTGTACAGCTTCCATGTTAAACTTGTTTTATTTAGTTCTTTTTATAGCTCAATTATTTACTTTTATGAAATCTTACTTTTCTTGTTTTTTAACTTTCTCAATATAATATTTAATAATTGTTTGGATACTAGGTAATTTACCTAGCAATAGAAAAATATGTTTAACATGTGAATTCAAAGTTTTTAAAATATTACATTTCACAATTTATTGAAAAAAAATTATAACTTATTGACTGATAAATTATTAAACATACTATTTTTTATAAACAAATTGACAAACACACACACAAGAATTAAAATAAATACTTCTTTTTGACATTTCATTTTCTTTAAACCTAACTCTAGAAGTAAATTGATACATCATACCCTATTTAAAAATATACACACTAGTTATTCACGACCTTTTAAATTTGAATTTGATTCATTCAAAAATTAAATTTAATTCCAAACTTAATTTTTTTATTTAATCAAATAAACGAATTTGAACAATTAATTAACTAGTAAAATCTAAATATTTGACAATAATTTTACTCATTTACATTTTTTAATAGTCTACAAAAACTTGGTGCTCTTTCATCTGCACCCTGTGTACGTTAAATACTGAGTTATGAAAAAAAAAGAAAAAAAAACTCAGCAGAAACACACAATGAAAAATATAAAAGAAAACAAAATATATTACTGATAGAAATTAACATAATCTGAATCCAGAACTGGTCAAATCCATGTTTAAATGAAGGAGAAACCTTTTACTTTAGTAACCATAATATTCTTTTCCAAGATTTCAACCCCTATTAAAGTTACAAAAATCACATGAATATCTCTAATATTCACACATAAAACTATATTGTTAAATTGTGAAACTAATGTAAAATTGTTCTATGGTAATTTGGTCAAATTCAATATATATAAACACTTGAAACTCAATCATGTTCCCAGAAAAAGTGGTGATCTTACCTGAATGTAGAGGGGCATTTTCTTGTTCTTCAACAGTGTCACTAGATTTGATTTTGTCTTCACAGTCACGACGAGGTGTTGATTTTGGGGGGTGACTAGAATCTTTCACCTGTGGCACCTTTTTCTTTGAGAAAACATGACATTGATCACAATGAACACAGGCTGGTTTTGATGAATGTATAGTTAGCTTGGTTGTTCTAGAAGGAGGCTCTTCATGGACTTGAGAAGTGGGATAACATGGACAAATCTTAATCTCACCACTTGATCTATCAAAGAAAATTTCATGGCTAACTTGGTTTTGTGAGTGTCTCTTATTTCTCTCATCTCTCACACTCTTACAATGTTTTTTTCTCTCATCTCTTCTACTTGCCTGCGGATTATGAACTTCTGATGAATCAGATCTGCAATGAAGTGATTTCTTCAGAACATGCCAAAGCTCTGACATTCTCTTGATGTTTTCTTTGTGACATGTGGAACATGTTCTTATCCTTTCCAATTGCTAAGGTAAGTGTGAACATTCAAGGAAAACGAATCATTTTTTCTTTTTTTTCTGAATCACATAATATTGACCAAATTGTTTTCTTTGTCTGGAGCATCCACAAATGGGAGGAAATTCATGGAGTGCAAATTCTTTTAAGAGTGTCTGCTTTCCATAAAAAAACATAAATAGTGTCAACCTTCTCATTTATTTATATTTAAACCCTAGAGATTTTCCTTTATTTGAAACAAATTATTTCTTAATATATATAATCATAAAATGAAATACTTGTTTTGGTCACACCACAAAAAGGAATATGAGTTATTGAAAAATAAATAAATTAATAAATAAATAAATAATCTATGTATATAAACTAATTTTACTTTTGTTATGCAATTATGGTGGAAAGAAAAATAAGTAATAGAATAATCATTGTGTCCAGTCTGAGAGTGAATTTTAAGTTTAAAAATAATCCACTTATAACCTAAAAATTATATAAATGTGTGTCCATAAAAAAGGTCTAATTAGACGATCCAATTAAATTGTTAAAAACTCACTGTTCAGATAAACTAACACTCTCCATAATCATATACGGTAAACATTTTTGTTAAGATTTAATTACACATTATTAGTAATAACTAAGTTATGTCATTACAGTAAGATATAATGAAAAAATTATTTTCTATTTCATGTCGCTAAAAGCGATAAAAAAACCTTAACTGCTAGAATATATTCATATAATGTTTATTAAAATATATATAAAAAAAACCTTGAATGGTCAAACCAAGTATGGGTATAAAGTGATTATGTTAAGAAAAATTGTCAGTACGCATGGGGACGTTGGATTTGAGACAAAATTATTATAAAATTACATTTATTTATTTTATCTGAAAAACAAAACTATTTTATTTCATATTTTATAGAAAGGGGAATATTATTTATTTATTCATTTGTGTGACGAAAATATTTTGATTGTTTAAAACAAAGTTATTAATTTTAGAAAAGGGGAGGAATATATTATTGTTTGCTATTTTTAACCTTTCAAATCATGTAAGTGGCGAGTTCTTGTTCCTACATACTCTGCAGTGTAGAATCATGTCACGCTTGACGAATTTTAAATTTTCATAAATTACCCGAATATTGGGTCTTAAGGGTTTCTTAATAGAGCTAAAATCCTCTTCAGACCAACCACAACCATAATTTTTGATCCACTAATAATCAAATAGGACCTAGACCCAACATAATATTGACTAAATATACAAATTAATTGTTATATAAAACATAAAAAAGAAAAACAAATTTTCCCATTCTATTTTTCTTAAAAAATACATAATGTCAAAACATGTCATTTAATACATATATTGAAGTTACCTTAACCATCCAATTTTCTTCACCCATTTATTATTTTAAAGTTTTTATCAAAACTTTGATAATAGAAGACTTTTGCAACTAAACTTTTGGTACTCATTATTGTTAATCTGACTTAGAGTCTATCAATTTAATAAGGAATTTTTTTTTTTTTTTTACTAGTTCAACAACTTAGCATTTTCTATTAAGAACATTTATATCTGTCATCTTAGTTAAATCTTTCTAGATCACTCATATTTATGAATCTTATTATAAATTATCATTTATAAATGATATCTTATCTTTAAAGAGTGAGATGAATCTTCTTTTATTTTAAAATAACCTAAAAATGTTCATGGTGAACTTTAGCCTCACCATATAAAAAGATCTAAACTTCGCTTGACAAAAATCAAAATGACCCTAATAACATGATGACTTATTGGTAAGTATATTAATTTTTTCGCAAGTGGTAAACAAACAAAAGTCTAATTATCAAATTTATTAAAATTTTCCATATAGTTATATAAAGAAAAGTAAATATATTTAGAATTTGAAATTTAAAAAGACTTGATTTTTAATAATGAAAGATAGATAAAACAAGGGATATATAATTAAAAAGAATAAAAAGATAATTAAGATAGAAGTGTAAAAATATTTGAAATAAATATTATTATAATTATGATCCATGTAATTTTTACGGTTAATTCTGATAAAGAAAAAAAATAAATAATGTGATGGTTGTTACTCTTATAAGGTTAATAGAGTCAATGAGATTTTATTTTATTATAATATAAAATATATTCTTTCTCTTCTTCTTTTAAAAATGTATAAAAATAAAAGATACACTTTGAAGAAACATGTTGTCAATATTTATCAGTGTATATGCGGTATCTTCTTTAACGAAAAGTCAAAGGGCAGAAGGAAGAGAAGGAAAAATCTAAAGATCAACAAAAATTATCAATGAACATGGATCCCGGTATGTTCTCTTTCTATTTTATATGAAAATCATAAATTCTAAGATCCTGTAGAATTTCTATGAATGAAAAATAAACTTACAAGAAGATTATTATGTTAAGATCTAGATGCAAGTCTACATTATCACTAACAAGTCATTTAAGGTTTTGATTATAATAAGTAATAGGTTTTAGTATATCTATTAAGCTAGTTAAGGGTAAATCACTTAGAATCATTTTAATAAAAAGTACACAATGTTTGACATTTAATATATGATTTATGAAGACCTTTTTGTCACATGATCCAAGACTATAATACTTACAAAAGAATCGTCAAATCACTCATAAAGAAGCAACAAATGAATGAGGATTTAGACGATCATGACCTTCACAGACTCTAATGGTATACTAGACACTTATAGAAGATTGTATACTTCTTTGAAAGAATAATCGATCACATACTTTAAAGAAAATTCTAACACATACATTATCTACTTTATAGAATTATATGCTCATTAGTGCGATCAATGACACAGGACAACACAAGAGTATTAAATCACATGGAATCTTTTTATTATGTCAAGGCCAAATCTAAAACAGACACCACAACTCTAACACTTGTAGAAGCCCTAGTTGAAGTCCAACCTATCTCCACATTACCACACTAATGCAAAATGCAACTATGAAACAAGTGTATCAAATGCTGAAAGAATGTGATACAAGTTAGAAAGAAAATATGACTATTCTACACAACTTCTTAGTAATTAAATGTCAAATATTTTACCTTAACCCCATAATAGATATAAAATGTTTTTATTGAAAAGACATAGTGTTATCAATATGAATAGGAGTAGTAAAAAGGATTAGTTTGACATAAAATATATTGACTTGTCGTAGAAAAGTAAATTAAAAATCTTAACTTGTCCGGTCAAAAGATGTTTTGGGTCAGGCAACCAACTTTATTTTAATGTTGTTTTATTTTTTTTAATTTTATATTTTTAAAATTTGATATATATAACAATCAAATTAAGTCTTAATTATTAATTATAATAAAATAATTTAACATATAAAGATAATAAAGACACTAATTAATCAATCACAAAAAATATTTATATAATTAAATGTACTTTTAATATATATATATATATATATATATATATAGATATATATATATATATATATATATATATATATATATATATATATATATATATATATATATAATATGATGGTGATCGTAACAGAATTCTTATTTAAACAATTACAAAATCTTAATATATAGTACATGAGAAATTGATCATACGTATTCTATAAGTGAATATTGAAATTAATTAAGATTTGTCTATAATCTTGTGTTATAAAGTATGTTAATACAAAAATATATATAATTTAATATAACGTTTCAATATAAATGTATAATAGTATTTAATAATTCTTTTATATATATATATATATATATATATATATATTATTTATTTATTTAATAAATTTAAACGCATAATATAACCATGAAAGGTTCAATTATAAGATAAGAATATTTTTGCTATTATAGTAATCATTTATAACAGTATGAGAGAGTTCATATATAGTTTCAATATAATTGTTTAATTCAAATATTTCATTATTTTCTCTAATATTATCTATTGTATTTTCACATCATTTATATATTCTTAAATGAAACTTAATCTGATTATAAAATTATTTAGATTTCAACTTATTTTCAATCCCATCTATATAATTAGACTAATGTGTAATCATTTCTATTTATTAATCATATTCTATTATGGAACATAGTTTAATAGTTATAGTATGAAAGAAATTACTTTCATTTAATTTTGTAGTCACTTTAAGTGTTGAATACACCATAAAATTTCTATTAGACAAACTAAAAATATTAGTCTATTCACAGTATATAAGATATTTACTAAAAGTGAATTAAATTATGATATTCGATTTAAAGAGTCAATTAAAGTTGTGGGTTTCGTCTAATAGAATAGTTACAAAATATCATATAATCATTTACTTTTTTAAATTATTGCATCCAACATCTATTACAGCGTCTAATTAACTTTTATTTATAAATTCTTTATTTTAATACAGCAATTAATGAAATATGTGGTTGGTTAATATGGAATGTTCCAATAAATTATAATAAGACGTGACACTTTATAGATCATTTTCTTATTTGCGCAAGTAACGTGTAGTATTTTTTTTTATCAAAAGTTTTAACAATTTTACATGCATCTATAATATTAGATAATTATTAAGTTTACGGACGAGGACAGGAATAATATTTTAATAACATACGTATGCGAGTTTCGTATACAAATAACATATTTTATATTTGTTTTTAAAAGTGTGAAAATTTAATTGTCTCCTCAATTTTCTTAACAATAAATAAATTCATTTTTAATTTATATTAACTAATTTTTCTATTGATAAATTTAAAGATTATAAGAAATTAACAAAATTTATACATATACACATATTTACATTTATGATAATTTTTATCAAATCTTAATTGTTTATAATTTTGTTTTAAAAGTTAATTTTTATTGATCCAATCATTAAATTATAATTTCCTATTATTATGATATTTTATCTAAAATTTTGTTAAAATTAATAACTATTTTTAAAAGTGTGAAAATTTAATTGTCTCCTCAATTTTCTTAACAATAAATAAATTCATTTCTAATTTATATTAACTAATTTTTCTATTGATAAATTTAAAGATTATAAGAAATTAACAAAATTTATACATATACACATATTTACATTTATGATAATTTTTATCAAATCTTAATTGTTTATAATTTTGT
>Ga0209489_103876_pt1 | contig 28495 bp, 7 predicted proteins | sample SiratrowhiteBW_FD_187527 | JGI IMG/M metagenome (GOLD analysis project Ga0209489, IMG submission 187527) | Root nodule microbial communities of legume samples collected from California, USA - Siratro white BW (SPAdes) (version 2) | ecosystem: Host-associated > Plants > Roots > Nodule | place: USA... | reverse complement strand
AAATTAACATAAACACACACACACACACACATATATATATATATATATATATATATATATATATATATATATATAAATTTTTCAATTTAAATATCAATCATTATTTAAATAATTGATTTTTTATACTTTATAAAAATAAATATTAAAAAGTAATAAAATCCTATACAAATAGGAAGAACATAATTATTTTAAAATTTACAAATACAAAACAATATTCCAAACTGAATAATTTTTTTTCATAGGAAAGATGAAATTAAAGTTTGTGATTCAATTTCTCAACTTATTTAAGTAATTTTGTAGTAGAGAATTTTTCTGTTTAACAATACACAAATATAAAATCAAATTAATATGTATAATAAAATACTATGGAGGATAAAAGTAGACAAGAAAAAAGGATAAAAATACAGACAATGAAGAATGAATGCACATCCTTTCATTCCATTAATAAAAATAAACAGTTTTTATTGTCTCAATAAAAATTAAAAATTAAAAATAATTAATTAATAATTAAAAGAATACATTAATGTAATAATTATTGTACATAAATTAATATATAAGTTTATATTTGCATCATAATTTAATCTTAAACTCATAAAAGTCAAAATCTTAACATATGGATGTAGTTTTAACGGTGTTTATCTGCACTTACCCACAAACACCAGTGATAAATTATAGAAATAGTATAATTAGAACGTCGCTATTTGAAAACGAAAGGTGACTAAAAAAGAAGAAAGTTAGATGGTGAACTCTCAATTCTAACTTTTTCTTTTTCCTTTTCTGAATCTAACCCAATATTTATTAATTTAAAAAAATATTAAAATAGACTGTATTCTCACAACAATATAAAAAGAAAAACAAATCAGAAACCACTGTTAATAATGAATTTACCATTTTCTACAATAATTTTAATTCCTTTAAAAGTTTTTACACTTTTGTTAAACTCAATAAATAATAAAAAATTTACCTATTGTAAAGCAATTAGACTGCCTTTTCTAGAACCCTATTATTAATTTAAACTTTAATTTTATTATAATCATTGATGTTTCATTTAATAATTATGATTGTTATTCCTAATTTCCAATAAAGTGCTGCATCCCTCTTTTAGACTACCCAAATCCAATAATAAAATAATAAAATCAGATCTTTTTTCTTTTGTTCCTTTTTCTTATGTGCCAGCCCGAAACAGCGAAAATAGGGTAATGAAAAGGGCTTTTGCGTAATTTCAAGGTGGTTGCACCCATTTATATAGGCATATAGCTCCGTGGAATCAACGCAGCCAAGAAAAGAAAATCTCAACCCATTCTCAGAGCAGCAAAACACTTCTGAGTTCGGAGAGAAAATCAGAACCATGTCGTGGCAAACCTACGTCGATGACCACCTTCTCTGTGAGATCGAAGGTAACCACCTCACTCACGCCGCCATCATCGGCCAAGACGGCAGCGTTTGGGCCAAGAGCGTCAACTTCCCTCAGGTTTTCTTTCTTTCCATTTTTCTTCACTCTTTTATCAATCCAATCCTTTTCTTCCGCGATTTGTCCTTAATTTTCTTAAGGAGCCTCCCAGATTCGCGGATCTATCCTCACTCTTTATTCAAGTGGAATGAGGATCAACATGCAGAGGAGTTCAGTTCGCTGCATCTTCTCCGATTGTTGAAAGTTAACTGATTAATTGCTTGTTAATTCTGAATATGTACTTTTCGGCAACAATTATATTTTAATTCTAAAATTAAGTTACTTTGGGTTTGATTTGTGAGTGGTTTGCTGATTCATGAGACAAATCGGATGGTTGAATATAATTGTTAGAGATCTGTTTCTGTTTTGGTTGATCTGTTTTTGTTTGTGATATGATAATGATGATGTTTGTTCATTTAGTTCAAACCCGAGGAAATAACTGGGATCATGAATGACTTTAATGAGCCTGGAACACTTGCTCCTACTGGTTTGTACATTGGTGGCACTAAGTATATGGTCATCCAGGGTGAACCCGGCGCTGTCATTCGAGGCAAGAAGGTAACTATTCTTTATGATCTTTGCTTCATTTTGATTGCATAGGTGATGATCTGGGTTATGTGATGACAATGATGCAGTTTCTGTGAAGATATGCATTTTAGTATGTTTTTACTGTGTAGATTGGTAGAGTTAGAATCAAGCAATAGACTGTGGAGTGAATTCTAATCATATTTTTGTAAAAACTATGATCTAGTTAAAATTTTACAGTCTTATTTGGGTTGGTGTTGAGGGTAACACAAGCATGGGTTGAACTTGCATACGGTGTACTGGGTTAATTTAGTTATGCAACTGCAGAGTGCATCGGATTTTATACTCACAATGTCTAGTATCTGATTTTATGAGCACAATATGTAATGTCTCATTTCTAAAGCGTTTCACATTTTTGCAATCCATCTAAGTGATTGTGAATTGCTTATCAATCAAGATATAATTTACAAGCAAATGCATATGTACATAGATACCTTTAAGCAGTGTGGTTATCTTTTGCATCCTCTGAATGAGTAAATACTGTGAAGTTGTTACCTTTAATTTAATGAGCATGCATCAGTTGTATTTCTTGCTCATGTTAGTGCAGATATAGGCCATTATAGTTGTAATATCAGACTTTATTTATTTATGTATCCCCGTTACCCCAGGGTCCCGGTGGTGCTACTGTGAAGAAGACCAATCTGGCCTTGGTTATTGGCATTTATGATGAGCCCATGACTCCAGGTCAATGCAACATGATAGTTGAAAGGCTTGGAGATTATCTCATTGAACAGGGTCTCTAATCCCCTCTTTATGACTGGTTATAGTGCATATTTCATTGGCTTCTGTACAAGTTTTTTGCATCGACCTCGACTGGAACGCTTTGATTGCAGTTTAATAATCTTGTGGGTATCAAAAGTCACGGGATGTGCGTGTAGTGAAGAAAGTGCTTGATGCTTGAGAAAATGATGACTATAATGTCTTATGGTTGTACTTTTTTTAGTGGGGTACCTGTATACATTACAGTGTTTTAAATTTTTAATTCTATGGTATAATGGTTGGCATATTTATCAAAAGTTTGCAGATTCTTATCTATCTGGCAGTAAGACTTTAATATTTATAATTCTTACTTTAATATTTATAATTCTTACTGCTTTCCTTCCTTCAAATTATTTAAGTGGTATTTGTGTTTTAACGAGCCTTGATTCAGATTTTTTTTTTTCGAGATATACATCCTTCAAATTGGATTGGGTTCTGGAAACACTCAATTTAGTCCGGAAAATTAGAAAAACGTTAAATAATTTTTTAATTAGTTAATTCAATACGAAACACCATAGATATATAGATATAGAGATATACATAAAAATAATAATAAAATAAAACAAGTTGTATATAGATTAAATTAAAATATATCACATAAAAACTAAATATTGTAGTTTAGTTTATTTTAAATATATAAAAAAAGACGAAAATATATAATAAATAATATCTGCAATTTGAAATTAAGTTTTTAAACATGTATATCATAAAATGAAATAAAATTCTTTTTCCTTTCTCTGATAACTAGGGAGAAAAGGGGGAAGGGAAATAGAAAAGAGGGGGTACAAAATCACTCGTACATTGCCGACACCATTCACATTTGACACCGTAATCTTACAAAAAAATAAATAAAAGTGAGATATGCTGACATTCTACGTATCGATATGGCTTTTACAGTATAACAAAAATATCGTAAAAACAATTTTCTTATATCGTAACAAAAATATCGTAAATTAGTCTTAGACGGAGTTTCTTTGGTGCATCACTATTACTTTCTTTTGTGAATTCAAAATCTATAACAAATGTCAATAGGTCTGGTATTTCAAATTCATTTATCAACTCCTTTTAATAACATCAATCTCATATGTATTTGGAAGATGATTCATATACCAACACATTATAATATAGGTTTTACATCTAATCAAATGTTACGTCTGCATCTAAATATCCTTGTCAATAATTAGGAAGATAGATTTTACATCAACTTGATGCATGATTCATTCCTTTCAATTTGCAATAGCCACTAGTGCAAAACACTTATTTATAATCCACTTCAAGTTTAAGAACAAATTCAGACACTATTGCTTATATTTACTTTTCTTACCTGGTGAATTATTATCTTAAAAATTCATCTTATAATGATTCTCACACTAATTCAATATCTTTATGCATAATATCAATCCATTTATTGTCTATAATGACTCCTTTAAAGATAACTAGTTCAATTTTTGAGTATGAGCAAAATGATGGTCTTAGTCTTCATCTATATCTGTATATGTATCTGATCTTATTTCAAAACCTCTAAACCTGATAGAAAAATGTTTATTCCTTTGAGATTTGTTTAAAGCATTAAATGTATTTTCTGCTCTACTTGATTCAACATTTTGTTCTTTATTAGTTTTAACTCTTTAAAGTTAATAATAACCTTTTTATAGTGTTCATTTGCATCTAACATCTAACTTCAATCAATACAAAATCTTTATTCACTTCAATTTGTTTGTTGATGAGATTAAACAACTTGTAGTCACCAATTTGATGATATATAGCAATATTACATGCTCTTCTCTATCATTTAATTTTTTTCTTAACAGTTTGTACTTGTAGCATATTGATCTAAACACTCTTGGATGACTTATACCTAGCTTGTTGTTGGACCAAACTTCTTGTGGAGTAATCTTTTTTAATCTCTTAGATGGATATTTATTTAAAATAAGTTCACACGGCCTCATCCTAAAAATATTTTGACAACTCCTTAGTCTTTAGCATATTTTGTATCATATTCATAATGATTTGATTCTTTTTTTTTTGTAGTACCATTATGTTACGGTTAGAGTTACTTAATGTTTAATTCCTTATCTTTCACAAAGTTCTTTAAATTCTCTGGATGTATATTCAACTTCTCACTTTGTTATAGAAACTTTGATAATTTGGTCACTTTTCGTTTTAGTATGACTTCAAAATTTTTAAAACTTTATAGCATATTACTCTTTCTTTTGATAAAGTAAATCCATAATTTTCTTGAAAAATCATAATGAATGAAACAAAAATATTTGTTATGTTCTAAAAACTTAATTTTAATAGAATCACAAACATTTGAGTAGATCATTTGTAACTTTTTTTTTATTTTTTGTTGAAACATGTTGAGAGAATTATTTTAATTATTTGGTCTCTCCTGCATTTTTAGAGACTTTCTTAAATAGAGAAATAGAGACTTTCTTAAATAAAGAAATATGAGGTAAACTTTGTACTATGTTTATGATCTTTAAGTTTTAAGTTTTGCATGTCTAGAAAAATTCTTAAAACAGTAATCTCAATTTCACTCCTCTTTATTTATCATAACTGTAAAATATTTATCATTCACTACATTTATTTTAATCTTATAAATTTAATTTTTTATTAAAAGTGATTTCAAGATCAAATGATATTATTTATCATAACTCAATAGTATTTTATTTTTTAATCTTGAAATGTATCCTCTATGAAGTAATTAACTAAGAGTTATGAAATTACTCTTCATTCCATAAACAAAAAAAATATTTGTAATAAAAATCTCATCATCATTTTTCTTATTAATTATTTTCTTTCCAATTCCTTTTTATTAATCATTTTCTCTCCAATCCTTTTTACTATTAAAGTACAATCATCAATAAACTTATCTTAATTAATTCACCAAGACTTAGTGAACCATTGTTGTATTTGTTGAGTATACCAACAATTTTCTATTTGACAACAATTTTCTTTAAGTTTTTGTGAGATAATAAATAAAGAAAACTATACTGGAATGATGACAACTGAAAATTGTGATTTTTCTGTAGAAAAAAGATACAAAAGGTTGAATACTGTTATTTTGTAAATGTGTAAGCTTTTTAAACACACCAAATAGATTATTCTTATTATATATTGTTAAAAGCTTATCCTAAGCTATTAAAATCTTCTTTCTTAATACTCATTTTGGGTTTGAATTTTTTTCTCCACCTTAAGCTTAACGAAAAATGTCCTACCCTTTAATAAAGGAAAAAAACATAGATGCGATATTAAATTACATTGGATGGCAACGATACACAATGTCTTTTTTAAAAAAAATAAATAAATAAATTCGGAACCTTGTACAGAATAATGAAAAAAAAAAAAGAAGATAAAAACAGTGTACGAGATTTTTTGGAATTTGGAATTTATAATTAGGAAGTGTTATAAATACATAAATGTTTTTTATCTTATTTTGTGTTTATTAGTAAATCTTCCAAAAAATTAAGATAATTTATGATTGGTCTCATTGCAATCTTTGAACAATCTTGATAAAAATCAATTATAAAAGTAGTATTAAGTAGATTTGGTTGATGGTTTGTTTACTTCATTCACGCTTTAAACAATATCTATAACCAAAAAAGACATATTTTTTAATTAAAAATTTATAACAAAAAATTGACTAATAATTTCATGTTTCATTTAATCTTTTTAAATATTATGATAAAATTTTGGTACACTTGCTAAGTCAAAATATTATTTATATCAGAATCTTCGTTATATCCAGGTCATAATATAAGTGTAAGTTCTTATATATATTTGACTGTGTATGAATTAAATATATAATCCTTGTGCAGATTAGTATAAATATAGATGTAAAAAGTCAAAATAATCAAGACTTTGATATTGTTATTTATAATTATGACACTCTTCATTACTAATTTTGTTAGTTTTACCTTCTTTTTAGTCTAAACATATAGAAAATTTTGTGAGAACTTCATAGTTTTCAATTTTTAGAGAATAGTTAAAACTTGTTGACATATAAATAATTTTAGTAATCAACTTTTATAGAGTAATTGATGTTAAGAATGTATGAATAACTAAAGAAAAATAATTTGTTTCAAAAACCACGATTGAACCTTTACTACTCATGATACCACATTATATATATATATATATATATATATTTTGTTTGAGAGAACCTTTTTAGAAATTTAAGATCAAATCTAAATATTTTTCATCTCATAAACATGAATATATATCTCAAAATTTGTTAAATTAAATATATCTTTTTAACCTAACCTATTGAAATTATTTGTATATTTTAAAAAGACGGGATGGTATGAATAGTTTCATTTCATGTTGAATTGTCTAGATAAAGTGTGTTTTATGCTTCTTACATAAAAAAAAAATGAACTTAAGTATATCTAGGATAGGATAACCTTCTCTTCCAAGTGCATTAGTAATCCCCCACAAGAATCCTTTTTATAACAATTTGGGTCGACATACACACATAATTGGACACTATTCAATTAAAGTTACAAACATCATGACATAATAAATCAAAAAATGTATTTTGTTTCTTTTATGTAGAATAACAAAGGTTACGGTTCCTATATTTTCTGGAAGACCTGAGAGAGCAATAATAGGGTAATGAAAAGGGCGTAAATGTAACTTCATGGTGATATTTAAAAGAAATATATAGATAGTTCCGTGATATCAACGCAGCAGCAGAGAAAGCGCTATAGATAAATAGATAGAGAGAAAGAGAAAGAGAGGTAGTTCAAATCCGATCACCCAAACACTCTCGACCAGAAAATTCCCCAAAAAATCTGAAGCATGTCGTGGCAAGCTTACGTCGACGACCACCTTCTCTGCGATATTGAAGGTAACCACCTCACTCACGCCGCTATCATCGGCCAAGACGGCAGCGTTTGGGCTGCCAGCGCCAACTTCCCTCAGGTTTTTGTTTCCATTTTCAGTTACTCTTTTCCTTTCGCCATTTACTCGACTCTCTAGATTCTCCGATCTCTTTTCACTGCCTTCGCTTATAAATCACCAAGATTCCAGAAGGATCGTCTTGCTACACAGTGCAAATTTTGGGGCATGTTTGTCAATTTGCTAAACCTGGTCCGAATTGACTTGGACTGCACCTTTGTAGTGCTCAACTGTTGAATACGACAGCTATGCTTTAATCTGATGTTGTCAATTTGATGATTGATTGATTATTTGAGGACATGTGTTTGATGCTCTTGTGAACTCTAGTGTTAACGGATCTGCTTTTGTTTTTTGTCGATCTATTTGTTATTTGTGATTTACTAATATGTGGATTTTTGTTCATTTAGTTCAAACCTGAGGAAATAACTGGGATCATGAACGACTTTAATGAGCCTGGAACTCTTGCTCCTACTGGATTGTATATTGGTGGCACTAAATATATGGTCATCCAAGGTGAACCCGGGGCTGTCATTCGAGGCAAGAAGGTAACCACTCTTTATCATCTTTGCTTCATTTTTATTGCTTAGCTTCATATCTAATGTGATGATGATCTGGGTTATGTCCTTGCAATGATGCATTTTTGTATGCTTTTACTGTGTAGATTGTTAAGAGTTAGAATCAAGCAATAGATTTTGTAGTGAATTCCAATCATATTATTGTCAAAGCTATGATCTAGTTAAAATTTTACAGTCTTTTATTTCGGTTGGTGTTGAGGGTAATACGACCATGGGTTGAGCTTGCATATGGTGTACTGGGGTTATGCAACTGCATCGTGCATCTGATTTTATACGCACAATATCTAATATCTGATTTTATAAGCACAATATCTAATATCTGATTTTACAGAGCACAATATCTAATATCTCTTTTCTAAAGCGTTTCACATTTTTGCAATCCATCCGTGTGCTTATGAATTGCTTATCAATCAAGCTATAATTTACAAGCAAATGCATATGTACATAGACACCTTTAAGCAGTGTGGTTATGTTTTGCATCTGAACAAGTAAATACTGTGTACCAGTATTGTTTGATGTAATCGTTGCCTTTAATTTAATGATCAGTTGTATTTCTTGCACATGTTAGTGCAGATATATTCTTCTAGCATTGTTTAGCCATTATAGTTGTAATATCAGACTTTAATTATCTATCCCCATTACCCCAGGGTCCTGGTGGTGCTACTATCAAGAAGACCAATCAGGCCTTGGTCATTGGCATTTATGATGAGCCCATGACTCCTGGTCAATGCAACATGATAGTTGAAAGGCTTGGTGATTATCTCATTGAACAGGGTCTCTAATCCCCTCTTAATGACTTGTTATAGTGCATATTTCATTGGCTTCTGTACAAGTTTTTGCTTCGATCTCTACTGGAATGCTTTGATTGCAATGTAATAATATTGTTGGGTATCAAAAGTCAGGGCATGTGCGTGTTGCGAAGAAAAAGTGTTTTGGTGCTTGAGAAATGATGACTATTATTCTCTATCGTTGTACCTTTTTAGTGGGGTACCTATATACATTACACTGCTTTTAAATTTTATTGTTATGGTATAATGGTTCTCACATTTATCAGAAGTTGGCAGATTCGTATCCATCTGGCAGATATTCTTCCTTTACATTTGTACCACCTTGGTACTCCTAACTCCCTTTATTTATTTTAAACGTGAATACTTCTAGATATATAAAATCCCGTTTAGGATGAGTTTGAGTTTTATGATTCAAAATTTTTAATAGAGAAAATTGGGTTTATGGTACAGCCAGTTTTTGTTAAATTTGTTTTTGATGTCTATATTATGAATTAGTTTTTAAAACTTTATAAATATGTCAATTTAATTCTTTTTGTATTTAAATTTAATATTTAGATACTGTATTTTATCATCACAAAATTGAAAAAAGGTTAAATTTATATATTTTTAAAATTTGAGAATTAATTTATCAATTGAAAATCTAGGAACATAATAAACTTTGATAAAACAAGCATTTATCACAAACATAGTTTTCACTTTTTAAAATTCACGACTAGTTTTAGTCTTTAGTTTCAGATTAAAATGTTTCTTTTATCACATTAAAGTTAGTTTAAAGTTTGTACTGTAGTGTTGATGAAAATCGTAGTGGTAGAGGCAGATAATAGCGCGGTGATGATGTAATAAACGTGGTGATGATGACGATGTAAAAGTTTATTGTTAGAAGTAATAGGTGTTTTTAAAATAAAAATTAAACTTATAGTTTTTTTCTTAATTTTGAAATTAAATATATTTTGAAAAAAAAAGTATATTATTATTTTTTTTTCAAAAATGATTTGTTATTGAAAATTAAAATCTGCTTTAATTTTGTTTCTTGCTGCATTAGCATCTCTTAATAAAGTTGAGGATTTTGGCTGGGAGTTGATTGTCCTTTTAAGAGAAAAAACAAAACACTGTAAGGTCCCGTTTAAAAATCTGAGGAGACATGAAATGTCCCATTTTAAAATCTAATTTTTAGAAAAAGACAGTTGACACAATTTATACAGATATAATAAAACTTGTTTTAAGTCGTTGAGCACCTTAGATAGATCTAAATGCTTAGCTTTGGAGAGTTTCCAAGCTCAGGTGTCACTTTTTTTTCTCATTTGTTTAATGTTGTCGTCATTGTTGGCCTATTAAATTCGAAAGCGTGTTTCTAATATTTTTTCTTTTGTTTGTTCTTCTTCGTGGTTTTAGGATTGGAAACTAAACCAAAATACTTGGTCATTTAATACATTCAGACATCATTTAAAAGATAGAACAATCTGTTCAAGTTTCAAGGTTTGAGTCCTAAAGCCCTTTCTCAAAGTTCGTCAGAACCACCGTTCCAATCTCAATAAGGCTACAGATTACCATTCCAAGCAAAGACATAAACAAGAACACAGATCATGTTATGAAATCCCAAAGCATAATGGTTTTGTGCACAATTCTATATACCAGATACACATAATGTGGCAGCGATCTTGCATTGAATGGCAGCTTCAAAGGATTCAGTGACAAAAAAATTTCCTAGAGAATTAGAGAAAATAGGATATAGTAAGTTGGAATTTCGATTATGTTTACTGTCTTATCCAATCTCAAATACTTGCCAGAAAAGGGAGCAATATACCACTTTAATCCCCCGAGTGCTCTATTCTTTGCTTTAAATTCAAGATTCTTGTATAAACTCTCTTCTCATTTTGTAGGTGATGTCTTTTCAGTCTAAGGTTATCCTCCAATCTACATTAATTTACACCCTTGACTTTATTGTGTTAGATAAAAACACTCATCTAAACCAGAAAAGAAAAGGGCTAAAAGGTTGCATGCAATGCACCTTTAAAGGTATTTGTTTTCTTTTTAAATACAGAGTTAGTTTAGAGGTATATAAAGCGAATACATTCTGCCTACAATAGATATGCAAGACATCAATAACAGAAACAACATATACAACCGAATAATAAAAGTACTATTTTACACCACAAACCAATCCAAAGATCTCTCTCTTTTTTGTCTGCTGAAGAATATGGAAACCATATGTTATGAATGAGAAGAAGAAGATCATACACAATCCTTTGTCGAGACCATTCATTGCATACTTGCTAAAATACAAGTAAAGACAACTAGCACAGGTTGGACCAAAAAAGGGACCATCATGATTAAAAGAAACAATACATTGCACGTCAGCAATCTACTTATTCTATTCTACTAAGATCTAAGAACTATGTTCTGTAATGAAAGAAAAGGTTCTTCGCCTACATTTACAAAAAAGGACACTATGGCTCTGCTTTGACTCCGATACTTTGAACGCGTTGGTCTTTCAACACCACCTTTGTGCAAGCTCAAGAATAAACCCATCACTCTTACGGGTTTGAAAAGAAGCTTTTATCCCAAGATATTCATACCTTAATTTGTTGTATCCATATATTCTATTCTTCATGTGGATAAAACCATCATTGCATCTCACTTCTAGTGACAGCTTTGCATGGTTGAAAGTTCTTATTAAGTGAGTTTATGCGTAATTCAACTTGAGAAAACTGATCTTGTAAGACGAAATCTGCACCTCCTTATGTTATGTGTTATGATTACTAGATGTGGGATTCCAAAGTTTTCAATCCATACATTCAGATGCATCTGAGTTGAATAAGAAAGAGAAATCTCTTGCGAGAAAGTAACACGACTTGTTCACTATGACTGAAAGAGTTATTAACTAACTTTAATAGAAGGATTAACATGCTCAACTGTTCAAAACTATAAGAATCTAGATGCTACTACATTTCATTCAGGGATCTATCTTTGATCTGCTATATCTTTTCAGGATGAAAATAGGTGTTTACTTAAAAGTAAATGGAAATTATTTTTTTGATAAGTATTTTTAAATTATTTATTTCTATATAAAGGAAAGAAAATAACAATTAACATAAACTTAATCTTCTTATATTTTGTTTATTTTTGTAAGTATTACACAACTTTCTGAATTTAACCTCTTTGAAGAACTCAGTTCACCAGTTATGGCTGTATTTGATAGCAACATAGATACCAATAAAACCATGATAGGGTAAAGGTTGCACTATTATAGGACTGTACTGTTATACATGTTTACTCATTTCTTGTAAATATGACACAGTTGATACTTAATACAAGCTTTCTTCACAATAATTTTTCGGTTAACAGTACATGATACTCTTTTCTACGGGTAAAATATTTCCTAAAAAGTCTACACATTTGGTAAACAATTTGAGTGACAAAAAGGTTTTTTGATGGTAAGAGAAGGTTTTAGTTAAAGTGATAAAAAATGATGATATTATGTAGTGATTAGCTACTAATGTCCTCTCTTAGTAGTGGCATCACTAATGGCATCTCTTGACAACCTAAATTTTGAGTTCACATTCAATAGGTGAACATTTTCTATAATTCAAACTCAAATTGGTGGTATTGATGTTTCCAATTTTTGCATTTCAAGGTCATTGATAGTTTTTAAGTATTTATATCTTTTCGTTGAGTAATTAATGGATACTATTGCTATGTTTAGATGATTTATTACCTTTCTATATTTCTTACAAAAATTATGCTGAGCTAAGGCAAAACAAGCCAAGTTCTTGATATAGGCACAAAAAAATATTTAAATATTTATATAACTTTTATTATTGGTTGGTTTAATGCAATGCAACCTAGCGTTTGTTTTTCTTGGCGGATGAGTTCGAACTGTGCCAACAGAAAAAACAACCATTGCAGAGTGTAGATTCCTATTTTTCATTTTAATGAATAAAAAAATATTGGATAGAATGTTGAGAAGACCCAATATTACTCCTAAAGTTTATCACAGTTTCCTTTCGTTAAGAAAACCCAATAGTCTCCTAAATCATTGCCACAGAACATGCAACAAATGCTGCAAATTGTTGGATGGTTAACACAGATTTACAATTTAATAATTCACTGTGGTTGAACCATAACAATTATAAACTGGAATAAACCTACAAAAATTAAGTTAAATCTTAAATTTGAATAAATAATGATATTTGTCGTTGCATCATCTATATCCTCATTATTTTGTATTTGACCTATTTGGAGTGAAACCAAATAAGATCATTAAAAACAGTAACACTCTGTATAGTTGCATGAGTGTGAACACCATGAGATGCAGTTACAATATGAGACAATGAGATGCAGCAACGCATTTCACATGCATAATTTAAAATAAATTATCGACGGCAAGTCCAGTTTATCTTTCCAAGCTGTTTTCTTTTATCACTAGTCACACAAAACTGGTACCAAAAGATTTTTGGCCTATCACTGCTCTAATGCAGTGAAAAAAAAACCATTCTTATATAACAACAACGGAGTTTACACTTTTTCTGATGCGTACATTACACAGAACAAACGAACAATTTCCACTAAGCTATTACTTCCCCATGCATGTCTAATGCAGCATGCGTCTAAAACAAGCAAAATCGTGCTGCACTTTCAACAATCGAGCTTGTCAGTACCGTGGAATATGCATCAGGGCGGAGAGACAAATCACGAGAAGAATAGTAAAAACTGATAACGTCGTATTTCCGTTCTGTGAAGAGGATGAAGTTGAAGAAGACATTGCTGTTGTATTGCTTGTCACAGTTTTATTACTTCTGCAAAAGCACAATGGAAGAAAAAACCTGTCATAACTGATCCTAAATTGAATTTGTACAATTTAAGGTCAAAATAAAAGGAACAACTAAATATCATGTCCTATATTGAACTTACCCAGCTCTCATGTAGATGCAGTTGTCATAGCCTGCAGAATTGACATTAGCTAATCAGTGACAGAAAACAATCTACCATAACACTTTGGTACGAACAAATAATTTAGTAAAACCAACTTTAGGAGACATTCATAATAACTATGAAAGCAGCCAGTTTGACAGATATCAAACAATTTCCACATGATATCGAACAGATGTCCCTCCACAGATTAATACTTTCTTCTGCTAAAGTGGATTGCATTTTTACTAGCTTTCTCCAAATCATATCTAACATATGTATGCAGTACTTTATGGGAAAAACAGCACCTAACAAAAACAATGAAGATAACTGCAGTATCATAAGCAGGTTGTGATGAACGTACTTGGATCCTTGTCAACTTTTACTCCTGTGCCTCCAAAACTGCACGCAACATCAGAAGCTCCGTTTTGCTGATAATAGCTATTAAACGCATAAGATGCATGTGAAGCTAGGTTATCTGGCTCAAAACAAGGCTGGCTAGGCTGTATCGCTGTACAATCAACGTTTCCAGGACCACATGCCCAATCTATTGCATTCTGCAAGTCAATTTGTGAGGCCTTACTTGAAGCAATGCACCATGTGGTTCCATTGGACTTGGTTATATTTGCCTCGGTGGTCATATCAACCGCACCCCGTCCAGTGAAATCTAGGCTATACACACTTGTCTGGTCGGGATAAAATAATCCCCAGTTCCTCTCAGATTCTAAACCGGGCTTCCTATTTTCATTGAACAATGAGAAAATATAAACATCTAGCTCCTCTCCAGGCTTTGCAGGAGTACCGGTGTTGTTGATAACATGCCTTATCAGATTAGTATTGTATGTTTGCGCATTATCAGGAGTTGCAGCTGTCTCCTTAGGTGAGCCTTTGGAAGGCCAACCTGTCTCAGTGACCATGACCTTAATTGTTCTGAAGTTTAAGGCCATCAGTGCAAAGTAAATAGCATCAATCTGGGCATCAAACATGTTGGTATACAACAAACCAGTGTTTGGATCAATCACTTCAGAGGATGCCTCAAAAAGGGCATAGTCTAAAGACACTTTACTCGGGGAATCACGGTAAGCATAATAAGGATATATATCAATCATAAAAGGTGACTGATTCTCAGCCAGAAATTCTAGCATTGGCTTTAGGAAATGTGCATGACTGCTATTGAAAGCCCCAGCAGAAGGTGGGAAAGATCGGGACAAAACCCCAAGGGAATGGGTACTGGAAACTTTTATCTTTTTGTGCAGCCCAAGTTTCTTGAGTGCTGTAAGCACATTGGTCATGGCAGGCACAACAAGTGATGAGGTATTATTAGGACTCTCAGTGACTTCGGCACCAACAGTTATGTACGTGATCTTAGTTGCAGGATAGTAAGGAAGGACACTGTTTTTCAGCCATCTGTCTGTATTAGATTGGAACTGAGACAAAGCCAACAAATCTGAATTCGGAACCCCAATCATAAGCTCAACCCCAGTGTTTGCAAAGGCCTTCAGAACCTGTATATTAGAATCATAAATCCTGACGTATTTGATTTTATGAAGTTGAACCAATTGTGCCACCTTATCAGGTGTAGGAAGGTCATCAGCGCTTCTTCCATAGCAGACTCCAATAAAACTCCCAGAGCAACAATCTGACACGGAATATTTCATAACATTAAAATAAACAAAATTATGCAGTGCAAATATGACATGACTTGTTCATTGAGAGTGAAAAATGCTAGCTCTGCTAGCTGTATCTGCAAGTCTAAACAATCAACCGTTAAGTTCTTTCATCCCACAGACACAATGCAAAGTAAGTAAGGTAAATGCGGCAAAACATGCCATCTTGGCCAAAATATTTGGATTCAATTTGAGCCTCTAAAGTAAGTATGAACCTAATAAAAGCAAGACTTTTAGCGGGGCTTTCAAAGGTTAAACCCATAAAATATGAGACCATAACTGGATGAGGCCAAGAAAACCCAAATTTAAAACTCGGCTCATTTTACCAGCTCTATCTATGGTAAGGTGTCACATAAACCAAAAGTACTATGTAACAAATGGTCTCCAAACATGAGCTGTAACACAAACTGAGAAGAACCAAACACCCACTTGAAAGGGTAGGGCTAGGAAGAGCTAAATTAGAACACACCTCTTTAATTACAAGCATTAATGGTTAATAAAGAGCTAATTGTAAGCATAAATCTAGTTTGTTTTAGCACCGTCAGTTCAAGTATCAGACAGGGATTCATAGAGTGAGCCATTAATTATTTTTTATTCACATATGTAAAAAAGGAAAGAAAAAAATAGAAACACCGACATTGTGAGAAGCAAAGAAGGAAAAGGAAGGTACGAACCGAGAAGCAAGAGGAAAAGTGAAGCCGCAAAGATGAGGGTGAAGCGAGTGGCCATTGGTGCGAGGAACCAGAGAGAGTGAAGTGGAAGGTGTTGATGTTGTTTGAGGTTTTTGTGTTGTGAATGTTGAACACTGAAGAGTGAAGTGTGAAGTGAATGTTGGAAAAGGGGTTTTGTTACCTAACGTTCCAATGCTCAGAAAGTAACGGCTATTGTCTCTCTTTCTCTGTTTATCTGTGTCTGTCTGGAGATTGGAGCTCGAGAGTGGTGAGGAGGACATTATGTTTTGTCTACTAATGTTTTTTTTTTTAAAATAAATCCTAAAAAATAAATAAATGCATATAGAAACAGAAATAATGTTTTTAGAATAGTGGTGCTGTATGGTTTCCAGCAAAGAACACTATTCTGTGAATAAAACAAAAAGGATTACTAATTATAACATTAATTTCTTTAATTTTGAATTGGAAGTCTCTTGTTTTGCATATAAGTTTTCTCATGTTTCATTAATATAAAATGTTTTCAACTCTTCTCCAGTAATAACTCAAAAATTGTTGTATTTCTTCCTCTATTTATTACCCTTTTATAAGTAGAGTAAAAAGATTAAAACACTTGTGATTAGATGAAGAGAGTGTTTGTCAGATATTAGGTTACTGTTATTTATATAATGCTTATGTATTTTTACTGTATTATATTTTATATGTATATTACATTATCTTTTATTTTTCTCTACTCACTTAATTATATAAACTGTGACATAATTTATAGGGTAATTACGAAATTATTTTGAATGTTAATATAAACGTATTAATTAAAGAATTAATAGAAAATTACTACAAATTTAAAATTGAAGTACACTACAAATTTTGGCAGAGAGCATTGATAATATTTATTTTGCTAAAAATATATTTTTCTCTTTTTAATATCACAATATCTACACGTTGATTCTTTCCTTAAACTTTCTAGAATATAATTATTAAAAGATTGTTCCAGACTTTGAAAAGGTCTGTTTATATATGGTGAGGGAGAATGAGGGTCTGTTTAAGAAAAAAATAAAAGTTGTTGATTTAACCTTTTTGAATACTTTATACATTTAAATTTCAAAGTAATCCGATACTACTCAATTACTTATTTTTAAAATATTAATGAAATTGATGTGATAAAACATTTATAAACTTCATATAATACAATATTTATAAAATCTTAATGAAATAATTTGGAGATTCTAAAATTAAAATTCTAATTTTTGGTTTACTTTTTATTACTGTAGGTTTTTGAGTTAAATTAATTTAAATTTCTCATATTATATCGCATTCATAAAATCATCTTATTATATAAAATAATGTAAACTGTTGTCTTGCTTTATTTAATCATAATATCGGAAATGTAGTAACGTAAACAAAATATTTAGAAAGTAGGGAGAGCATTTGTTAAACATTATTTGAAATAATAATTGAATAAAAATAATTTAGAATGCAGAAATATTCTTAGAAAAAAAATTAATTTGTTGAATTTACATTTTGCAGGTACAGAGAATTTATTGTGTGACGGCAACACATCACAACACACTACAAAGCTGTCAGAGAAAAAGCAGCGGTCCTGAGTTTTATTATTCAATTCAGTTTATAGATCCTTCTCTATTCCGCCATTTCCCATGTTTCTTCCTTTTTCTCCAATCACTTAAATAGGTTTTTAATAGTGTAAAATGACTGAATTTAATCACCAAATAATCAAATTTGTGCAAGGTGGCTATTTTTATGAGGAAAAAAAGAAGAAGAAATGCATTTACGTTTGTATAAGCTGATTTATTAAAAGAAAAAGTGAAAAGATGGGGGATTACAAATGCATTTACATGATTGTATGGAATTAATCCTTGTTTCAGGTGCAAGTTGACTGTTTCTATGGGAAAGAAAAACACTTTTTGGTAGATTTTTTATTATATAAACGTTTTAAAAAAATATCAGATAATAAATATTAAAAAATACTTATAAATAAGTTGATGAAAAATTTATACGCTCATCTTTGAGAAATCATTTTGAATATTTGCTCGAATTTTATAAGTTTTACTTTTAATTTTTTAAATTGTTATTATAATCTCTGATAATATAAGGCACTAATTAATTATTTATGAGCTGAATATAAAACTTCAGTATAATTTTACTCTTATGCATACGTGTGGTCAACTTGTAACATTGGAAATCAATAATCCTAGTGAATGTTAATCACAAGCTTTTTCGATCCGCATTAGAAATAATTAAAAACTGAAAATAGTTATTAAAAATTTTCGATTAATGAAAATTAAAGAAAAATATCTCATAAAAATTAAAATCAAAATTCAGACATAAGAATTAAAAATAGTATTTTCAAAATACTTTTTTTTTGAAATTTTCATTCTAATTTCACTAGTTTTACATAGTTAAAATATATTTAAGTATATTTTTGTTTTAGTTTCAGTTATCAGTCTTTATAATAAAAAGATCGGTGATAATAGCTATCCTAACATTATAATAATAATAATGCTAAATATTACTCTCTTCTTTTCCAATAGTAGCTATAATTTTAATTTTTCATAAATATTTTAAATTGACTAGTATTATCACTTTGCAATGAATCGTTGAATTTGTTTCTTTTTAAATTAATCATTTCTTCATCTGAATCAAAAAGATGTATTCATTGAAAGAGTAAAACTATTTGTAAAAGTGACATTTTATTGTATATATATATATATATTGATTATTAATTTTATTAGTATTATTTATTATTAAAATATCATCTGTTCAGGTATATATAATTGATGAGAATGAAGTCGATTTCCATATTTAGGATCTATGGTCAAACTGGAGGAGTTGTACTACGCCATTATTGAAGTGCTATTTGTTCATCATAATTATAACTTCTCTGTCCATAAACTGAATGTTCGGAAAGAGAAACCTTTAACTCAATTCATATTCAAAATTCACCACCATTTTTCATTATTAATTTTAAACATAATATATGCAGAATAAGAGATATGAGAAATTTATTTACCAGATAAATAACTTTAAACGTTAAATCTGTTAGATATTTTAATATTGAAGGTAAATATATCTCTTTTCTCAATTTACTTTCTCTTTATTTTTTCTCAGAACTTTACTTATCTATTTTAAACTAGAACAATGTGTAATGAAAGGGCAAATTCATATGTCATTATAAATAAATTATATTATAATATATTTATTAGAGGCTTTACATTAAATAAAATTAACATCTTTTAATAATTTTAATAATTTATAAATAGATTTAAATTTTACTTTATAAAATTAAATTTGATTTAAAATTTAATTTTTTTAAATGATATCAAAATTTATTTTAACAAGATTATTAAATATATCTAAATAGACTTAAAATTAATTTTTTAAAAATATTTAAATAATACATTATTAGTATAATTTAATTGGGAGTAGTTGTGTTTAATAACATGTGGCAGAAAATTTGTGGAGTGTCCTACAATGATTAGAGATTTTAATAACCATGGCATGGAGTCTAATAGGATGATGTGATCATTAATTACAATTTTAAGCAATAATTAGAGATGGCTCAGTCAAAAATCAAAATCTTTCTCCTAGGTCCATGGCACTGTTGTTAGACTAAACAAGTCCCAATTAACATGATTTCATTTTCTTTGAGAACGAGATTATTTTTCTCTAATGATTTTTATTTTCTCTGTCCATGATTATTCGGGCATTATTTCCTTTGGTAGATGATGTTCATCACTGAAAAACTCAATTATGCCATAGCCCTTTTCAAACAAAGGACAAAAGTGGTATTTACTTATGGACCATGCCCTACATCTAGAATTGGACCTATTTTCATCATCATTTCTGTTCTTTTCGTTCCTCACTTTTCATGTCCTGCTTATCTCCACTACAACTACAAGATATTTAAGAGAAAACTTGCATAAAGCGTTTTTATGTAATTGTTAAATATATTCTACCCGCACATTATGAGAATAATATATGTAGTAGAAATTCCTGTTCAATTTTTATCATAGAAAAAATCATGTCGAGTTAACAAGGAGTCAATGCGATATTGTATATAAGTTAAATGCATTTTTTTTTCATCATATTAAATAAGATTTGGACAAATTTCTCCAATTTCTACATAAATAAATAAGACAAAATTAAAATGATTTTCTAAAAATAAAATTTATTTGTATTTATTCATTAGCGCATTAATAAAAAAAAGTAACAAACTAAAAAAATGCAAAAGAGTTAATTTTTTAAACTCTTTTTCCGACAAACAAATATATGAAAAACGAATATGATATTTTTTGTATATTTTTTCTTTCTGATCTCAAATTCCCTTTCAAATTCGTGTTTTCTTCTTCTCTATCGTAGTTGAAATGTTGTGAACAATTGCTATACATCGTCATGGGTCTACCACTGTACCGTCCATGGTGCACGGTACTTTTCTATAATTTTTTAAAATATTTATATACATTACAGATTTTAATACATGCAATGGTATTTATATCATGTTCGTAATTTGTACATTATTTATTTTTACATTTAAAATTTTAAATGTTTTTGTATTCAATATGCATGAGAATTATACATTACTATACGTAAGATTTTTGAGTTGTCTATAAGAAAAAATTTAATAAAATCAACAAAATATTTTTTTTAAAAATTAAACCTGTAAGATTAATTGCCACCATAAGTAAAAGAAGGAAATTTTTTTTATGTTGAGTAGTAGTATAATTATTGATAGTAACTATAATTTGTATTACTATTTATCATTTTCTAATAATGTAGTGATGAGAAATGACTGCTTTCATTAAATATTGGTATTCAAATTTCGTTATGATTGGTCAAATAATAATGTTTCTTGTCTAAACAATAACTTAAAACTCAAGTAAAAAAAAGATGTTAAAGTAATTTTCACTTTTTTTAAAATTTTATTGTTCAAATCATAGTGGTAGCTTAAGTGATGAAGAGCAAGATTTTTGAATTTGAAGCTTATTGACTTATGTATTAAATTCACTACAAGAAAAAGGTGATTTAGACACTAATTTTTAGCTACTAAATGAAATAGTTATTAATTGTGACCAAAATAGTCACCAAATTATATTTTGGTTGCTAAATAACTATAAAATAGAAGTAATGATTGAATTTAGTAACTAATTAAGTCAAATAATTGGTATATAACATTAGCCAAGGTTTTAGTGACCTGTGTTATTAGATTCTAAATTAGTCTTTAACTTATTTAGATACCAATTTAAAATATAATAGCATAGGTCACTAAAACCTTGTAGCTAATATTAGATACCAATTATTTGACTTAATTGGTTACTATATTCAATCCTTACTTCTATTTTGTAGTTATTTAGCAACCAAAATTTAATTTAGTGACTATTTTGGTTACAATTAGCAACCATTTCATTTGATAGCTAAATATTGGTCTCTAAATAATTTTTTTTCTTGTAGTGATTATATCACTTAATTGATAAAGTGATGCTTGACAATCACGATTTATATTCATTATATTTTCTTTTAAGCTAATATTATTGCATAATATTGGTATACTTAAGTGATTCAAGTAATATAAATATATATGTAACTATGAGCTATTCTCTAATAAGAAAATACGAAATATATATAAGCTACAAACTAATGTTTTATCCTTAAAAAGTAGACGTTTCAAAATTTATTCACAATTAGTATAAATATATATATTTGGAACGTACAAAATCATTCTTAAATCACTTTCATGTATATCTATATAAAATAGTCTAATAATTTTCATTTATTTAAAAATTTAGTTAAATATAAAACAATTCGATCTTGAATAATCCAATGACATCCAATAAATAGAGGAAGCCTATTTTTAGGTCATTCGAACCAATTTAGTTTCATGTTTTTGCATAAAAAAAAACTATTGTTGTTTTATTCACCAATTAAAAATAATTGAAAATGATAAATTAAGAATGACTATAAATAAATCTTTTTTAATTTAAATTTTATTTGATTGATTCATTAGATAATTGTTATATTTAGAAATACACGACGTTTCTCTTAAAATAAACATGTTAAATTTTACTCATCGTTTGACATATATATTTTAGCCATATGATTAAATAATTTTATATTCTTATGATAATTAATTGTAGCAAAAAGAATGCACATATTCAATTTCATACGTATCATAAATTAGTATATTTGTACACTTTTATCAACATTTTTTATATTTTACGACTCCATGAATATTTTAGTAATTAACATGAAAACACAATTTCAGATAATCTAAAATATTCGTAATGGATGAGTCAATGTAAGGTTAAAATTAACTTAAAATTTCAGTTATATAACGTATTACGTGAAATGTAAGATTTAGAGTTTAATATAAAACTCTAGTTATAAAAATATTTTTAAATTTAAAAAGTTAAAATATGAATAAAATAATATTAAAGTTAGGAATTCCATAATATCAATAAAAATTACAAAAGTGACTTAAAAATGAAATAACATAATAAGACTCATAAACTAAAATAAGGTTTTATAATATGACATTTTCATTAGAGATGATTTTGGAATCTAATTAATTTGAATTTAATTATCGATGTATGGTCTATTCAAAATAATTACATGAATTATTTTGAAAGTGATATAAACAAGGGAGTATACTTCCATTTAACAATCACAAATAGTATTATTTTATTTTAAAATTATACTCATTAAATATAAAATGTTTTCTTATTAAAAGGAGTTATAAAGTGAGAGTAAGAGAAAAAGAGTTGTCAGCTGATAATATTTCTCCCTACAAATAATTGATACTTGTTTATAAATTATATGTAATATTTGTTTGATTTAGAGGAGTCTTAATCCAATCCACTGATTATGTATATGATGCTAAGTATAGGTTTTGAATAAAAACAATGAATCTTATCCATCAGTCCATTGATTGAAGCTTAGTGGTTCCTGATGAAGGAGCAATGGATGAAGAAAAGTAGGCATAAGATGAGAAGTGAGAAGGTGAAAGCATTGGATTAAAGTGAGAAAATGGTGATAATCTAATGAATCAGTGGTGGGCACAGCTAAGATTCTGAAGAAACATCCTATTATTTTCTCCCAAATTAAACAAGATATGGTGTGGCCTACCTGCCTTGTCACCATCAATACATTACAATAAAATCATGTGGTGCTTATTTCATTGCCATTCACATATCACCACATCATGCAAATTCTCCACAAGTCAACCTTCTTATCCTCACTTATTATACTCTCATACCTACTATAACTATTCCACCTCATCCTATATATATAGGACTTAATTAATCAACTTCTGTTTAAATCACCCTTTTTAATTGCTCCACTGGAACTGGGCCACCCCTTTGTCCTAACTCTAGGGGAAGACAATACTATTCTCTGTTGTGAGAACTGGACTCAGAGAGCAATGGATCAATGTTCAAAGATTCAATTCAACATGTTAATAGAAACAATATTAATAAATCAAAAACATTCATAATTAATGTAGTATTAGTTATGAAGGATTTGATGGAAAAAATAGCATGATAAACGCTGAACCAATTGCAATCTGACACTACAGTCCAAGCCTTTCAAGGCTTGTAAAACACGTGGATTCAATACTTTGTTGGTTGCTTGGTTAAGAAGATTGAGTAAAATTAAATTTGTAGGTCAAGTAAGTAGCATCATGTGACTTAGCTACCAAAGATATACAAATAATAAAAAAAAAAAATCAAAGAATTCCTCAATTCAAATGAGTGTTGTTTGAGACTTTTGTGTATGCTTTTGATCATGTAGAAATGGAGAGGAAGGTTAAGCCAGAAAAAAAATGTTAGGTGAGTGCGTGACCAATTAATATCAATTCTTTGTGGTTATCGTCTTTGAAGAAATTCACAATTTATTTATTTATATTTATATCTTATATGTTTTTCTTAGTTGACCTCATTTTAAAAATATTCCATTAAAGTTAAAAAGATATATAATAAATTCATAATTTAATAAAATAATTATGAATAGCATCACGTCATAAGAAATTAAAGAAAAAAATTGTAAATTTCATAGAAAAACACGTTAAAAGATCATGTAAAATCTCCTGTTTAATTCAATAACTAATGTTGTAGAGATAATAATACCGATTAACATTTGTGGGAACATAAATTAATTAAGAATTAAATAAAAAATGAGTGATAAATGAAAAGAAAAACGTTTATCATTCGATAATAAAAGGAGAGAATATATTGGAATTGGGGTGCCACATAAGTTGTTCCCATTCCTAACCACAATTTCCAACCAAAAATGAGGAAAAGGGGGAAGTGAACACTACAACCACACTTGACCTTAACCTGGTCATCCTTTTGTTTCTGTCTTCCCATGGCCATAGCAGAAGCATTTACTAAAAATGTCACAAAATAAAATTTGATACATATGGTGTGATAAACGATGCATTAAAAGGTGGGAATATACCCATCTGTCACGCCTTTAAGAAGCAAAGTTGGGGAGATTGGGGACCACAGTTTCACACGCCAAAAACTAAAACAATGGCTGACTCAACTCAGGATATGGATGTCTTCAATTCTAGTCCTTATCCTCTACAAGTAAGAGGAGAAGAAGAACAACAAACAAACTAAAGGGTATTAAGTTTGCACGATATAACGTGATTTGACAATGACAAAATTTAGGATAAAGTCTTATTATAATTCATCAACTTAAATAAACAATAATGCTATATCCATTTCTTCATTGCTAATCCTATAAATAACACCACCCATTACCCAAATATTCATATATTTTATCTGTTCAATACAACTGCCCCAATCGGATTTTATCATATGCTATCAAATCTGTCTGATTATGTACAGATAACCTTCCTCAATGAAGGCTTTTTCCACTTCATAAAGCATACACACAACACATCTTCTTCATCTGAGTTTCTTCTCCTTTTCTTCATCTCTTCTTCACACATAACAGTTTTGGAGAAATGAACGTGAAGGGAATCATGGATGTTAATAATCTTGGCGCTGGAAATACCAATTGGGGTGTCAAGGAAGATGTCAACGATGACTTGAGCGATTCAATATCCATTGGATCAATGTCAGGAGATTCGGTGGACTCTGTGTGTTCATTTTCATCATCAGAATTGGCTGACGAGGCATCATCCTCTTCAAGATCTGATTTGTCAACCTCATCTTCATCATCTCATTCAAACGGCCCTTTGTTTGAACTATCAGAGCTAATGAACCAACTTCCAATAAAGTAAGAAATCAATTTCCTGCGTGATGCATGCCTCTTTATTTTCTCAACTTTTATTCAATTGCCTTCTTTGAAAATTGGTGTAAGTTGGTGAGTTAATAGTTTATTATATATGAAATGTGCAGGAGAGGGTTGTCTATGTTTTATCAAGGGAAGGCCCAGTCTTTCAGTTCTCTAGCTAGCGTGGAGAGCGTGGAAGATCTTGTAAAGAAAGAGAGACCTTGTTACAGGAAGAAAATGAAATCATGCAAAAGCTTCGGGGGAGGCTTGGACACCCCCAGAATATCGTTCACTCCAAAGGCTACAATTTCAAAGAAAGTTTCAAGAGGAACTCTTGTATCTGTGCTATCTAAAAGACGGAGTTTCCTTGGAGGGTCCAGAACTTCCTTTGCTGTACAGAAGAACTTTTGAAATCCAACTTTGCTAATTAGAACTTGATTATTATTTCATGCACAAAATGGGAAAATTTTTGAAGCCCTCGCCTTCAGCTTCCTTTCTGACATGATAGTCATATTGTTGATTGATTAATATACATATGATTCATTAGTATCCTTAGTGGTACTTTGTTTTTTCATATCAGGGCCAGTGTTCCATTATTTCTATCATAGTTACATTACATGATTGCCAGTTAGCACATGTATGCAAGAACTTTTAGGTAATCGTTGTTGGTGAGAGACAGGCTGTGGAATATATATGAAGCAGTTATGTGGAAATTATTCAGACTGAGACCAGGATAAAATACTAGGTTTATTATGAGTTGTTTGTGCTTATCACTTTCAAATATATATCTCATCGTAAAACTGAAGCAAGAACGTAACATTAGTATGGCAACTTACTATACTCAAAATCTACCGTTGTCATCACTCTATTAATCTTTTGTAATCACATAGGTCATGGTTACAAACATATGAAAGAGATGATTTAGTTTGTGGAAATGATAGTGTTGTGGTTGCTCACAGGTTTTCCCTTACAGCTTTGTGTAGCCATAGTTTATGGTCATGGACGATAGATCAATTGAAGGAGGTAATCATGACAGGTTTATAGTGTCTGTGACGAAGAAGATGAGAAAATAACGGGGTACGGAAAAACAAAATATAATTGTAGTTGTATACTCACTTTCTCTTCATTTCCATTTTCACTTCCTTTTCAATATATTTCTCTCAACTTTTTTCTATCACATTACCTAATAACTAGATTTCTCTCTTTCTTTGTTTATTTTCTTCTTATCTCTATTTTATTCTTATCAAAAGCGTGTATCTTTATCACTATTTTTGAAAATCTTCCCATAGATGAAGATGGTATTGGGACATTGCAGAAGTATTATAAAGTGAGTCAATCTTTCACGTTCTGAGTTGTTAAAAAAGTGAATAAGTGTTAATTCATCTTACTCTTTTTATAAATAAAAAAAGGATTAATTAATTTTTAAGGTAATTCTAAATTTAAAATTTTTTAATTGAGTCCTTATTAAATTTTCTTAGTCTACGGAGTATTAAAATATTTTATATTTTTCAATTGAGTTTCAGCAATTTATTTTTTCTTTTACTTGAATGACTTGATTGTTGTCTTTCTTTTGTCATCTTGTTTAGTTGAGTCTTCAAATGTTATTTTGTATTAATATTAAATAATACAGTTTTGTAAGTAATTTTTATTATTAAAAGAGGATAAATGAAAGCAAAATGAAAACCTTAATTACCATAATTAATTTTTCGTTTTGTTTTCTCTTTTATTTTATTTACTCTCATTCAATAATAAAAGTCACATTATATTAGCACAAAACTGTTTAATTTGTTTGTTGTCAAAATATTATGATGTAAACACAAAATAATATATATAGATAATCAAATAAGATGCCGGTGAAATAACAGTTATATAACTCAATTAACAGAAAAATTACAATACAATAACTCAATTGGACTTAAAAAATATAGAATTTTTTAGTATTTAGTAGACCAAACAAAAATTAAAAAAACATTCAATTAAAAATATCCAAATTTATTAAAAACATTCTAAACTTAATTAAGCCATAAAAAATTACAATCATTATGGTTAAATGGACTGACTTATGAATTGACTCAATTAATATAAAAATGAAAAGCATGTATATGAAAAATTCAACATCATATTAATTTATACTATCAAATGAAAAGAAAGAGAAAATAAAAAAAAATAAAGAAAATTTACAAACTTAAAATAGGGAAATATTTGTAAAGAAATGCTAATACTTATTGTCTCGAATTGAGTTAGCCCACCTGAACTTGTAAATCAAGCCAAAATATTGTACCCTATTTAACTTGTTAGTTGGTTAGGTGGCTCACAACTAAAATTCAGTAGGAATGAAGTTGTGGTTGTGACAGATATAAGCCAAGGAGTATGTATAGTATGGTCACTTCATGTTCACCTAGTTAAAGGTTAGGATTAAGGGGTAGAGAGTTGTTTACGGTGGTGTTGGTAAGGATATTGATGGTTATAAAGATGAATTTAGAAGTGCTAGGATAATAACAACATACATAACAATTATTTTAATAAAAGTGAATGTTACATCTACGAATTAATGGATTGGATTCATGAACTTAAAAAATTAAAACATGTGAAATTGATTAAAAAAATTTAAACATCCCATATAAGTTAGGTTTAATTTGATTCAATCACTTAAAAAGATCTAATGTAGACTGATTGAATGTCAATTTGAATTTATGGATTATTTAACCCGTAGATATCTTTAAAAACAAAACCAATTTTTTTTCTTAATTAATTTTTAAAAAGATTATTTTTTGTATTTCTTGATTAATTGGTATTTATATTTTAAATTAAAAGTTATCGTTTTATTATACTAAAAATATAGTTATATATTTTAGTCATTTTTTTTATGAAATAATATATATATATATATATATATATATATATATATATATATATATATATATATATATATATAAAAATA
>Ga0209489_103873_pt1:0-27500 | contig 28524 bp, 18 predicted proteins | sample SiratrowhiteBW_FD_187527 | JGI IMG/M metagenome (GOLD analysis project Ga0209489, IMG submission 187527) | Root nodule microbial communities of legume samples collected from California, USA - Siratro white BW (SPAdes) (version 2) | ecosystem: Host-associated > Plants > Roots > Nodule... | reverse complement strand
TTAAGAAGTTTCAAAAAGAAGAAAATTCTCCACTCAAACAACCTTGGGAAGAAATAAGAGGGACCCACATAATAATAATGAAAGTTACAATAAACTGAAATATCAGCAAATTCATTACATTAAGAATCAACTCATCCATAATTGTCCTGACTTATTAATAGTTTCAATTTTAAGTTGAATTTCTTTTCCATCATGATATTAATATAGATTATTCACCATTTTTCCTATTAATATGATTTATAATATCACTGAAACTCAAATAATTAACTACTTAATTAAAAAATATAAATTTCTAGGCTTATACTAAATTTGCTAAGAAATGTAGTCTGTAAGAAATACAAAATGTTTTGAAGATAAAGAGACACTCATTGATGAAACCATTCAAAATTCATGAAACCCTTTTTTTAGAATAAAGACAAAATCATATAAATGTATCTACAAGAAAGCATGCCTTTTAAGCGATCAGAACATTCATCATAAAAACTTAAAAATTCATTATTAAATATAGACAGTGTGATAAATATAATATTATTAATGAAAACAATAAGGATAAATTTAATCTTATTCAACCATTTGTATAGATTTATTTAACTCTCCTTTTTAGCCTACAATATCATTAAACAATATTATTTAAAGCTTGTTCATAAAACATTCACTTGATCTTATAAAATAATTTATATAATTAATTCTATTACGAGTTAGTTAGAAAAAGTAGATGATAGTACTTTTTTTTTAGTGTAGTGTTGATGATGATTTTTGTATTACATGACTCACTAATTCCTGATTTCAATTGACATGCAATTTAAACACTTAAAACATTGAAAAATACTTTGTAAAATTCAACTCATGATTAAATGTGTCTTGAGGAATTAATACCAAATTTGTAAGATCATTTTATTATTGATGAACTTTAAAATTTTTGCATAATTAATTGGAAAATAAATATTTTGACATGTAGAAGTAGAATTGAATAGGAACAAAAACATCATGAGATTCGATAAACCTTAAGAATCGTCCCAGAATTAAGAAATCCTTAATAAAATCAAATAATTCAAGGAATAACCTTAATGGAGAAGTTTCTCCTCACCTAAATTGATTATTAAAAACATTTAATTTCTTCTTTTTCATTCTCAAATAATTTATTATAATTTGTTCTGTTACACTTGGATGTAAATAAAAGAAAAATATAATCTTAACATTACAAGTGTTAGCTAACATGTTTTAATGGATAAACAAGACACGTGAAAAAAGAGAAAAAATTTAGCAAAGTTGGACAAAATAGAAATGGATACATGTTGATTTTTATTTTAAAAACAATGTATTAAAGTCATTAACAAATCTTTTATAAAAGTTATTGACCTATTATGGGCTTAAGGTGGTATTGTTAATATAAAAGAGGTGTTAAAAAAGATCTACATATTTATGAAAATAGACGGAGATAATGTAGGCCTAAATATGTATATACTCATTTTTAGTAGACTTAACAGTTCTATAACGAATAATAACTGATAAGATTCTCATAACCAAATAGGGAATCAAATATTTTAAATCCTTGAACAAATATTTGTTAGAAGTAGGTAAAGTATTGGAAGTTGTTCCATAATTTGGGTACGACTTTGGTACCATAATCAGTTGTTTTCCTAACGTTCAAAGACTGATTCAAATCCTTGAACAAATATATGTTAAAAGAAGTAGGTAAAGTATTGGAAGTTGTTACACAATTTAGATACGATTTTGGTACCAGAGTCAGTTGTTTTCCAAGATGTTTTCCAAGACAAACGAATAAATAGAACAAGTCTATCATTAGATAAGAGATTAAAAAAAATTTATTTGGACTAGCCTAGTGAACAATCAAAAACCTTTGTGGCTAGAACAATAATAAATACTTGAAAACTTCTTACTTTATTTACAATTTTAAGAGTTAGTTATTCTTGAATTGTTTTTATTTTCTTTGTATTAGAAGTAATCATAAATTCCAAGAAAACAACATGATATTTACAAAGAAAACATTTTTTCAAATTATAATACAACATTTTTTTTTCAAGCACAAATAAAACAAATTTCAAATTATACAAATGCTCATCCAAATTTGTATTATATACAAGGTTGGCGTTAAAGTAAATAACCACAAATTTTCCTAAAAACTCATCCATCATTCACATATTCAATAAATAATGGATGGTCTATGGACAATTTATAAGACATCTCCATGCATCATAACCACTTCTCATTCCTTTATGAAATCCACTAACATTTTAATTTTACATTTAGTTTTAACATTCTTGATATGAAATTAACATTGAAAATTTGAAGCTTCTTATAAAAAGAGTGTTAAATTTGCATTTTATGAGTCCAAGATCTTCCTTCCAAACAATTACTTAGAGAGAAGAAAATCAATCCTCTAAGTCTTTCAAAAATCTAAATAAAGTTGTATTCTCTTTCACTTGCTAATAACACAAAACATCATAAAAAGTTAATTTAGTGAAGGTCACACCAATAATCTCAAATAAAAACAACATATACTTAATCATTTTATATATATTATCCATCAACAATATAACGTTAAGAGCGTTGAATAATTTCATCAAATTAAGCTATGTTTAAAAAATATTTATAACAACTCATAAAGTATTGTCAAACATTTTCCAATAAATATATAATCATATTCCAATAACATTATCAATTATTGGTATTAACTTCATATTATATTTCACTCCAAAATTTAGGATCAACTTTCATTAAAAAAATAAAAAAAATCAACATTATCACTTTAAACCACATGTACAATAAAAATTTTGACTTTCTTTTGAATTACATAACTCAAAACTTTAAAGTTATGTTTTAGATTATATAATTTAGAAAACAATTTTAAAGTTTTAGATTATGCGTTCAAAAGTCAAAATTACATTATAAATTGTATAATTCGTAACACAATTTTTGACTTCTAAACTATAAAATTTAAAACTTAAAAATTGTATTTTAGATAATACAATCGAAATATAATTTCAAAAGCTAAATTGTGTTTTATATTGTATAGTCCATAATACTATTTTCAAGTTTCAAATCATATAATTAAGAAGAAACTATTTTTCTCTTTGGAAACTCTAAATTAGTAATTCAAGCATGTTCAAAAAAAAAAAAATTATAACCGTTAACGCTCAAATAACTACTCACCTTAAAGTTGGCGTGCCAAAACATTACTCTCTAACAAACTTGCAGCAGCTCCTCCGTTGAAGAATAAGAATACAAATGTAGCATACTGGTGCAAAAAAAAGCTTCATTGTCATTTAATAAATGAAAGGCAAAGTAGGAATTTTAAATTTTTTGGAAGTATAACAAGAAGATAGGGGGTGCAAAACGTAATTAACCATTGAGTGTTTATAATTGGGCCTCGAACTTGTTGGGTTAAAACTTCAAATAATGTCTATACAAACTGAATTAACGAACCCGAACTAGAAGCACTTCCCTCAAAATGTCTACATGAAAATTCAATGTTAGATCCACCCTAAGATTTTATACACACAATATCATATGTCAATAATGTATGTAAAATTATGTAAGGTTCAATCGTATGAGATTTTAGCCACTTTTAGAACTTAAGTTCATGTTCAGATAAACTTTTCTATGATATCTTTTTAAGAGAAAAATAAGAAAACAAAATCAAATGATTTTTTTATAAATTAAAATTAGATTGTAAAAAAAAAGTCATATCTGCATATTAATTTATTAACAATGTTTCAATTAATACGAGTACGACGAGATAAAATGGAATAGAAAAATTACTCTTTAAGTTAAAATGTAACGTTTAATCCATTTAACGTTATATCGTAGAAGGAAAATACGTGAATACAACCATATGAGACAACTATTACAATAATTTTTTTAATGAATATTAAACTATCTTTCACTTTTCTATTAAATTATATAATTAGTTGTATTATTATTTTCTAAGATATGCAAACACATTTTCTCCAATTTTTTATATTAAAATATACAGTCCAGACCATTTAGTTTAATAATACAATAATAAATATATTTTAAAAAATGAAATATTATTTTAATTAAAATGTGTAGACTAAAATAATGTTAATTTATCAAGTTATTCTTCATTTATTTAATAATTTCTAAGTGTATAGTCAAATCTAAAATAAATAAAGATGATATAAAATAATGAAGAATACATTATCAGCTATATAATATATGTATATCTAATAATTATAAATATTGTAACTTCTATATTTTGAAATTAGTTATATCTTACATTTTAATTAAGTTTTTAATCTAAATATATTTTCATCAAACGACTATGATTACATCTTCTCGTCTTATAATATTTTCTCTCCATATACCTTTATATAGTGTTGGAGATTGAATATCAATTAGAGATGAGACCTTTTAATAATTTATAAATAGGTACAAACCTTACTTTTTAAGTCGGTTTTGTAAGGTTGAGTTAGACTTAAATTCTACTTCTTGAGATGGTATCAGAGTGAGGTTTTGTAGTGATAAGGAGGATGTAAGGAAAGAGAGATCAATGTCTTGATAATCAGAAGAATGTGACATGACAAAATTTTCACTATCTGTATGATTGATAATATGCTTAAAACGAAAACTATATTCATTGAAAGATACATTTTTGGATAAAAAAAGCTCTCTGGTGTGTAAATCATAAAAAAGTAAACCCTTGATCCCTGATCTGTAACCCGAATAAACATATTTATTGTATATATTTATTAGATATTTGTTTTTATTTAGTAATATTCTATAAGATATGATTAATTATATTGGGTAAATATTGATTGTATTAGCGGATCTTGAACGAATTTGAAGGGACTTTAGGTGACAAAATACCCCAACACTTTATTTCTCAGAAGATTAAAATATATAGAACAATGTTTTCCTAAACTTTCTCCTAAAGATCCGTTCAAGATCCGCTAACACAATCAATACCTACCCAATATAACCAATCATATCTTATAGAATATTACTAAATAAAACAGATATATAATAAATATATACAATAATCACAATATTGATTGTATTAGCAGATCTTGTACGGATTTGAAAGGATCTTTAGGAGAAAGTTTAGGAAAATATTGCTCTATATATTTTAATCTTCTGAGAAATAAAGTGTTGGGGTATTTTGTCATGGTATCAGAGCCAGGTCCCATATACACCCAACATATATTGAATCATGGCTGAAGAATCCAATGATGGCAACCGTCAATGAAGAACTATCTCACCTTACGACATAACCACTGTTGACAATCTTGGTCTCTTGATTAAGCAGGTACAATTAAAGGGTTTAATTATGATGAATGGGCTCGTTTCGTAAGAACGGCTTTGAAGGCGAGGAAGAAATTTGGCTTTATTGATGGGTCAATCAGGAAGCAGATGGATGACTCAACAGACCTTGAAGATTGGTGGACCATTAATTCCTTATTGGTGTCGTGGATTCGAAATACCATTGAATCATCTCTCCGCTCAACGATCTCATATGTCGAGATCTCATAGGACTTATGGAATGATATTCGTGACCGGTTTCCATTGGTCAAGGAACCAAGAATTTAGCAAATAAAATCCAATCTCGCTGAGTGCAGACAAAAAGGAATAAGCATTGTTAATTACTACGGAAAGCTTAAACAGTTGTGGAATGCATTGGCGAATTATGATCAGCCGCCAACTTGTAAATGCGGAGGATGCACATGTGATCTTGGATCGATTCTTGAAAAGAAACGAGAAGAGGAAAGGGTATATACCTTTCTTATGGGGTTAGATGACACAATTTATGGCACAGTTCATTCTAATATTTTGGCACATGATCCGTTACGAAATCTGAACGAAGTTTACTCAATTCCAATTCAAGAAGAACGAGTACAGACCATGACATATGGGAAAGAAGACAGAGGAGAGGTAATGACTTTTACTATTCATGGAAGAGTAGATAGGAAAGACAAAACAATGATTTGCTCCCATTACAACCGCAGTGGGCATGATATATATTCTTACTTTGCACTCATTGGATACCTCAAGTGGTGGGGTGATAGACCGCACACTGACGAAAAGAATGAAGGTCGTGATAGGGGATCGCAATCCTCGCTGCAGCATAGGAAAGACAACAATTATTTGCTCCAATTGCAAACGTAATGGGCATGACATAAATTCTTGCTTTGCACTCATTGGATACCCCGAGTGGTGGGGTGATAGACCACGCACTAACTGAAAGATGGAGGAGGTCGTGGTAGGGGATCGCAATCCTCGCTGGAGCGAACAGAAAAAGGGGCAGACCGAGGTCGTGGTGCTGTGTGGGTTAATGCAACCTAGGCCATACCTGGAAGCTCAACCATAGGAAGTACATCAGATAGGAATAACGTGAAATCTCTTCGATTAAGTCATGATCAACTTCAAGCGCTAATGAAATTGCTAAAGGATCAAAATAATCATCCAAATGAGAAGATGACCGATGGGAACAATATTGTGGCTACCAAGGCATTGGAAACAACAATATTCGTTTTTCCTTCGCAAGTTGGGCATTTGAGATCTTCACGCTCCAACTTAAGGGGGTATTGTAATTATTGTATATCTTTGTTATACATTTTTTTTTATTTTGTAATATTCTATAAGATATGATTGGTTATATTGGATAGGTATTAAATGTATTGGCGGATCTTGAACGGATTTCAATGGATCTTTAGGAGAAATTTTAGGAAGACATTGCTCTATATATTTTAATCTTCTAAGAAATAAAGTATTGGGGTATTTTGTCAAAACACATCATCTAGCCCGAGGATCAAGTTTCGTCCTATTATGAGTCAAAGTTGATGCAAAAGCTTCACAACCAAAAGCTTTAATAAAAGTTAAATCAGGAGAAGAGTCATACAAAATATCATAAGGACTTTTGTTATGTAAAACCTTGCTAGGCAATCTATTAAGCAGAAAAAACAGCATAAGAGGCTGTGAAGTTCCAAAACAATTTAGACAAGTTACTTTGAAAAATAAGAGTCTTAGTAATGTTTAAAATGCGTTGACGTTTTCTCTCTACCACTCCATTTTGTTGTGGAGTCTCAACACAAGACATTTGATGTTCTATGCCTTTGAGAGAATAAAACTGATGCAAATTAAATTCAGGTCCTTGATCATACCTAATGCATTTGACAGTAGTAGAAAATTGAGTTCTAACCAAACTAATAAAAGATTTAATGCAACTCTATACTTCTGATTTAGTTTTCAAAAGAAAAATCCAATTATGTCTAAAAAAATCATCCACAACAGTCAAAAAAATATTTATGTCCATCCACAAAAGTAATAGCTAATGGTCCCCAATATCTATATGTAACATATCAAAAATTTTAAAGAAGTGTTTATAGGAAATGAAAGTCTTTTTTGTTTAGCAAGTGGACATATTTGACAAAAAATATCACATGTTTTGCTGGAAATGTAATTAAACTTTGTTGACAATACAAATAGTTTGTCCTTAGACAAATGACCTAGTCTAAAATGCTAATTATTCACCTTATTAACCAACACAGAATTTATTGAAATTGAATTTGGGGAAAAGTGTTTTCCTGATCCCTTAGAATTTTCAATAACATAGAGTCCATGGTGCATCTTAGCAAAACCAATCATCCTCATAGTGTGATTATCCTGTATTTCACATATTTGATCAATAAACCTAATGAAACAATCAGATTTTGACTAATTGAGATACTGAAATGAGATTGAAGTTAAATCTGAGTGTGTATTGTACATTATGCAGAATGAATGTAGTAGAAAATATGATAGTGCCTTTAATGTTTGCATAAACTATAGTTCCATTAGTTAGCTTGATAGGAATATCAGGAATAATTCTATATGTCACAAAATTCTCTAGAGATGAACTAATATGATCAGTGACACCTGAATCTAAGATCCAAAGGACAAATTTTGGTATTGATTTTAGATTGCAAATGATACTTGTGGATGTGTTGGAAATGTTATGATGTTCAGTGCTAAGGGTTGCAGCTAACTGAGATTGAGATTGAGATTGCTGAAGAATTCAGGAGAGAGTTATATTGTTCTTTGGTCAAACTAAAACTAGAAGACTGTTGAGACTCCTTTCGATTTGTAAGCGTCTCACTCTCATTTGCCTTTTTAATTGCAGTGACATTGTTAACAAAGAATTTTCTCCTTTTGTAGTTTGGTGGAAAATCATGTAATCAATGACATTTATCAATTGTGTGACCTCTTCTACCACAATGTGTGCATCTCTTACTATTATAATGCTTGTCATTCTTGGTCCATCTATTGGCTTGAGAATTCTAAGAATTTTTGTTGAAGGAGCCATAATATAAATTGGAAGAATCATTTAAGAGATTTACTGTGGATGATCGAACGACAAAGTAGTCATATTTACTACTGAAAATAATGGCACTTCTGAAGCCATTATAGATGATGAATTCTTGCAAATGGAACAAAATCAGAGTTGACATAGTAGCAGATTGTTTAGTGAATAAAGAAAAATCAGATTGTGATAGAGTATAACCCGAAGCTATAAGAACTTTAGACAACTTTTCATACCACTGTCTATTAGCTTATCTAAGACCATAAAGAGATTTTCTCAACTTGTAGACCTGATCAGGTTTTGGAGGAACTACACTTTTAGGAACCTCCATATAGACTTCTTCATGAAGATCTCCATGCAAGAAAGCATTGTTGACATCAAGTTGTTCAAGGAGCCAATTTTTAGTGGCTGCAATGGCCAATAAGAGCCTTACAGTAATGATTTTAGCCACTGGAGGAAAAAGTTTCTCTGAAATCAATGTCTTCTTGTTGTGTGAATCCCTTAGCCACTAGCCTAGCCTTGAATCTCTCAATTGAGCCATCAGCCTTGTGTTTAGTCTTATACACCCATTTGCATCCCACTATTTGTTTTCCAATTGGAAGGTCAACAAACTCCCAAATTCCAGTTTGAACTAAAGCATTAATCTCATCATCCATCCATGGCTTTCCTCCAGTTCTCATGCTTCACTTCCTGTGCATAAGTTTTGGGTTCTACAATTAAAGAGATACCAAATGCAAAATGCTTATGATTGTTAAAAAATTTTGAGTAATTAACAAAACTGGAAATAGGATATTTAAATAAAGAGGAATTTTTGCTTTCTATGCCCACAGATACGTTGCAATGAAAATCCTTGAGGTAAGCAGGAGGTTTGGTACTTCTAGTGGATTTTCTTATAACAGGAGGTATAAGATTATCAAGAGCTGTGAAAGTAGGAGAGGAATAATTTTGTTGTGGGACAATATATGGTGTCTGTTGGTTTTGTATAGATGTCAGCAACCTGTGACTTAGTGCTGATAGGAAGCAAACGAAGAACATCATCATGAACCTTTTCTCTAACCACATGACAATCAATTTCAATGTGTTTGCTATGCTCATGAAACACAGGATTGACAGCTAAATGTAAGGCAGACTTGTTGTCACAAAAAAGAACTGCAGTGGCCTGAGGAACAATATGTAAATCACGAAGCAAATAAGACAACCATTGAATTTCACATGTTGCCAATGCCAAAACACGATATTCAACCTCAGAGGAGGATCGTGAAACTGTGTGTTGCTTCTTGGATCGCCAAGAGATTAATGAATCACCAAGAAAAATGACAGAAGTCGGTAACAGAGCGACAAGTTTCAGGGCATAATGTCTAGTCTGAGTCACAAAAACCTTTCAGTTGTAAAGGAGAACCACTAGGAAAGAAGAGCCCCCGACCAGGATTAGCTTTGAGATAATGGAGAACCCTGAGTGCTGCTTGGTAATGAGCCATTGTAGGAACTTATAAGAATTATGAGAGATGATTGACAGCAAAACAAATGGCGGGCCTAGTATTGGTCTGGAAGATGAACTGTCCAATCAGCCGTCGATACATGGAAATGTCTTCAAGAAGATGACTCTTTTTGGAATAGAACTTTATTTGAGGATCCATAGAGTGTTAGAAGGTTTGCATCCTAATAAGCCTGTAGCATCTAGAAGCTCTAAAGTGTATTTTCTTTGGTTAAGGAAAATGTCCTTCCTTGATCTAGCAACTTCTAATCCAAGAAAAAATTTCAATTGACCAAAATCCTTAATTTTGAATAAGTAATCAAGTTGAGACTTGACCAAAGCAATCTCTTGAGCATCATTTCCTGTCAAAATCATATCATCATCGGGCCGTTATCGGACCACCCTTAGACAATATAGTCGCACACACGAGTTGAGCAGTCTCGGTGTGAGGGGGTGTATTAGAGATTACAAATCGACTAGAGATTAGGTCTTTCAATAATTTATAAATGGATGCAAACCTAACTTCTCATACTGATTTTGTAAGATTGAGTTAGACTTAAATTTCACTTCTTGAGATATAGTGTAATAATTTACAAACATTTGAATTTTCATATTTTGAAATTAATTTTATCTTACAATTAATAAATATCATAATTAATACTATGTAATAGAATATAACTTCATTAACATATTTATTTAAATAATAATATAATACCTTTTAATTCTATTTTAATTATATATATATATATATATATATATATATATATATATATATATATATATATATATATATATTCCTTTATCAATTTATATTTATTTCAAACTATAATTTTTATTAGTGCTTTTATCGAAATTGAGCTGAAATCGTCATAAGAGGATTGAAAAAGACTTTGAAGAAGTTAACTTTTGGTTTAGTTGAATTCTTAAAAAATATTGTCGAACTTGTTGGTAAAACACTGAGTAAAAATTTATCCAAAAATATTATTAGGGATAGATCATTTAATCCATTACAACAAAATTATTTTTTTCATATCTATTTGAATTGTTAAAATCACATGTAGTTTTACCTATGATTCTTATCCGTGGATGATCTTAACTCCTATATATAACTAGTATTCTAAAATTTGATAAAATAAAATAAAATAAAATGCTAAAAATATGCATGTGTATAAGTTTGCAAAGTGTGATATGTTTGTAAATTTTGTGTGATCATTAACGGAGGTGAACGTGTACAGAACTATGTTCCAAACCCGTTTTTATTATGTTTTGAAAAATAAGAGCTTAGGTGTATTTAAACTATAATCAGTCAATTATTTGGATTTTTAAGACAGTTATATTGTCTGTGTTTTTGTAAAATGATATTTGTAATTAAACATGGGTTTAATATTTTTAAGATAATTATTTAAATTATTTTAAAACATTGTTTTTGTATTTTTGTCTTATAAAATGAGTATTTGAAAAATATTAAAAAAAAATTAGACCGTACAAAAATATTTTACAAAATAACTTTAAACTTTATTATTACAATCAACTTATTAGAATCGGTTACAACATAGACAACAATAATAAAATTATTAGTGGTATAGTAATATCACTATGATACAATATCCACATTTTATTTTTGAGAGAAAACAGTAAACACATCCTTTATTTTCTGAATCTTTCTCAACAGTTTCAACATTTCCAATAAATTGATTACTTATATGCTATTCGTAACATGAATATATTTTTCATAAATATTTATATATAGATTTAAAATACTTTATTTTTACTTATTTTAAAATTTATATATTTTAATATTATTAAAAAAATTCAACTAATTGTTTATCTTTCTCATTATTAAGTTACTGTATATCAATAAAATACTGATTTACTTAGTTACTTATTTCTTGTCAATTATATCTCTTTCTCTTTCACAACAAAGTGAAAGTTCTATGCATGTGTGTTTGAATAAATAGGGATTTTAATCTTTTAGATTAAAATTTTGGAGAGTTTTAATGATATGAATAAATAGGATCTTTAATTTTTTTAGGTTAAAGTTTTAGAAAGTTCATTTGTTGGGTTAGAAATTTAAGAGCTGGAGGTTGTTTTAAGGAGAATTAACTGGATATGAAAATATCGTAATATTCATAGTATTGTTAGTTATATTCAAGGGGGTTGACATCTTTGTGTTTGTGTTTTTTTTTTTCTGATAAAAAAAAATCTTTGCTTTTATGTATTGAAGTTGGTAGATAATTGAGAGTTTCTAAAATTGTTTTGTAGGGTTGTAGGGCTATATTCTGGATAAATATGTAAATAAGACTTTGATAGGTATATTTAGGTGCTAGAAATTGTTTTGATCATATAGAGTTGGTATAGTTTGATTTGGAATATGTTTTAGATTTATTGTGAAAATATGAATTTTTTTATTTATCATTTGAACTTTAAAACGTTTTTTAAGTAATTGTATTTATTAGATGGATATATCACTATATTTGAATATTTAACTCATCATTTTAGCATTTAACTATATTTGAATATTTAACTCATCATTTTAGCATTTAACTTGTTGTTACTCAAGTAATGAAACTCAGTAACTTTAAGTTAAGAGTATGAAATTTGAAGCATAATATGAAGGTGTGTGTATTCAAATGTTAATTTCTACATTTAACAAAAAAAATATTAAACCAGTTTTTTTTTTTTAAAAATGTTTAGGAAAAAGTATTGGGTCTTATCAAATATGAGAGATGCAACATCAAAAAGTCATAAGTCAACCAATATAAGATATTGTAATATCAATTCTATCTTAATAAGTTTTCTTTCTTATATATTATTAAATGTTATTAAACTTTCTTTCATTCTACTTAATGTAGGACTCAAATCTATATTTAAATTTTCAACAATCTTCATTTTTAACAATCTTCTTATTGAGTAAATCGCTTTCACAATAATATACTCTCCTTTTAAGTGAAACATTTTTAACCACAAGTACATTTATAGTGACCTTACTTATATCGTTAATTTTTCATAAAGGACATGTTTGTCTGAAACACCTTATATGAATACTTTTGATACAAGAACCATAGATATTGTACTCACCCTAGCCGATCATCAAGACAAATCATTTACTCTGCTGGCATTGTTGGAAACTTTTGATAAAAACACATTAAAAAGATTCCACACTTAAAACAACAAGTATGAGTCCTTTATATTTCTTATTTCAATTTAACGGAGGAAAAGTCACAATTAAATTCCTTAATACATACTCGGTCACAATTAAATTCCTTGAAAAATCTTCTCTAAATATTCTGTGATTTTTCTCTTACAACGATCATTGATGGTAAGATATTAAAAAGTATAAGTGAATCATAGCCATAAATAATGTTATTAAAAAAATAGTTAAAAATACTAATATTAATCATTTCATCCCTGGTAAAAAAACAATGACAGGTAAAAGTAATTTAGCTGAGTGCTTTGTGTTAGTTCTGTCATCATCAGACAAACCATAATTGCATACATAATTTGTGTTTTGAAAAAGCAGAATGCAAAACAAGGATTCTTAATGCGCACAAAAAGCAAACATGAGTTACAACTTAATAGATAAAAAAAAACCTTTTGTTATGTTTCTTTTCCCTATTGATGTTTTGGGATCATGTTAAATTTCTAAGGTAATGTTCTAAAATCATTGCAAAGATGACTAACTTGCATACATCATGGACCCGTTTGAATACTCTATATTGTTTGTGAATTTTTAATTAATTTTTTGACTTTAGTTCATGGACACACTTTGTTTTTATAAGGGGTGTAACTTTTTTTTGTTTTTCACAAAAGGTATAAATTTCTATAAATGCGACTAATACTTACGCAACGGGTCCCATTTAATTAAAACACATTATGGGGATTATATTTATAAGACAGCTTCTTCTTACTCCTCCATGACTTCTTCTTGCTCCATAGATTTTAAAAATTTCAAAAAAATTCAAAATTGACTTTGAATAAAGTGTGCAATGTCACAATTACCTTCATATAATCTTATATTTTCCTATCTTCATTTCACTCCATTCCTTAAGAACTGTCGTCGTATTTAAGGTTTAAGATTTAGGGTATGACATATATTATATTAAATTTTGTATGAAATATTAACAAAAACACAAACTATTGTTTCTCTCAACAACGAAAGGAATATCGTTTCCATGTTGTGATATGTGAGTATCTACCTAAAATGTATCATCATGGAAGAGTGTTAATGAGAGAAATAACTTTGCTAATTAATGAAATTAATAAACTCATTCAATACAATGGGCTAACAAAATCTAAATATAAGACTTGCAACAAGAAGATCTTTCAGCAATATGGTTGTGACATGAGGATCCATCATTTAAGTATAAATTTCAAAATTATCAAAACAATATCTTGATAATATTACTTTGTTCCCAACTGGATCAGTAAGAGAATATAATCCCATTAACTTCAAGGAGCAAGTGGGGTTCTTGCCAAACTCCATTGGAGCATAGTGAAATGCTGTCACACTTCACTCAGAATCTCCTTATCTTATACACAATACAAATTGCTAGATTTTCTTTATATATAATATTTAAATTACAATCTAAACAATAAATTTTATGAATGACGATTTTTTCAAATGCTTAAAAATTAATTTTCTTATTTTGCTTTGAATCTTTGGCATGTCTTATCCCCACCCAACCTCATCAACTCCACCAAACTGAGTCCTCATAAGTGGCTCGTGGCATTATTAAGATGCATACTTTATTCAAAAGAACACACTTAGCTACAAAAAATATCATCACACACTTCGAATTTTGACGAAATCAAAACCAATGTAATGAATTTGAAGGTTTTAGATGAGTAGTGTAAAATGGTAACGTTTAATCTAAGCGTGATCTTGAAGCAGTTTTTGAGAATTGTTTTTGGTGATTACGATGGTTAGGCAGAAGTAGACCAAATTTGTGATTTCATGCGTTTAGATTATTGACTTACGTACGATGTTACCTTGTGGCATGTTTTAGATTCATAAAAGATCTCAATCACATCACTTAGATTTATTAATGTGTTTCGATTGAAAACTCAACTTTTAGGTTTAGTTTGGTTCGTATGATGAAAGGTTTTTTGTTTTGCAATTTGTCAATATGCAGTCACAGTCACGTTAACACGAGCAACCATACATGTGAACCTCACCTATTACTTCATGCTATCATTGGTTTTTCTTTACATAATCATAGGTAGTACTTTTAATATTCTCCACTTTTTCTCCCTTTTTCCTTTTCTCCATCCACATTTTTTTTCTTTATTTCTGCAATATCTTTAGCTGTATCAGACTAAGGGGACATTTCATAGAGAAATTCTTGACATTTACATCAAGTTTCACCAATTCTTTTTAAAGATACATGCCACCATTTCAATAGCACTTGATGAGTGTAAAATTGTTAGTTTCCTCTTTCACATTGCTACTTTGTTTTTTTGACAAAAGTTGCATAAATCTTTAATAGTGTGACAGGTCAGAAATTCTATGTTTTTTTAAGAAAAAAATTGAGATGTTTAAAATTTCTATTGTAATAATTTTAATTTCTTAAAAGTTTATTTTGAATAAATTGATTCAAATTTCTTAAATTTTAAATTCTTAATTTGGTAGGACAATTTGATTGTACCATACAATCTTGTTTTTAGAAATATCATTTTTATTAATAAACTTCATGAAAATAAATATTGACTACCTTTTTAATACTTAATAACTTAACAGTATTATTAGCTTATATTAAATAATTGAAATAAAAATATTGATTTTTTATGTATGAAAAAAGGAGATGAATGAAAAGAAGGAAAAGAAAAATTGAGACGAAAGAAGAGAGAGAGCATAGAAGGGATAAGAGACATACGTGAGAAAAGGGAAAATATTAAAAAAATTAAATTTTTATACTGTTGTGTAATTTTAAATTTTATAATTTAATCAGAATATTTTCATAAACTTTTAGAATTTGAAATCGTTCTTAAATTTACTTTCAAATAAAAATGGGGAAATGGTTAATATTTTAGTATTAAAAGAATGAAAATTCTAATTTAATTTACAGGGTCATTTTGTCATAAAAAATCTAATTTAAGCACCAATTTAACAATAATGTATGTCTTTCGAATGTCAAATTGATATCAAATCATAAACAATGTCCTTTTTTTTTTAATTGTAGAATGCAATTGTAGTATATATTACATTGAGATATTAAATTAGAATTTTTTTTCATAAACTTAAATTATCATTAATTTATATATTTAGAGACCAAAATGATCATTTATGTTTTGTTTTCCAAACTATATATTTCACCACCAACTATTTTAATTGTCAGAAAAATAAATTTGTATTTTAGAATTCTTCATCTAAAAATAAGGTAAGTGTTTTTGACATTCGTTTTAATATGATCAGTTTTATTTTTAAATCTTTTGCAATAAATAATTACACGATAAAATTCAAATTTAAACTAGAAACTGGCAGTAAAACATACTTACAAAATTATATTTATTTATTTTTATTTCTCTTATAGGTTATTTGGATATGCGGATGGAAACTACAGATTTATTATTAAAGTGAAAGTTCGAAATTGGAATAAGATACCTCGAAAAGAATAATAAAAAATGACACAACCTTTCAGTTATAAACTTTCTCTCAAAACATAAGCGGATTTATCCAAAAAAGATTATGTCTTTCATATAGTCAATTTTGTATGTAAATAACAATAAAATATTTACAACATAATTAATTATGAAGTTTAAATTATATCAATTATAAATATTATTATTTTTTATTAATATATATTCTATATTATAATAAAATAAAATAATTTAATATTATTAATATTTTATATAAATAAATAATTAAAATAATGAAGTAAATAATAAAATAAAATAATTAATTTAATAATAGTTATGTTTTATATTATAATAAAACATATAACTAAAATAAAAATATTAAAGTAATAATTTAAATTTAATTTATTTATTTTTTAAAATTAATTTATTTAAATATATTCTTATTTTGAAATATAACTTTTTTAACTACTAAAATTTAGTAAAAAGATTTTATTTTAATTTAAAATTTATTTTAACTCTAATTTATATGTTTAAATCTTTATATCAAATTATAACAAAATAAATAATAAATATAATATTACTAAAATAAAAATAAATAAAAAAATCAGTCATATTAATCATATCTACTTCAAACTTTTCAATCAAATTTATTCACTTTATTTAGATTCAAATAATTTTATTTTTCACTCTTTCCTCTCATTTTCTTTCCTTTCCACCACATTCGTTGAAACAAATCATTAAGCAAAGTTAGATATTTGAATTTGAAAATGCAATTGGGAGGATTTCTACTACTTTTTTGCTGACATATTGAGATAAAAAAAGGTAGCGTTGCCACTACTTTTTGATAAGGTTTTGAGATATGGTGGAGGCTAGCTGGTGTATTAAGTAAAATTCTAAATCCACAAATTTTAATTATTTTCAATAGCACACCATTCTACATTTATTTATAAACTAATGCGCCATTCAAATATTTAACAAAAAGAAAAAACTATCCATGAATAATTGTATATTCATATGATATAATCCAAAGAATGATCATAAATCCCAAAGATTATATTTTTGAATAGTACACAAAAATAACACTTTTGTTTTGTGCAAAAATGTTGTTAGAATGGGTATGGAAGTTTTTTGTCCCATCTGGGGGGTTTGCAACTTTTAATAAAATTAGTTAAGTGTAACTATTATTGTGATAGATTTTGTAGGATATTGTTTAGGTTCGTTAAGATATGCATGTAAATAATAAAAATGTTCGATGTGATTGAGGTTGAAATTGCTGCATCTGCGAACAAGGATCTTAGTTGTGTGCATGTTTGTGACCAATTATAAGTAGATTTTTTAGGGAAACTTAAACCTAAGTTTCATAGATGAGACATTATTGAACTAATCAAGAAATAAATAAATAAAAGATAGATGAGACATTGTGCAAATAATTTTATCAGTACAATAATTTAAAGGACTTTTCGGTTTCTGAAGCATGAAAGAGTGACACGTTTCTGACGTAGACCCTGTTTAATATTTACTACACACGTTGCACCTGTCAAATGTCAAAAGAAAAATGTTAACTCATAAGACTCTTGTTAATTTTTTAGTTTATTTTTTACTTAAAAAATTTAAACACAATATCGAATCTTTACAATTTACAAATACGTAGTAATATAAAACACTGACACAAAATCTTAAATAAACCATAACTACATCCTCTATAATTTTACATACTCACTCCTTTCTTACAAATTCTAACTTAGAATCTAAAATATTATATAACATAAAAGGAGTTAATAATAATGAGATGATAAAATCAATAAACTTTATTAGAATAGAATGTGATATTATTTTTAAAAATAAATTCTAAATTTAATTTAAATTTACAAATTAGAGTTTATATTTTCATTACACATTGAGGGTGAAAATAAAAAAGATTTTGATAATAATTAACTACCTAAGTTTAATAAAATTCATATAAGATAGATAATTATAAACTTTCATTACAACTCAAACGTAAAAGTAGAAAAATCTGATAACAAGTCTAATAAAATTCACATAAAATAGATAATAATAAATGTTAATATTTAATCTAATATTAGGTATATTGAGATAATAGTGTTAGGTTTAATCATCTTAAAGTATTATCTACTAATTTAAAAGCTGAAATTTTGTCTTTAAAAGTATTTTAAAAGCTAAAATTTTGTTACAATTTTGTTTTTAAAAGTGTCTCGAAAAATTAAGAGAAGAATGATGATGTAAACTAACCTTACTTTTAAGAAATATGAAGAAATAATACCAGATTAAAAAGACATTAAACCTAATCCCGTCTAATGAAAACTGATTTCCTAAGACAAAACTTAGGCTCACTTCGTAGCATAAATTGGTGAATGCAAGTGATATCTCCAATCCAACAATATTTTATTACATATTTTGTTTTCCTTGACCTATTTTCTATCTTGGCATTAAAATTTTCTTGTGTACATGCAGCCACGTCCCATTAGACACTGTGATATATTGTGTGTGTTTTTTGAATTGAGGGGTTGATAGTGCAAGGGTTCTTATTTTCAAAGTGGTGATGATTCAGTCTTTCAAGTCTTTGGTTCAATCAAAGATGGTGCCAGAAAATAATAGGTAGTGGCTTCTCATCTTGATTCTTCCTATTTTGACACGTTACAAAATATGTCCTCAAAGGAGCACAAACTTGTCTCATCTATTCGTTCTTATGTGAAATTATATCACCAAACCATATTGGTCGGAGTCAAATAACTTCTCAATCCAACAACCAATAATATCAACTATGCATATTTCACAGTCCAAATCCAACAGACAAAAGCATATAATTGATAAGTCCTTTTCTCACATATTCTTATCCACTTATCATTTCTCACAACGCAATAATGAATTCAGTCAATTTAGAAGCTTGTCACTTGTCAGACCCTATTAAACATAATAATTTCTACCAATGTTAACTACAACCTTTTACTTTCCCCTTATTAGTGTCAAATTGTTAAAGTGGTTGATTTGTCACTTAACAAATGGTTTTTAGCAAAGGTGACAAACAGCATGCATTTCTTTAAGGTAAAAATGATTGAATCTCGTACAATAATAATCTCTCTTATAACTATGACAAAAAAATTTATTTTACCAATTTTTATTGTTATTCTATTATTGCTATAATTTCCACTTTGTTTGTTTCTCCGAGTTGAATGATTGAAGAGTTTGAGTGACTACCACTTTTGTCGGTAACGAGATAAGTAGCACAAATTTCTTGTTTGTTTTGTTGTGACATTGCTCAGTTTTTTCCAAGTACTGCACTATCTGTTGTAGTTCTCTTATTGGCTATTTTCTGCTAGGTTTACCATTGGATATTGGCCACCTAGGTTTGCCTTGCTGGGCAATGAAGTTGCAACCAAATTATGTCTTATTTGTTTTGTCACCTAACTTACACTGTGATTCTTCAAAAATGCATGTATGTGTATTCTTCTCACTGGCTTCTTTTTCAAGTAACTTTTTATGAATATATTTTCCTGAAAAATGTTGATCACAATTTTGGGAGGGACGTGTTCCAATTTAAACGTCTAATTTGTGGGTCATGTGAACGTGCATTTTCCTTAACCAGATTCCAGATAGTACTCCCTGCAACTAAAATCTAACCACATCAAGTTCATTTCTCATGGTTCCTATTGTCGTGGTTACTTGTAGATATCTTTCCACAAAAAAATGGTCACCCAAGATTTCAAATTACATACATGTTCATGTTATTTCAATTGTGTGAGCCTTTGATTTGACTCATTGTTTCAAAATGATATTTCATAATGTTATTTTCTATGGTCACATTCTGTAGTTTCTTTTCTTACATCCATTACTGAATAATTAGGTAAAGTAACACATTTCATGTCTGGTATACATATAATTTATAATTTATGTTTATATTAAAAATATTATTGGATTTTTTTATTGTGGTTTTGTAAGTTTTTTTTTTATTATTTACACCATTAATTATAAGTTTTTTTAATCAATAATGTTTTAACTTCAAGTTTATTGAAAAAACATTGTTAGAGTGAGTCATCAATCCTAAATATTGTCCATTTTGAAATTCAGACATTTGTCACGATTTTGTTCTTAAAAGACATTTTTGTAAATTAAGGAAAGAATGTGTATTTAGATTAACATTGACCTTGATTCCTAAACTATATAAGACTATTAGGTACACCGGAATAAACAACTATGAAATTTTCTATTTAAATAATGATAGGAATGAACAAAGTTAAAAAAGTAATAATTGATTTAACATGTAATTCATTGATGAAAGAATTACTTATAAATATTAGTATATATTTTAGAATATACATAAATTAAACTTTATATTTTTATGGATTTTAATTATTTATTCTTAGAATTACCATGTGAAAGAAGTATAAAATAATTTTAGAAAAGTATAGTAAACTAAAATGAGCCATTCAAATTCATATGATTTTTTCCTTGCAAAAGTAAAAGGAATTCTTCATCATAGATAAAAGAGTATAACATTATATTCTAGCAACGATAGATTAGTAATAATATAAGAAAATAGATAAAGCAATAATAAATGAAAAATGAGACATAAAATCTTATTGGTGAAATAATATGAAAAATAGTGTTTTACATTATTAAAATGATATATATGTAAAACAAATTCAATCTCAATATCAATACATTATATAAATGTAAAATTGTAAATAATGAAAACACATTTCACATTGATTAAGTATTTAATCCATATAGGAAAAGTTTTATCATATTGGTTAAGAAAGAAAAGTAATATCTCTCATCTATCTTAACTATGTTCAACTAATATAGAATGTTTTTCATTTATATTAATTGAACATGTAACCGATATAATAAAGATATATTATATATGTTTCTTACTTAATTGATGAAATAATGTCTATTTTAGATAATAACTTTGTATCCTTCCATTATCTATCTTTTTTTTTTTTTACTCAATTGTTATCAATGTATCTTTATTTTCTCTCCTTATTTTCATTGTTATGTGTTCTTCACAAGATATATCTCCTCATATCACCATTTTCTCTTTCATAATCCTCTCTTATAACTCTCGTCATTCCATTGAGGTTGTTACTCTTGTAACCATGTCATATTTAATCTTTTTTTTCATTCTTTCGTCACCAATCTCCTTTATAAGGCAAAGTTGAGGTCATTATTATGTATCTCTATCCCATCACTGTCACTTTTTCATAGCACCACTATATTAGAAATTTTTAATTTATTTTCTATATTTTTTATTTAGTTTTTATTATAATTTACAAATATATGTTAGAAATATATATTGAAAATATATGATAGAAATGTATATTAGAAAAAAAATAAGCTAGAAATAATAATAATAATATATTGGAAATTTTATCAGGAAAATATATGTTAAATAAAATGTTAGGAAAATATACTTTATAGATATATGTTAGAAAGTTTATTTGGAATAATATATGTGAAATAAATTTTTATTAAAACAAACTTTAAGAATATATGTTAGAAATAAAATAAAGAAAAAAAAAACTTAGAAGACGCACATTTCCTTACCATCAGTTATGTGGAATGGAAGATCTCTTATGGTTTATATATAAGTTTGCATTAAGTCCTTAATTTGAAGTAAAGCAATTATATTGGGAAGTGGCCAAGTTCTAAAGACCCTTTTACAAATCGCTTTCACCAAGTTAATGGCCCAACTTTTGGCACAAAAGAAAAGTTAATGGCCCAACTTTTTTTTTTCTATCCTAAGCTGTGACCAACTAACTCTTTCTCTAACATACAAATAAAATATTTGTACTTTTATATCTTTACTCTTATTAACTAATGTTATCCAAATCTTGATGTTTTTCTCTCTACCATTTTTTCCTTCTTTTAAGGTGTGACATTCTCCTTGGATTCTCATATCCTCTTTATTTGATTACGATGGTCATCAATTACAACTTGGCTATTTTTGTATATAAATCGTTGAGGATTACGTTTGGGAAGAAAAACTCTTCTTTTGGATCCAAGTATGCATCAACTCACTCTTAATATGTAAGCATTTTTTCCCTTTTTTTTATGTGATGGATAAAGGAAGTGTAAAGTAATGCATTGATGTTATTGTCATTGTGGTGGATTGCATGATTTTCTCACTTTCGAATACATTTTGATAACTTACCAAATTTTATTATGTTTAACGTAACATATTTACTTGTATAATATTACTAATTGTGTCACATACACACACATATATGGTACCTAAAATAATATGGCATTACAAAATAATATTAAACAAATATTTGTATTTCATCAAGTATATTATTTTTGGATGTTCTCTCGAATATGTTTTTGATTGAAGTATAATCACGTTAGTCATCACTGAAGAAATCAATATAAAATTTTCTTTAATTTATCCACATTGTAATCTATATAATTTAAATTATATGTGGAGTCAATATTTTCTTTTATTAATAATTTCCATTATTTAGAACTACGAAACTCAAATCAAGTCCAACTAAAATAAAAAGAATTCGATGAGCAAATTGAAGAAGTATTACAAATTTTCAATGCTTGTCCTGTTATCTTAGTAATCTAATTGTGCAGGTTTAAGATTTTTTTTCTAAAATTCCTCTTATCATAATACACATTATTCCCAAAAAAAAAAAAATAGATTCAAATTTTAGTACAATTAAAAAAATAAATAAATATTCATATTTATTTTGAATTTAGAGGTAAGACGGAGGAATATCAATAATCTTTTGGAACAAAAAAAATATATATGAATTCTTATTTGACCAAAATAAATTAATATGGATAAAGGTAATAGTTTACTTTATTTTATTCAAATTGTGTTTATTAGAAAAGGTTAAAATGTTATTTATTTTATTTAATTTGTTAGGTCTTTCCTAAATTTACATACAAATTTAGGTCAGAAAATGGAGAATAAACATTTGATTATTTAAAAAGTTATAGAGATTATATATAATAAAACAAATTTATTTTTCACTTAGTTAATATATTTGATTTCTCTCTATTTTTTAAATTATTTCTCACTGCTTTTATTAGAGCACACATATCAAAGTGTGGCAGATAATAAGATGAATCAAATTTTCTTTTTAACTAGTTTTTCTGTTCCCATAGGTCTCAAGTTTCTTGTTTGTAAATTTGGTTCCATGTGAAGTTTTTTTTATTATTGTATATTAGGTTTAATTTGAATATATGGAATTATATTAGTATAAGTTTATAGTAATATTTTGTGAATTATGTTTTTTAAAAGTAACATTTAAGATTTATTTTTTAACTTTTGAAGAAATTTTTTAAAAGGACACGTGGATAACTTTAGAGAAACTAACTTTATTAAAGTGTTAAAAATGGTTAGAATAGAACCTTGAAGAACATATACTCTTCGGATAGATAATTGTGGATTTAGTTGCCTTGTTCAATTTTATTTTATTTTTATCATATGAAATGAGAAGTATATTATGGTAGTAGGTATTCAAAATTATTTATTATTACTATTTGCATTATTATTATATTTTTAGCATTACCAATTTTATTATAAATAACATTTATATTATTATTAATCTCCCAAAGTGTGGAGAGAATGATTCAAACCTAGGTTCCTTCAGCATACATATACAAGTCATAACCATTACACCAACATCAACTTTGCAACCATATACTTATTGTTATTATTCTTATAATGACCCTTGTTATTATTATTTTTGTCAACATTAGTAAATATAATATTAGTAATACTAAAATAATAATATTATTTATTTTTATTAATAATAATAACGTTAATGTAATTAATAATAATAATTAATAATAATATTAAAAATAATAATAATTATTATAATTTTGATAAAATTAATTTTTAATATTATTTACGGAAAAATTTGTAGTAAATTACATATGGATTTGGATCCGTATGTAAAATTTGTATATAAAATTCATATGTAATAAATCTGTATGTAAAACCCGTATGTAACGAATCCGTATATAAAATCCGTAGGTAATTTCATACGGATTTGGATCTATATGTAATTATATACAGATTTGGATCCATATGTAATGAATCCGAATGCAAAATTTGTATGTAATAAATTTGTATATAAAATTCGTATGTAATACTAAATTTACATACGGATAAAAATCCATATGTAATTATCCATATGTAATAATCTATATGTAAATCAAGAATTTTTTGTAGTATATATGTTATGGTTATCTGGTGGTAATGTTGAATGGTATACAAATGTATGGAATTAAGGAAATTTATTAGGCTCAAGTAGATCTTTAAGTATTGTTATATTTTATTAAATTGAATTTATTTAAGGAGTGACTATAATTTAATTTTAATTTATATTGATGAAGCAACATTTGTATCAACAAAGTAGAACCAGTGAAAGACAGTGGTTTAGAAATATGAGAACTTATTTTAAGATTAATGTTGTAATATGTTATTATAAAAAGATGACAATCAACTCAAAACTAAGAGGGTTCAAACTAAACGAAATAATATAAATAAAAAAAACTAAAAACTAAAAAGAACCTAAAATCTCAAAAATAAACTTTATTAAATTACTAAAAATAGAGAATCTCATATATGATTTGGTTTGATATTTTATTTTAATAGAAGTTATTTACATTGAATCTAATTAAATTAACAAAAATTGTGACTTTGAGTAATATATGGATGAAGTTTTAGATGATAAAAGTATTTATTTTATTTAAATTAAAATAAAAGAGTTAGTTTGTGAGGACTTTTATTTATTTTATTTCAGCCAATATTAATAAGACGTCATTTAAGTAAGGAATTTTATTGCTTAAAGTATGAGTAGTAGCTTGAGATAGAGATAGATTTTAATAATTTTTATATTCTATAAATTTTAATCTCTTGGGTTATGAATGAAATTAATTAATCTATATATTGTTACATTGTTATATGGTCTTTCACAATAAAAAAAGATCGAATAACGTTCATATCAATTAATATATGTTCTTTTATAAGTGATATTATTTTGAGATTTAATGGATTACATCCAAATATTGATGATTTTTTTTAAAGAAGAAAGATTATATAATTTTTTACATATTTTATTTAAATTTTAATAAAAAAATAGAAAAAATAAATAAGTGTATATGATAACAAGCCTGATTCATATGTGATTGGTTAAGAGTGATTATTAGATGAAATGAAGATTGAATTTGACAATTTAACATAAACAAATTGAATTAGATTTTATTTAAGAATTGAGTAAAATTTGACCTAACTTAAGTTCATATGAATTGAAAACGGATTTATATTTGAATAGAAAACTTATTCACATTCATTAAACTTATTAAATAATGTTAATATAAATAATAATATTAATAGTAATACATTACAATAAAAACTAAAATTACTGATGAAACAAATTCATCGACAACATTCAAAATCTGTCGTATTTATCGGCAAATTTTCGACGAAAGTAAAATCCAAATTTTCGACGAAAATAAAATTTGTCAATAAATTGATTGTAGGTAAATTTACCAACGGATTTTTTGAATTCGTCGATAATTACACATGAATTTATTCATAGGTAAATTTATGGGTAAATCTGTCGATAAATCGATGAATATTAATTTCATTATAAAAATTAATATCCGTAATTAGCGAAGGATTAAATTCATCGGTAAATCTATCAGTAATGATATTTTACTAATAGATCAAATTTCATTGTTAAGGTTTTGTCGATAATTTAGCTTTTTTTATAGTGATATAATTACTCATTCTTTAATTAACTAAATATATATTTTATAATACTAAATTATTATTATTATTATTATATTGTTGTTAAATCTATTAACAACAAATATTATAAAAGAAACTTTTATAAATTTAATAGATAAAATATACTACAGCGGAAAGAATTAGAAAAAAATTTACATAATTTTGTATATTAGATTATAAAGTCTTAATAATAAAATTTTGACTGCATCTTAATTATCAATGAGTCTTATCTCATACAAGAACGTAACTTATGCAGCATTAAAGTTAGAAGAGTTAGATCTACTATAATTTTGTTTATAAGACGATATTATATTATAACGAAATGTTTTTTTTTAATGAATAGAAGATAAGAGTAAAAAAGAAGTTAATAATTAAACTTTGAATATATTTATATATATATATATATATATATATATAATTTATATTTATTTATAAAATAGGCAAGTATGTCTTGTTATACGAATCTCAGCTTTTAGTTATAATTTATACTTATAATCTCGAAATGTTTCATTTTTTTTATATTTACCTATTTAGTTTAATGGAACAAAATTAGATGAGAAACACTTTTAATTAAATAGATTGTATTGAGTTGAATGAATGATGTGTATGTGTGGTGTGAAAAGTTTTAAATAATAGTTTCAGCTTTTACATTAAGATAGAGATTGGAGCTCTTCTTCTCATACGACTCTGTGCTGCAATCCCTTTTATCTCAAGTTTTATGGAGTTTAGTCTTGGCTGAGCTGAGTTGTTATCGAGTCCTTCCCTTCCCTCCATCTATATGATATATTTTTAGAGGCTAGGTTAGGACACCATCCATTTATGTATGTCCTACCAAAGTCTCTAGAAGATTAGGTTGAGTCACCATCCATTTAAAAGGATTAAGAAGTCTTCCTTGTTTAATTGTGGTTCATGGGCCATAAATAAGAAAAACATAAAAAAGTGATATATATATATATATATATATATATATATATATATATATATATATATATATATATATATATGAAAATAGTATTGCATTAATTTTTATTAGAAATTAGTTGACAGAAATACAAAAAGAATCTCCATGAGTTCTTAAATCATGATACAAGCATTCCCAAAATGATTGTAATATTCATTCCCTAAGTCATCCAACCAACTTGGGATATAATACCAGGAAAAATATATTCACCTAAACATCTGTATTAAAGTCCCTGATCATTGTTACTATCATTCTTATTGTATACACTTATATCAAATTCCACCATTAGCACTTCAACTCAGTCTCAATCTCCAAAGAATCAAAAAGTATCATTACTTTTACTAAGAGGTGAGTTTAAGCCTAACTTTGTAACATCATGAAGATTTTGAATATATATATA
>Ga0209489_103872_pt1 | contig 28528 bp, 20 predicted proteins | sample SiratrowhiteBW_FD_187527 | JGI IMG/M metagenome (GOLD analysis project Ga0209489, IMG submission 187527) | Root nodule microbial communities of legume samples collected from California, USA - Siratro white BW (SPAdes) (version 2) | ecosystem: Host-associated > Plants > Roots > Nodule | place... | reverse complement strand
ATTTGGTGGACTTGAAATTAGGCCAAGGTGGAGATTTGTTGATTTTGGCCTAACTTCAAGTCCCACATCAGTGGGTTTATTCTTAGGGGGGGAGGTTGTGAGTTATAAAAGAACTCCTCCTCCTCCTATTTCAATGTACCAAAACATTCTCTTCTCCCTTTTAATAGAAGTAGTGTCATTGTGTGGTTCCCGGAGATTAAGCTATTTGCTGAACTCCGTTCAAAATTTTTTTTGTCTAGTTTCTCTAATTTTAATATTCAATATTATTAGGGGGAAATCTCAATATTTTCCAACAAGTTGATCGTGCCCTTGTTCACTTACTTGCAATAGAAAAATGGGTTGTTTTCTTCCATTGCTGCATAATATGTTTTACACTGCATAATTTTCAAAATGAGTATTTTATTTTTTCTTTAAAGTAACTTATAAATTATCTCTTACAAAAACTTTTCTGAAAACAGTTTTTGAAGTTTATAAAATACATTTTGAAACATGATTTTTACAACTGGATTTTTGAAAAAATAAAACAAAATAAAATTTTTAAAATACATGAAATATATTCCAGAATAAATTTTCTGGAGTAAAATTTTTTGAACAAACTTTTCAAAATGTATATAACAACCTTTTCTTCTTCTGCCGTAGCGGTCATGGTGCAGCGACGGCAATAACGGTGATTAAGTGCAATTTTAGGAAGAAATGTACGAATAATTTCGGGGTGCAGGTTCAAAATGGGGTGGTGCAGGAAATAATTGCTTCAAACAATTACCTACATGAGTACGAGAAATTTTTACTGGGCCAAGGTGTTCTTATGTTTATTTCTATTCTGTTTGATATACTTCATCTTTGTCCCGTTATCCGTGTATAAACCAATACGATAACAGTTAGGATTATACATATACATAAGTAACAGTGATCTAGTATGATTGATGAATTAACATTAAACCGTAACAATGATGCATGTTCTATATATAGTTCAAATTTTTAATCTCTTTCATTTTGGTTGAAAGCTACTGCTTATATAAAATTTTGTTTTATATTTATTAAATTAATTAATTAAAACTCTTAAAGATCATCTACCCAATTAAAACCACTATGCAAGGGCATTATTAATTTGCAATATTAAAAGTATATTATTACGGTTTCTTATGATTAAGATACTAGCACCGTAAAGAGACTTATGTAATTGCAATATTATACTTAAATTTGTTCTAGACTAGAAATAAACTTTGCCAGAATGTTAGGAACATTAAAAAGTTCGAAAATATTTATAAGAAATGAAGAATCATATGTTTCCATAACGATGTTACATTTACTATAGAAGACGAATTTGTCAAATGTTTAATTTATTATAGAAGATGAATTTGTAAAATGTTTCAAGACTATAATTTAGACTAATTGATTGGGGAAATTTATTCAAAGATTTAGAATTGTCAACACACTGTATTACTAATTTACTGAAAACGATTTTTTTACAACTCATTAAAGATTCTTTTTTCTATAATAACAAAAATTTTTATAAAAGGATTATATTTTTAAATTTATTTAAATATACGTAACAGTTTCATATCATCAAAATTTGTTTAAATATATTTTCTTCTTTTAATATTTCGAAATGTCTTTTAAATATAAAATAGTAACGAATCTTCAAATTTAAAAACAAATAATATTCTTTATATTATTATTCAATAAACTCGGAATTCAAATAAAATTTACTTCTTAAATTTTGACATAAACATAAAAATCAGTCATCTCAGTGTAACTTATTTATTAAGAAAGTGAGACAATTTCAATAAAATCCTATGTATATTGTTGTTTTTAATAGTTATTGGAAAGAACTTGGAGTTCACATAATGAAGAAATCAATAACTAACACATTATAGCAACTAAAATGTGGAATAAAAAGGTCAAGAACAAGAGCTGCTAGTTTCTTGTTGATCTTGAAGGCTCATTCTCCCATGGCAAATGGCGTCCTAATCGATAGCATTACTACCATCAAGAATGCATTCATGACCCATTATCACCACAGTAAAGGCCCCTCCAAGTTTGACCATTCAAATGTGAAACATTTCTGGCATATATGGACCACATTAATTATGACTTATATGACAAAGAAACAGTCATTGCACTCGCTACAATGCTATATCTAGAATAAGGTTTATTTAATTCAGTGTTATCCTGCAGGAAATTTCTTAATACAATGGAGTCACAACCTACATGCTTGATAATAGTAATATAAAAAAAGAAAAAGTTTAAGCAAATATATATATATATATATATGGACAATGTGCAAGTAATCTAGGTAATCCATTTCAGACACGATTTCTGCATTAATAGTAAAGTTACTATTATTAGCTTTCACATCTTTCTCCAATTTGAGGTGAAAAATAAGAATATGCTTTAATAATGAAGTTACCCTCTTTAGCTTTCACATCTTTTTTCAGTTTAGTAACCTCAAAATAAGAATATACTGCTTGAGTTGTAAACACAACTCCAAAGAGATTATTGAGAAATGTGAATGAATGGAAGGTGGTGTTTGAAATTTACAATCTCCAAAGTGTCTTTCCTTGCTTCCTTTTGTGTCATTAATGTTGTTATTGATGGTATTTGAGAAAGTTGATTGTTGAGTTGGTTAACCATTGCATAGCTTTATTCGGATGAATGGTGGTGCTTTTTGATATTGGAATGTGTCTTCTTCCAAGACCGCGTGCATGACTTTGTGGTCACTGTCTGTCGTGTTACTTTTATTGTTTTGGTGTACATGTGGGGTGTTGCCATGGAAGCTTTACTTCACTCTCAGTTCATGGAGTAGAAAAACACTGCCATTTCATCACTTTTCTTTTCCACACACAAAAACTACTGAATCCTTTCCTTTTTCTGTCCTACCAGACCCAAGAACAATTACTAATTAATAATCAATATTATACTTTACTGAAAATAACAGAATGATTTATTTCTGTGTAACTTTTAGAAGAGCATTAATATTTTAATATTAATCAATAAAAGAAACAATCATTTAATAATAATAAATATGTTAATATTTTAATTGTTTTTTTTATTTTTTTAACTTGAATGCTAATGTATATTATTAAATCATTAAAATGAGTTGTAAAAAGTAAATTCTTAAAGAGTATCAAAATAGTATTTTTTTTATTTTTTTTTAAAAGTTGATCACTAAGATTTGTGGCCCGATGCATATTTGAGGTCAATTGAAGACCTCATACACAATAAACCAATATTAGATTTGTTGGGAGAGATATTCATATTTATTAAATACATTTTAACTCAAATGGGACTTTCTATGGAAAAATACATTCAAAAAAAAAAAGAGTTGTTTTTTAATGTTTTTATTGAATACTTCTGAAAATATAATAAAACATAATACTTTCCATCATTTTGGTACGAATATCCTTTTATCCATTACTTTTCAAAATATAAGAAAGCATAATACTTTTCAAAATATGGGTATAGCCAATCTTTTCTTTTAATTATAAATAATAATATGACTGAGTCTATAGCATTAAAAGATAAAGTTGAAACTAAAGCTTCAAATCTAGTAGTTCAACTTTTATATTTATTGAATTTTATACAAGACTTTGATAACAAGTATTTGAAATTCATTGGAAAAGTAGTCACATTAGGACAACAGCACTTGAATACTGTATAATTTGTATCCTATTCGATATAATATTTTTCATTTAATTATCTCACTTTAACTAAAAAACTATTTCCTAAAGACAATGAAAATGAAACCGACGTTATCGATGAGATTGAGATTTAAACAAGCCCTGATCTTAAAAAAAATAAAAATTATCATAATGTGAAATTGATCAAATTTCATTTTTTGGTATAATAATAAGCATATATTATAACAAGTGAGTGCATATCGACATTTTGTTGATAGAACCATTGTAAAACTTCCACGTGTCGTGGACTTTCGCCATATAATAATAATTAATAAATAATGAAATGATGACTATGACAACGAAGAATAAAATATGCATGGCTAGTTGCGCGTGGCAGCTTATAGAACAAACGAAAAGGCAAAAAATAAGTAATATATATAATTTTCGATTTAAACTCAGAATCACAAGAAATTCAGATCAAAATATATACTCCACCAATAACACTCATTATTTTTTGGTCATTTCGCTTTCAGTGATCATATATATGTATATATAATAATAACTCTTCTTGGTGACTTTATGACTTTCTGAGTATCCACTTTCTCTTTTACAAAATTATTTTAATGATAATGTCATCATACTTATTTGATTTTTGAATTTTATGTCGCTTTTGTGAATTTTTGTTTGTGAAGTTATTCAGGGTTTACAAGAAACTGACATAATCCTTGAAAAGAAAAGGCAACAATGAAATATGGTGTCTGATATAAATTAGAGGTAAAATTCAATTAGTCACTATCAATTAAAAATTATATAAATTACATTTGAGTTAAAATTCAACGAAAGTGTGGCGCATTACTATCTTAACAATTAATACAACACGTAAAAAGCTATTGAGTTATGAATTACATTATAGAGAAAATAAAGCTATTTTAGTTATCTTTAATTAAAGTTCTATGAAACATATTAAGCTTTTTTTTAACACTGAAAAATAAAATTAATTAGAACACTTAATAATACTTTAACTTTATTACAAAACAATTATTCTGTAAATTTTATTTTCAAAATTATACATCCAATAATAAAAACTACTACATTTGCACCTAATATTTCCTCACATACAATATCTAAAGAATTTTGAACTAACAAATGAAGAATAAATTTCATCATAGCATGATCAACATAGTCGAACTCCCTATGCCTATTTCCAGAAGACCAAGCTCCATGGTCGAGCTCTCAAGGTCAATTTCTAGAAGTCTGAACTTTGTGATTGATCTCCATATGGCTAAGTTGTATAGCCAGACAGTTGAATTCAATCTCTATAGGCTGAACTCCTAAGGTCGAGCTTTGTGGTCGAGGTCCTCATAGTTGATCTCTAGATAGTTGAGCTCCATGACCAAGCTCCCAAGGCTAATCTCCAGAAGGCCGAGCTTAGTGGTCAATCTATAGATGGTCGGGCTACATAGTTGAACACCCGAATTCAATCTCTAGAAGGCTGCGCTCCCAAGGCCGACCTCAGCAGGGCGAGCTCTTTGGCCAAGGTGCCAGTAGGCGATCTCTAAAAAATTGTACTCTATGGCCGAACACCTAAGGCCTATCTTCAGATAGTCGAGCTGCCAAGGTCTATCTAGAAAACTGATCTCTAGAAGATCGATCTTCAGAAGGCCGAACTCTGTGGTCGATCTTCATATAATCAAGTTGCATAGCCAAACACTTGAATTCAATCTTTAGAAAATTAAAATTTAAAGACGGATCACCAAAGCCTATCTCTAGATAGTCGAACTTCCAAGTCCGATTTCTAGAAAACCGATCTCCAAAAGATCGATCTTCAGAAGGTCAAATTCTGTCGTCGATCTTCGTATAATCAAACTGCATAGCCAAACACTTGAATTCAATCTTTAAAAAATTGAAATTCCAAGTAGGATCACCAAAGACCGAACTCCGAAAAATTATATTAAAATTAATTTTAAGAAATATGATATTTCTTTTGCAATTATACTTAAGTTCTCATGGAAATGATCTTTGATTTAGAGTTTATGTGAAAAGTATACTATGTTTAATTAAAACTTAAGCAATGTTATCAACATTATATCTGAAACATTTTTTTGACATTCATTAGAATTTGATGTATTTAATTTGTCTTCATTTAATCTCTTTCTTTTTCCATACTGAAATTTAGTCAACTTTCTCTCTTATTTGGAATTTATTGAAATAAAAAAAAATCTAGTCCCATTTTTCATTCAAAGAGTCTCCCGTTGATTTAAAAGTAATTTATAAAATTTTACGATTTTTAACCAAATCAGTCAATAATTGAAAGCATGTTAGAAAGAGAATATTGTTTGCAGTATTCTTAAAATACTATATAAAAAAAGGGACACCCCTTCCTTCCATTAGGTATTTTATTGATAAAGTTAATAGATAATGAAAGATATTAACAATTTATGAAACTAACTTCATTATCAATTTTCTTTAAAAGTGAGACATTAGAATAGTAATGTCCTAAAAAATATTTGGGTCTTGTTAACAAGTGTCTTGGGCATTGGTTGAAAAATTTAAAATATAAATATTTATTATGATTAATCAGAATATAAAAGTGGATTAATGGCATTTTATAACGAAACTTTAGAGTATGAATTATTTTTAATATAAAATACTCTCAGTTAAAAATTTACAAAATCACCTAAACTAATATTCTTTCACATTAAAATTTAACAATTTGTAATGAGATTTTTATTCTCTCAAGTAAATTTTAAAGAAGAAAGTTAATACTAATTTCAAAAAAAAAAATTCAAGAATATCAATGACTTAAAAATTCAGAGAGGATGTCCTCACATCAAGAGTACATAGGCGACTAAGCTAGTTTTTTTTTTTTTTAATATATATTTTTAATTGCTTCAAACTGTGCCTTGTTTCTCTATAAATTATGAAAATATAATCATAAAAAGGAAATATATATATATATATATATATAAACTAGGTAAAGGTAATGTATGTTTGTGTTGAATAGTAAATTTTTATACTTCTATAATCGTCCACGTTTCTTTAGTTTAAATAAATTAAAAGTAACAACAAAATTACAAAGAAAAAGACTTAATTTATTAGTATTTGTCATAATTTTTATCAGCATTATTGATAGCAATCGATTAGGTCGATGAGCTTCCTCCAGCCTCTCCTTTTGGTTTGCTTTCAGTGTGTCATTTTCACTTTACCAAGTGCTTATATAATGTTGCCACCAAAATAGTAAGTGTGCAATGCATAAAAAAAATTAATAAAATAATGTTCTTTTGAAAAACTTCACTTACATAAAACTATTTATTGGTTTATACTTTGACAACACAAGAAATGGAAAAATGTTTCAATTTAAACCTAATTCACATTTTGGATATTTAAATTTTCTTGTCAAGTTATCTCCTTTCTTCTTCATCATCATCTCAACATCCTAAAATTAATATCATATTTACTTTTAAGTCTATTTTTATTTTAATTTAATAAAATATTAGACAATAAAAGTGACTTCTTCCAGTACCAAAAGCTACCATCATTGGACACAAGAAAAGTTTTTCTTTTCAAAATTGTAAATTAAAATTGTCCTAGAGGAGTATAAATGTAATATTAAAGGAATAGAGAAAAGGGTCATATCATAACTACAAGTTGGATTCGCAAGAAAAAAAAGTTAAGAAAAATAATTTAAACTAGTTATATTTGTATTAACAATTTTGTATTAGTACTTCATTTCTTCTCTTTCTAACTATAAAATATTAGTATTTTGAAAAAAAATTATAACATTATTTTTTAATTATCCTTTGTATTAAGTTTTTTTAATTATAACATTTTTTTTTACAAAAACTTATAGTAATTCTAATCATTTAAAAAATTAACTAAAGTTCATAATTTGAATAAAGTATCTATATTTTTATTTATATAATATTTTTGTTATTTTTTTTCATATATTAATTATCTCCGTCTATTAAGAGATTGACGAAATTTCAGACTATAATGAGATAGAAATTTAATATCAAATTAATTATAATGTGGTAGAAATACTTCTATATTCTTATATTTTTACAGTTCAATGTAATGTAAATTGAATTAACTGATTCATGCTTTGTTTGTAAGTGTGAATTTTATTCAATAACCCTTTAATGATTATTAATTACTAAAGTCAAAGAATTCGAATTGGGGAATTTCAACAGCAAAAGGTGACCCAAATTTCAACAAATGGGCTTCTCCTGGTCACGTGCCACTAGCGCGTGGTTAACACGTGCATGGGAGAGCGAGTGCAGCTATCATACCGCACAAAACTCGCACCCCTTTCGGCTAGTAAAACGAAATATAGAATGAAAAAGGAAATTACGCACTTTCCTGGAAAAAAATTTGTATCGAGAAAATAATGGAAAAGAGAAAATTCCCCGCGATTCCCTTTTTTAGCTCAGAGAGAGAAATAAAAAAAATAAAAATTATTCTATTTGAGAAAACATGCGACGACTTTTCCGGTTATTATTTTGATTGTTCTATTCACGAATTGCGTTAGGGTTTCGTAATTTTGCCCTCTTCCAAACAATCATTGCGGTGCTTATTAGAACAATTTTGCTGGAAAGTTTCGTCTTTTTTGGGTCCTTAAATCCAGAATTGATTTGGGTGTTCCTTGAAGAAGTTTCGGAAAGAGAGAGGGGGGAGGAACACGATGGCTTCTTCTTCTTCCTCTGCTACTGTCGCAGTGGAGAAGGCGACCAGCGATCTTCTTATGGGCCCCGATTGGACCATGAACATCGAAATTTGTGATTCCATCAATTCTAATCATTGGTAATCTTCAACTACAAGAAAAGGAGGATGATAGATAGCATATCAATTTCGATAATATGCTTTATTTTATTTTATTTTGAAGGGTTTGACTTTCGTCAAATACCACATGTTTATGCCTTTGAATATGATGTTCCATTCAATGTTTGTTGGTTCTGTCATCGGATGGAGTTTTGGGACTAAAGTTGTTGTTGATTGTTGTTAGGATTTTCTTTGTGATGAAACTGACAAGAGGATTGTATTATTGGGAAAAATAGTGGAAACTGGTTGTTCTTTTTTTCTGATTCTATTAATTTTTTTTCCATTGTTTTTAATTCTTTTGATTTTTAATTTTCTCATGCATAACTGTGCAAAATTGAACAATTTTTTACCCTCGGTTTCCTCTCAGAAAAACCAGGGTCCATGGATGACTGTACAAACTATGATTCTTCCTCCTTTTCCTTTCAAACCTTTAATTGTAGTCTCTGGACAATTTTGCTCTGGTCTGTTAAGTTTTTACTGAATCTTTGATGAATACTGCATGCTTAATATCTCAGGCAGCCAAAAGATGTGGTAAAAGCTGTGAAGAGGAGATTACAGCACAGGAGCTCTAGAGTTCAATTACTAGCTCTCACGGTACTTTGTTGGCACTGGCTTTTGGTCTTACTTTTCTGTATTTGGCTGAAGTTGTTTGTGGCCGTGTCCTTGTGGATTACTTAACTTTCAAATTCATTTGTTTGGAGATTGATTTGTGGTTTCTGTTTGTTTACCCCCAGCTGCTGGAGACAATGGTAAAGAACTGTAGTGATTTTGTGCACTTTCAAATTGCTGAGAGGAACATACTGGAAGAGATGATCAAAATTGTGAGGAAAAAGGTAAGGTGGTTTTAGTTGGAAACTTAAGATGTGTTCCTGGTTTAGTTTTTGTATTTGATGCTTGAAAGAAATTGTTATTGCATTCTTCAAGGAAAGATTTGTGATTATAAATGCAAACGTCAGAATTTAATCTATTTTGTTATTATGACATCTGATGGTGTAATTATTTTATATGCACTTTACCTAATTCAATTTATATCCAAATCAAGTCCCGTGGCTACTGCTGTACATTATTAATGGGGTGTATGTTCTAGTCTTTTGTGGAGATTTCCTTAGTATACGATTCTAGATTGGATAGGTTACTGATTGGCTTAAAACTATCTGTGTTTAAATGTATATGGGTGGTATTTCTCTTTCAAAAAAGAAAGTTGTAATGTGGAATTGAACCATTATAGAATCCATCCACATGTTGATACGTCAATACAAAGATTGTTTTTATTGGTAGAAGTCACCTAGCTTTTACTTATCAAAACAATCTTAATATTTCTCATCAAAATATGGATGAGTTCTATATCTGTTAAATTACTACTATTTCCAGCAAACTATTTTTTTTTATTTGATTTGTCTCGTCTAACATGAAGTTCATGTAATGATTATTTAGGCAGATATGCAAGTGAGGGATAAAATCTTAATGTTGCTGGATTCATGGCAAGAGGCATTCGGGGGACCAGGTGGTAAACATCCTCAGTACTATTGGGCATATGAGGAGTTAAAGGTACCTGTCTACTCATAAAATTTTTGTATTGGTTTTTGTTAATCTCTTCATTGATAGTTTCATGTGCAAAGTGGTATGCTAGATTTTCAAAATTATATAATTGGCATTTGTGAATATTCTGTAAATGATAGACAATCTGGTTCATCTTAAGGGTGAGATTACAAATTTTAGGAAGACACTTTTACTTATTATAACAAGTAAAACAAATTTGTATGCGTCACCTCAAAAAAAACATATAGATGCTTTGCCTAAAACTCTAAAGTGTTCTTGCAATTCTTTAGTGACAAGTGGGTGCATTTTAACTTTTTAAGGTTCCACATACTTTATTCCATCAACACATCAGCTTGGAGAATTGTCCCCTGGCAAAAGCTAACCATCATCCCGTTTGTTCCAAATTTACATTTTAAGTACAGAATAAAAGATTGCATTGATATCTGTAAGCCATATCCACATGTGAGCTATTCAATGACCATTAGATTATATCACCATAATATTATGTTGAATTATATGAATGACAGCGATCTGGAGTAGTTTTTCCAAAGAGATCACCAGATGCAGCTCCAATATTTACTCCTCCTCCTACCCATTCAAATATAAGAAATATGCAAGCTGGATATGGGATGCCAAGCAATTCATCAAAAACACTGGATGAAACTATGGCAACTGAGATAGAAAGTTTAAGGTTAGTGTCTGGCTTCTTTTTTATTTTTCCTTTTCACCCTTGCTTCCTCTGCTGTCCTTCATGTGACAGAACTTCTGTGTGTTATCAGATTTGTTTTTAAGCTAACTTTTCTTGATATGCTCAGTATGTCAAGCTTGGAGTCCATGCGACATGTTTTGGATCTGTTGAGTGACATGTTGCAGGCTGTGAATCCTAGTGATCGTGCAGTAAGTGAAACTGTTTTTCCTGGTCTTCTGAATCCTCCCTTTGTTTAAGTGAAATAATTTAATCTCTGGCTTTTATGCTTTATAGGCTGTAAAAGATGAAGTAATTATTGATCTTGTTGATCGCTGTCGCACAAACCAGAAGAAGTTGATGCAAATGCTAACGACAACTGGGTTAGTTCAATCTGGCACACAGTATACTTATTTGTTACTTCGTGAAGTCTGACCACAGATATGTGGAATAATCTTTTGTTCTCATCTTGGTTTTATCATAGGGACGAGGAGCTTCTTGGACGGGGTCTGGAATTAAATGATAGTATTCAAAGTTTGCTAGCTAGGCATGATGCAATTGCTTCTGGTACTGTGTTTCCAATTCAAGGAGCAAGTCCCAGCACTGTGCCAACTGAAGCTCAATCTAGTGTAGATCAATCCAATATAAACAGCTCTAGCCCTGGAGAGTCTTCAACACCTAAAGCTAGCTCTTCAGCCATAGTGCTTTCTGAAACCAGGAGCCAGAGTGATGAAGAGGAAGAAGATGAGTTTGCACAGCTAGCTCGGAGGTCACTTAGAACTGATAATATATTTAATATTGTGTGGCTCATGGTTATTGAAGCATGTTTTTCTTTTCAGCCTTGCTTGCATATAACTTATCTCAAAAATAAACTAGTTTAGAATATCTGTTTAGGTCTTTTATGTATGGACATGACTGGATAAGCATGTGCAAGTGAATTATCGACCCTTTCTTTTGTAGAAGTCAAACTCGTTGCATTAAGCGTGTATTTTCCTTTTATTCTTTTGTAGAAGTCAAACTCGTTGCATTAAGCGTGTATTTTCCTTTTATACTTCCACTCATGTTATTTCATTCTGTCCTACAACTATTTTTTAGAAGCCCTAATTTTGTTATAGAATTTCTTGTAAAGCCTGTATAGTAACATATATTGCAGGTCATGGGTAATGAGATTGTTCTACCATGTCAATAATTTTTTATTTTTGCAGGCATTCCAAGGCACAACCTGTGATTTCAAATGATGCTGCAACTGGTTCCAGAGAAAATTCAGACAAAACTCCACATGTTCCAAACCCCTCAACCTCAGTCCCATCCAACGCATTAGTTCTTTCCGACCCACCTGCCCCAGTTAGTACTGCAAAGGATCAGGACATTATTGACTTACTTAGTATCACTTTGTCAATGTCACCATCCCCACAGACAAGTTATGGACCATCTCCACAGACAAGTTATGCACCGTCTCCACAGGCAACGTATGCACCATCAGCCTCTAGCCAAGGCATGCATCAGATACCTGTTCAGCCCAGACCAGAAGGGTATTCTTTTGCTACCCAAACATATCCGGCAAATTTGTCGTACAACAGTTACGTTGTCCCTTGGGCTCAACCTCAATCTAAGTCAGAATTTCAAACCCAGCCTCAACATACACATTATGAATCCGAACAACAGCATCCTCAACCGACCCAGCAGGACCGGTCTCAGCCCCAGTCTGAGCAATTGCAATCTCAACTCCCAGTACAATCCCCCCATGTATTGCAACAACAACCTCAACATAATCAATATAGCCTTCACCAACAACATTTGCAACCTCATAATGAACAGCAACCTCTACAGTATCAGCCGCAGCACCAAACACTGCAATCTCAACCCCAACCTCATCCACACTCACAACCCCAACCGCAGTCACAGTATCAGCCCCAAACCGTACATGGTCATCAACCTCAACCACAGCAACAATTTCAGAATCAACATGTTCAATACCCTGCAAGATATCCTCCCCCACCTTGGGCAGCTACACCTGGATATGCGAACTATCAAAATCACTCGCCTGCTACAAATGTGATTTCAACACAAGCCAATGCAGCAGTATCTTATCCTTCTGCTCCAGGGGTTAGGCCCGTGCTTCACAATAATTCATTCCCTGCCAGAGTAGGTACCGGTGGAACTCCTGCGAGTGCAACTGGACAAAAGACTTTTGTTCCATCTTACAGGTTATTTGAAGATTTGAATGTTTTCGGAAACACAGATGGAAAGGTGAAGATGACCAGCAGTGGTTCATCATCCAGTTTGTCAGGGACAATGGGACCTGGTATGATTGGTGGTCGCAAGTGAAGTGCTCTGTTGTGTAAAAAAATGTGTTGATATACTGTAAAAAATGGGACCAGCGGTATTGTTTACAGCTTCTCATTTGCATCTTATGGAAGCTCTCTATATTGATACAAGTGACTCTTCCTATTTTGAGTAACAACAGATCATAAAGTCATTAGCTGAGTGTTACCTCAGACGACAGACTTTGAACATTCTTTGATGTAATATTTAGTTTCTGGTAGTGGTTCTCGTACTTGTGTTCATTCATTGATCTTTAACCACTACAAAGGGCACTTCAAATGCAGACACGTGTCCGGTGTCATTAATTATTGAGAACATATACCCTTGTAAGATAGCCAGTCAAATCACGACACGTAGTTAACATGGACAAATCCATACATGTTGACAAGTCTGATGTGAATGGTTTAACAAGGAAAACTTAATATTCATCGCATTGATTTTGGATCAGTAAATCGATTTACGTGTGCGGAACTTTGGATCGCATTCGGGATTCATATCCATTTTCAATCCCTGCTATTTCTCAAGATATATTTTTATCAATAAATCCATTGCTATCTGGGGTAATATTTTTATATAATTTAAAAAGTATGTAGGAATACAAGTGCATGTGAGGACAATGTTTACATACACCACTTCAACTGAAATATTTAATTCGTACTTGTTTTGACTGCTTTTATTGATGTGGTGGGACTAAATCTTTTTCTTAGATGTGGAAGTAAATCTCAAACCCCAAACCCCACGCATGCGTAATCTCCATTGTTACGTCGTGACCTTAAAAAATGAAAATATGTGCACAAAGGGAATATGTTGGGGCTTTTGCTGCTGCACCCCCTATTTTTTATCTGTTCCCCCATAAGTTTTGAAGAACTCGTTTTGTTCATTGGGTTTTTATTCGAAACTGTCTTCTCCGCCATTGTAATTTTGCTGCTGGTTCAAGCTTTCAAGAGAAGAATTTCGGCCAGGAATTGTGGTGTTGATGGTGGTCTTTTGAAGTTGTTTAAGCTAGGGTACCGGAGAAGGTATGGAAATATGTTAATTTATACTTTGAGAAGTGGTTATTCTCTACTAAATCTTCACATATGAGATAAATACATATATACCTGACATGCATATTTTTTTTATTATCTAAAGAGAAGAGATAAATTTTATTTATTTACAATCTCTTTATTTATATTACTACTTCTTTTACATAGTTGATGAAAGCATATTGATTAATGGGTTGATGATGATGATAAAAGATTTATAAAAAATAATTATTATTGGTCCTTCAAGAATAATCAGAATTTTCATGTTAGAAACAAAGGTTCAAGTTTACAATGATGTTTTGAAGTCGTTGAATCAGGGATGGGTAGAGAATGGATGGGAAGATATTAATTTATATTTTGAGAAGTGAGTATAAAGAAAAATATAATAAGAAATAAGTCTTAAATAGAACATACAAAATTTGAAGATTAATTTCAGAAAGTAAAGAATGTAAGAGACATTCTCTTTCAAGAACTGAAGTATTTTAATAAAATTTCCTCACATATAAATTTGGAGAAGAGATAAAAATCATTATCCTACTAATTATTTCTAGTATTTATGTTTTATTGTTTTTAAGAATTTATCTTTTCTGCAATCTTTTATTTTGTATCTCGAAAATTGATTGTTAGATTCTTAGTACATATAACATTATGATCTTTATATTTTTTTTGTGAAAGCTTACCTTAATTAATCTTCATTTTTTTTCTTAGTATAGTTTTTGCCAATATTTTCTTAACAATATTTGAAATTTACATTAAGATAAGACACGGTGATATCTAAGAGCATATCTAAAATAATATATTTAAAAGATATTATAACAAATTAATTATTGTTACATTATTTCCTTGCAAATATTTGTTTTGCTTTAGAATCAACTTATAGTTATAAAACAAATATTTTTCAAATAATATACTTTCCTCAATTAAGTTTTCTATAAGATTGATTATATGATATCAAACTTAGTGCATCTATCTTATATACAATTATACATATTAGTTTTAAAGAGTATAAAATTTAACACATTGTTATTACTTCAAAACTTAATCTTATTTATTATACTCAAAACACATAATAAGGTCATATAACATGTTAGACTATCATAAGATTAAACTGTCTAGTCATTAGTGTTTAATGATTAAGTGACAATGTGTTGCCTTTTCTTGTCAGTAAATCAATATTGGTGATATTTTCATATTGAAATAAGAAGTTAATATTAGAGGCAATAGTTAGCTAACTGACTTCATTAAAACTATAATAAAGAAGTCATAACAAAATACTACCAATTGTATAAATTATTTTAGAAACTCCTAATTATAAATTTTAGAATTATGTTAAAAAAGTATTATAAATTATTTAACACGTTTTACTTACACTAAATTAGTAAGAAAGTTATAAAGTATGATGGAAAGAGGAAATCTTTTACTGAATCAGTAAGAAAGTTAACAATTATATTCAAAAGAGGAAATCTTTCACTCGTTGAAGGTTATGTCTATTTACCCGTTCAAGGTCATATATATAAATAATAGAAAAAAAATCTTATATTAATGACATGATATAAAATCTTATATCTAAAGCAAGACATCTCTTAACATGTAACTTCCTAAACTATTGCATAATCACATCAATCACTTATATAAGTTATTTTAACGAAACTCGTATATGATACAACTAAAAATTCTTATTATATGAAAGTTTTAAACCAACTATTCATATATAAGATACAACTATTCATGAAACAATAAACATTAAAGTAAATTTTTTAAACCCACTTTTTCTAGCAAGAGAGACTCAGCAAGACACTAATAAATGAAGATAATGGAGATCATACTTAATTGAAATAAATAGGCATTTTAAAATATTTATTTGATTTGTTTCTAGAAAATTGAACCATGTGATACAAATCCTAAACCGTTAAAACAAAATGGAGCAATTAAAAACTATGATACAAAAATAATTGACTATATTGAAAATATTTATTCAAAGAAAAGAAAATACTAGGTATGTTCATGATTTGATAAATGCATTATACAATTAACCAAAATCAAACATAATATTAGATGCTCACAACAAACATTTATATAAAAATAGCATAGATAAATAATTACGTCAATTGATATATTTCATTTTTAATGTAATAAAAATAAAATAACTTTAACATTAAAGTAATTTTAGTATAATAAACTTATAATGTTAATTACATATTAATATCAATTCACTTGTAATAAATATATGTTATAATTAATAAATATCAAACAGAGCTAAATGAATAAAAAAAATTTGTATTAGAATTTTTTTTTCTTATTGTGTTAAAACCAAAATATATCAAATACTTAATATATTAAACCAACTATTTACCCAAAACAACATTACCCACCTAAATATGAAAGTTAAATATTCATGAATTTTAGGATACTGATCTAAATAATATACACTTTAATATTGCATCATTAAATTTAAGTTTGCTTCAAAAATAAATTTATAATATAAAGATTAGTTTAATTTATATACTATAATTTTACCTATCGAAGTCTAGATAGATGTAATATGTGTAATAATACATGTAGAGATTGGGAAAGAAAGAGAAAATCTAAAGAAGAAAACTTGATGTAAATGGAAATTGGGAGAGACTGAGAGAGAATAAAAGAAGAAACTGAACATAAGCACCGTTTCAGTGATATGAACGATCCATGAGATCGCCGTCTACCTCCAAGAAAGTAGAGACAATTTAGAGATCACCGTCAAGATTTCTCAGATCTTATTCTTTCTTAAAATCTCAACATTAACACAATTAGGGTTCTTGTTATCGAGGAAAAAAATTTTCCTTTTATACCTAAATTTTCTTAACGCTACGGCTGAGACCTATCATGAGCATCTTCAGTGGCCAAAAAGGAAACCCAAATTCAAATTTGCTTTTCATCATCAGGTGCCACGTGGCGCGTGGACTACACATGCTTAGGGAAGGGAATGCGCTTATCACACCGCACAAAACTCGCAAGGACATTTCCGATTGTCATCTTGATTTTTCTACTCAAATTACTTTAGGGCTTCGTCGTCTTTTTCGGATTCTGAGTTTTGGGTCGGTTAATCCAAAATTGATTTTGGTGTTCCCTGAAGAAGTTTCAGAAAGAGAGAGAGGTGGGAAGAGATACGATGACTTCTTCTTCTTCTTCTTCAGCTACTGTCGCAGTGGAGAAGGCGACCAGCGATCTTCTTATGGGCCCTGATTGGACCATGAACATCGAAATTTGTGATTCCATCAATTCTAATTATTGGTAATTTTCAACTACAAGAAAAGGAGGAAGATAGATAGCATATCAAGTTCGACAATATGTTTTATTTTATTTTATTTTGGAGGAGTTGACTTTGACCAACTACCACATGTTCATGCTTTTGAATATGATGTTCCATTTAATGTTTGTTGGTTCTGTCATCGGATTGTAGTTAGTATTTTTTTTTTTTTGTGTGACAAAACTGACAAGAGGATTGTATTATTTGAAAAATAGTGGAAGCTGCTTGTTCTTTTTTCTGATTATATCAATTCTTTCCCTTTTCTTTTTTGATTCTGTGGTTTTTAATTTTCTCATGCATAATTGTTGTTGTCAGAATTGAACAATTATTTATAGTCTCAGTTTCCTCTCAGAAAAACCAGGGTCCATGGATAATAATACAAACTATACTTCACTCCTTTAATAGAGTAGTCTCTGGGAAATTGACGCTAATCTTTTAAGTTTTTACTGAATCTTAAATGAATACCACGTGCTTAATTTCTCAGGCAGCCAAAAGATGTTGTAAGAGCTGTGAAGAGGAGATTACAACACAGGAGCTCTAGAGTTCAATTACTAGCTCTCACGGTACTTTGTTGGCATTGGCTTTTGGTCTTACTTTTCTGTATTTGGCTGAAGTTGTTTGTGGCCGTGTCCTTCTGGATTACTTAACCTTCAAATTCATTTGTTTGGAGATTGATTTGTGGTTTCTGTTTGTCTACCCCCAGCTGCTGGAGACAATGGTAAAGAACTGTGGTGATTTTGTGCACTTTCAAATTGCTGAGAGGAACATACTGGAGGAGATGATCAAAATCACAAGGAAGAAGGTAAGGTGGTTTTAGAGGGAAACTTAAGATGTGTTCTTACTTTAGTTTTTTATATTTGATGCTTTAAAGAAATTGTTATTGCATTCTTCATGAAAATCTGTGGTTATAAACAAGGTCAGATCGTTATGACTAAACCTCTGTCATGTTCTTTAAAGGGAGAATTCCTGTAAAATCTATAGAAGTTTACATTCGTTACAGGTGTAATGTTTGTAAAATTGATTAGGTGATACATTTTCTGAAATAATTAATTCAGTCTTCTGTTTGATTCAGTTGTCAAATCTTTTGTTTCATCACTCTTCCTTTTTCTGTGCAGACTAAAACTACCCCAAGGCTCATTTGTTATCTCCCTTTCCATTATTATTAATAATCTAATGTATTTTATATTAATACAATCATACATTCAATTCTCTTGGAAAATAAAGTATTTAGAAGATGATGTTAATCAAGAATGCAAGATTCATATTATTGATTGTCAATATGACTTGCAATCCTTTGATCGTGTAAAAATCATTGTTTCCTTCTCCTCATATGGCATGTTAGGGACTATTGTGGAAAGTATTTAGTACCAAACTTAAATGCAAACGCCAAGATCTAATCTACTTTTTATTGTGGCATCTGATGGTGTAATTGTTTGAAATACACTTTGCTTAATTCAATTTATATCCAAATCAAGTCCTGCGGCTACTGCTGTATATCATTAGTGATCAGTATGTTCTAGAGTCCTGTGGAGATTTTCCTTAGTATATGATTCTGGATTAGGTCTCACTAGCACAAAACTATCTATGTTAAATGTCTAGAAAGGTATTTCTCTTTGAAAAGAAAAGCTGTAATGTTGAATTCAACAACTGTAGAACCCATTTGCATGTTGATACGAAAATACAAAGATTTATTTTATAGGTAAAAGTCACCCAGCTTTTTCTTATCAAAAAACAATCTTAATATTTGTTGATCAAAATATGGATGGGTTCTTTATTAAATTACTACTATTTTTTTTATTTGATTTGTCTCATCTAACATAAAATACATGCAATGATTATTTAGGCAGATATGCAAGTGAGGGATAAGATCCTAATATTGCTGGACTCATGGCAAGAGGCATTCGGGGGACGAGGTGGTAAACATCCTCAGTACTATTGGGCATATGAGGAGTTAAAGGTACCTGTCTACTTGATAAAATTTCGTGATTGGTTTTTATCCAACTCTTTTTCGCTAGATTCTCAAAGTAATATACTTGACTTTTGTGAATACTCTGTAAATGGTAGACAATGTGGTTCATCTTAAGAGTGAGATTACAAATTTTAAGATAATTTTGTCTTCTTATTATAACATGTATACAAATTTTTTGTAACTAAATGTGTCACCTCAAAATAACTAATAGATGCTTTGCTAAAAATTTCTAAAGTGTCGCAATTCTTTAGTGACAAATGGATGATTTTTAACTTTTTAAGGTTCACAACACTTCATTTCATCAACACCTCAGTGGAGAATTGTCCCCTAGCAAAACCCAACCATCATCCCCTTTGTTGCAAATCTACATTTTAAGTACATGATAAAAGATTGCATTGATTATATCATCATCATATTGTCTTGGATTATATGAATGGCAGAGATCTGGTGTAGTTTTTCCAAAGCGAACACCAGATGCAGCTCCAATATTTACTCCTCCTTCCACCCATCCAAATATAAGATATATGCAAGCTGGATATGGGATGCCAAGCAATTCATCAAAAACACTGGATGAAACTATGGCAACTGAGATAGAAAGTTTAAGGTTAATCTCGCTTCTTTTTTTTTCTCTTCCTCTGTTGTTGTTTGTGTCACAGAACATCTGTGTCACGAAATCTGTATTTTAGCTAACTTTTCTCGAAATGCTCAGTATGTCAAGCTTGGAGTCCATGCGACATGTTTTGGATCTTTTGAGTGACATGTTGCAGGCTGTGAATCCTAGTGATCGTGCAGTAAGTTAAACTGTTTTGCTTGGCCTTCTGAAGTCTCCTGTCTACCAAGCAAAATGAGTTAACGTCTGATTTTTGTGCTTTATAGGCTGTAAGAGACGAAGTAATTATTGATCTTGTTGATCGCTGTCTCACAAACCAGAAAAAGTTGATGCAGATGCTAACAACAACTGGGTTAGTTCCACTCGGCTTTTCTACCTGGCACATACTCAAATATGCTTGTTTGTTACTTTTTGAAGTGTGTCAACAGATATGTGGAATAATCTTTTGTTTTCTTCTGTCATATAGGGATGAGGAGCTTCTTGGACGAGGCCTGGAATTAAATGATAGTATTCAAAGTTTGCTTGCAAGGCATGATGCAATTGCTTCTGGTACTCCGTTTCCAATTCAAGGGGCAAGTTCCAGCACTGTGTCAACTGAAGCTCAATCTGGTGTAGATCAATCCAATATAAACAGCTCCAGCCCTGGAGAGTCTTCTTCATCACCTAAAGCTAGCTCTCCAGCCATAGTGTTTTCTGAAACTAGGAGCCAGAGTGATGAAGAGGAAGAAGATGAATTTGCACAGCTAGCTCGGAGGTCACTTAGAACTGATAATATATTTAATATTTTGTGGCTCATGGTTATTGAAACATGTTTTTCTTTTCAGCCTTGCTTGCTTATAACTTGTCTAAAAAATAAACTAGTTTAGAATGTCTTTTTGGTTCTTTCATGAATGGATAAGCAATTGCAAGTGAATTATCTACCCTTTGTTTTTTGAAGTCAAAATCGTTGCATTAAGCATTTGTTCTCATTTTATACTTGCACTCATGTTATTTATTTCTGTCGATCATGGGTAATGAAACTGTTCTATTTCAACAATATTTTATTGAATGTGAACACTTTACTACTATTTCAGGCATTCTAAGGCGCAGGCAATGACTTCAAAAGATGCTACAACTGGTTCCAGCGAAAATTCAGAGTCAGTTAACACTAACAAAACAACTCTACATGTTCCATCCAATGCATTAGTTCTTTCCGACCTAGCTGCCCCAGTTAGTACTGCAAAGGATCAGAACATTATTGACTTACTGAGTATCACTTTGTCCATGTCACCATCACCACATACAACATACGCACCATCAGCCTCTAGCCAAGACATGCATCAGATACCTGTTCAGTCGAAAACAGAAGGGTTTTCTTATGCTTCCCAAACATATCCGGGAAATTTGTCGTACAACAGTTACGTTGTCCCTTGGGCACAACATCAATCTAAGTCAGAAGTTCAACCACAGCCTCAACAACACCCATCTCAACCCCCATCCCCACCCTCATCTCGACATACACATTATGAATCCGAACAACAGCATCACCAACCGGCCCAACAGGAGCAATTGCAACCACAATCCCAACGTTTATTGCAACAACCTCAACATCATAAATTTAGCCCTCATCAACAACATTTGCAAACCCGTAATGAACCGCAACCACCACAGTATGAGCCACAGCAAACACTGCAATCTCAGCCCCAAGCCCAGCTACAGTATCAGTCCCAAACTGTACACGGCCATCAACCTCAACCACAGCAACAATTTCAGAATCAACATCTTCAATACCCTTCAAGATATCCTCCCCCGCCATGGGCAGCTACACCTGGATATGCGAACTATCAAAATCACTCGCCTGCTACAAATGTGATTTCAACACAAGACATTATAACAGTATCTTATCCTTCTGCTCCAGGGGTAAGGCCCGTGCTACACCATAATTCATTCCCTGCCAGAGGAGGTATCGGTGGAACTCCTGCCAGTGCAACAGGACAAAAGCATTTTGTTCCATCTTACAAGTTATTTGAAGATTTGAATGTTTTCGGAAACACAGATGGAAAGGTTAAGATGATCAGTAGTGGTTCATCATCTAGCTTGTCTGGGACAATGGGACCTGGTATGGTTGGGGGTCGTAAGTGAAGTCTTCTCATATGTGAAAAGATGTGCTGATACACTGTAAAAAATGGGACCTGCATTATTTCTTGCAGCTTATGGAAACTCTAAATTGATACAAGCGACTTCCTATTTTACGAGTAACAGATCATGAAGTCATTAGCTTTAGTTTTTACCCCAGACGACAGGCTTTGAACATTCTTTGATGTAATATTTTAGTTTATGGTAGTGGTTCTTGTTCTTATGTTCATTGATTGATCCTTGCTCACTATTTAAGGCACTTAAAATGCAGAAACGTGTTCAATGTCCTTAATTACTGAGAAAATAAACCCTCGTAAGATGGGCCGTCATATCACGTGATATTTCATAGTTGTTTTGATAGGGCCATTTTGAATTTTATTACAAACTTAAGATGGGGTAATTTCAAAGCCACTCGCGCAATCTCACATTCGTGGCCTCAACAAGAAAAGATCACGAGATGCTAAAACCACTGCCATTCATCAAGAAAAACCCCTCGTAATACGTAAAGATACTACAAAACCACCAAAATCAGCCTAGTGAAGATTCTAGCTAAAGCGTTATTGTCGTTATTGTATAAAAGCTAAAAAGAAACTACTTACGCAAATTGTTTAAACCCAGTTTATGGTTGAGAAAAAAATTGCACAGTTGGACAAACTTGAATTTAATTACACGTTGGTTAAAAACAAGGGTCCCCCAATTCAACGGAAACTACAATCATGAGTGAGATGCCCCATTTCCAGGACCACATTTGTCAGCAAACTAGCTTATGTAATCTGACAAAAAAATTTACAAAAGGTGGGAATAGCACGCAAAACAGGAATAGAAAATAATTATGGAGAAAATGATATTTACACACATTTACGACGATTGACATTATTTGCCGAAGCCTCCAATCAATAAGCATGATTTTCTTCCAGTCGAGTGCAACCCTCTAACCATGGAGGCTAATGAATATCTTGCATACACTATCAGCAGAATATACCCCTACCAATATTTTCAGATGTATTCACAGCGGAGAGGGATTAAAGCATCATAACAGGATTACCCAATTGCAAGAAATATGCGTGGCGTTCCTGAGTGATGTTTGATGCACTCTTCTGAGCTGGAGACAACCGATGAAATCATTGGAAAAAATGCAGATTCATCTTGCTTGAGTGTTGTCGTCAGCATAGATACAAACGCATGCATCTGCAGCACCAGCAGCAAGTAACACCTGGTATGGATGGAAATTGAGGCAACTTACAGAACCAATTTTCTGAGCCATTAGTGTAGGATAGTAACGAATGGTGCCTAGTTGATGACCCTCCAGACTAAAAACTTTAATGAGTTGTTTCGCTGAACCACTAGCAATAATTGGAGCATGTCTATGTACAGCTAAAGCTGTGAGTGATCCCCTATGAGCTTCGATGGTAAGATAAGTGCTCGTAACATTTCTTATATCAAGAAATTGGATGTCGCCAGCCTGAGAAGCACTGACAATCTGAAGAAAACCGACAATGTGACATAATTGCATCATCCACTTCAAATCAAATTCATAAATCTAGGAATTTCATGTCAAAAAAGAAAGAAAAACATATCAAACTAGCAAGCTACTCCTTTTACCTTTCCTTGGTCTAATCCAGGTTGAAAGCCAATCCCCACAACTTTTTCTACTCTTTGCGTATGAGGCCTCAATTCACAGACGAGCCTAAGAAGCATTTTTTGCCATTAGTGATTACAGAATAAATTGGACCTTGAAAGGTTTATACTAACGATAAAACTTATGATACAAGTATTGATTGAGGAAATTAAAGTATAAATTCATTATTTAGATGCATGCATAACCATATCAAAACATAGGTGATAAACAACAATGATGCTTGATTCAATCACATAAACAAAGGTGAGCCAAGAACCATGTTATTATTTGCATTTATGATGGAAGAAATTCATCCGAGGTGCTTACATGTCACGTTTTCTGACATCATAAAGTCTGACAGAACCGTCAACAAAACCAGCTGCAAAATGTCCCCCATGAACATGAGATGCAGCCTGAAACACATGACAAAATGCGTAAAAATCCAAGGATAATTCCTCGTATAACTCCTCTGTTACTTGGTTAAAGATTGAGTAAAATAATACTGGAACGGGGCGGTCAAAATTGATGATCTGGGAATATCATTTATTTGGGGAGTAAACATTGGTTAGGTTCATTATATATTATTCAATGTCTGACAAAACTTGAGAACAGTCAAAATCCCATAAGCCCTTAGCAGATTTGGGGGCGGCCACTGCATAACTATTTGAGATTGACAACTATCTATGGCAAAGGCAAATATAATAATAAGATCAAGAAAGGTTCTTCAGTCTTCACGTTCAAAAACAACCAGGTACCTAGAAGAGGCCCCAGAGGGCCAACAGTAATAAGCCATCAATCATCAGTAAAGAAAAAAAAAAAAAAAAAACTTCACAGAGCACGACTTTATCAGTAAAGACACCTACTCTAAATGTAGTTGGTAAGCAAAAACTCACCAATTCAGCTCAATTATCTTGGATAAAACTACTTAGTAAATGCCTCTTAAAGTATAACATCTGCTTAGCTGTCTTTCCAAACTAACTATACCAAGCAAAATTACGAACAAAAGACATCTTGCATTGCTGAAGCTTACCAATGCTGAGACACCGCAATCTGATGATGAAGGTATAGTATTAACAAGCTGCTCTTTATCAACATCCCATAACAAAATAGATGGTATCTCACCCGATGCATACTGTTAAATGTAAAAATGTAACATGGAACACCATAAGAAAATCATTAGCCTCACAATATGAGGAAATAATTAGACTTTCAGTTTTAGAGCATAAGGGTAGAGGAATATTTCCCACATTCCCAAGAATGATTAAAGAATAATCCTACCAGATAACCACATTGTTGTTGCCAATCAACAACTGCATTCAGACTCCTCACACCAGGTTTGTGACCATGGATTGAAGAGAATGCAGTGACAAGTTTTTGTTTACCCTTCAGAGTATAATCTTTCCAAATCCGTATGTTTCCATCAGCTGCACCATAAGATTCCAAATAATATTAAAGCTCTGACAACAATTTGAGAATAAGATGTATAATATTAAACAGTAGAGAAAAGTACATGAAGCAGCAAGGAGCAAGCTATCATCAAGCTCATTTACAAGGCAGAGCTTAGAAATCCCCTTGTCAGGAAAGTCATGATTGTCAAAACTGTTAAGCAGTGTTGCCTCCTCATGGTTCCATATCCTGCAGAGAACTCCAAAGAACATCATACTCTGACCAGGTCAAAAGTCAGAATTCCTATTGTGTATAAAATTATGCTAGGGAATTGTCATGTAGTTGTCGAAGTCCCCATAATTAATAAATGTCACTCAGTCTTGCCAAGAGCTACCAACCCCAAATACAAACATGATTGGAAATGTATAACTCCTAAAAATTCACGACAGATTGTCTTTAGAGGCCTGTAAACAATTGTCCTCAACATTCCCTAAACAAAAAAACACCATTATGTCTAAAGCCATGCCCAGCTTCATAACAGTCCCAGTTTAACTTATAATAAAGGTATGGATTAGCTTCATATACCTGATACGTTCATTCTCATCAGCAGCTATTACTATAGGAGAGAAAGGTTGCAGCAATGCTGTTTGTGTACCCTTGATGTCCCACTTAGCAATTGGATTTGTAAGCCTGCTAACATCTGCAACGGAAAAACAAAATGTCAACCAGACATCTGTAAGGAACATGCTTAATAAAAATAACATGAGAAATACAAACCAGAGTGCTGGCATTTTGCCATGTGCTCCAGTGCAAGTTTTTCCTTCTCCTCCCTTCTGGCTAATACTTCTTCACTATCATCTGCAGCAGTTAATAGTGGCTTGGAAAAGTGTCCACAACTCCAACTATAGATGGTTGATTGTGGAAGAAAGCTCCTATCCGAAGTCCCAGCAGCTCCACCAGAACCTAGAAGTGGATCAGCTAATCCAGAGTCCGGAGAATTCATCAGGTGGGGCCTAAACTCCAATGAGCAGACTCTACGCATTCCAGTTATATAACTTGGGCGAGGAGGACTGACCGGAGGTGTTCTGAAGGTTAGTGGCAAGTGTCCTGCCAGAGCAACAAGCACTAATAAGCAGAAAGGCTGGCAACAAAGCAGCAGGATTATAACAAATAAGATTGATGTTGAGAGATAAAGTTCACGAAACTGCTTCGGAAGTTATTATCCCACAGGATTAACCATTAAGTAACCTGGAAAAGGAGATCTACCTCCATTCATATCAAACCAAGAAGACGATCGAGCCAGTCCAGCAAGAGTTGGAGAAGCTGTAGAATCAGCAGTTCGAACACCACTAGACTTCAACGGTTTTGCAACCACTTGTTCAATACCTATGATGGACAGTACTCGACGACCAAGATTTGCAATGCGTGGAGATGGATCTTTTGCTAAAGTACACATAGCAAGTACACATTGTGAATACAATGCATTGTCCAAGGGCTTTGGTCCAGTGTGGTTAACCACTCCATTGCTGAAACCATCATTTAGAATTCCTGAATCAGAGTGATGAGATGAATCATCGGACAATGGGGACCCATGCATGATTCCCGAACCAGCAAGAGGACTGCTAGAAGAGACCCGACCATCTCGAACCACTGGAGAATTGTCATTTCCAACCCTGATAGGACCAATTTGAGGAGAAACGATACTTCCATGAGGTATATGTTGGTTCTGTTTAGGATATCCACCAACTGAACCTTTTATATTAGCCAATGAAGGTAAGGAATTAATCAAAGAATTAGACTGAGGCTTCCAATATGCAGCAGCAATAGATTTCAGGTGCTTGTTGTGGCCAAAAGCAAATCGTGCTAGAGCTGACAGTTGAAAAAAAAAAGGTCAGCAACATGTCTCAGATCCATTTCACTCTAAAGTATATCAGCCCTCCCATACTATATTGACAACATTAAGTTGTCTGAGACTACAAACCAATTAACAGCATTGCAATCAAATTAGAGACAACTAGAAACACAAAAACAAATGTTTTTAGATGCAAGTTTGATTACTTTTTCTGCAGACGCTTTCTTTCTTATTCACTAGTAACAATTACATTGTTTTAAGGTTTTTCATCTTTCTTTAAGTTCGGAAACAACTAGCTATTAGGAACTTGTTTGCAAATGATTAAAAATTTGCAGTAATGATATCTATTAAAAATAACAACCTACTGCTAAATAAAACGTATTCACAAATTCAAAATAAATTATAGCTTTAGATGCTTAAACACATACCTACTGCTACCTCTGCTCTCACCAATGGACTCCCATCTGAAGCAACACATAACATACTCTTAACTATACTAACTTCAGCCCTAAACTTTTCATCATCGTCACATTCTTCATCGCCACCAACACTTCTACATGTATCAAATCCCACATCAAGAAGGGTACCCAGTGCAAAAACAGCAGATGCCCTAACCTGTGTGAAACAATAAATTGCATGACTAAATTTATTTGATTAATTCATCAAAAATTATAAGCATCTGGCAACTGGAAATAGAAACAATAAGTAGGACATAAACCTCCGCCTGGGTTTCAGATAGTAGAGGAGCTAATATAGTAGTTGCATCTTCCTGTAAACCAATTGTTTGTGCCTCCGAGAAGTCTTCCCACAATTTCCCCAGACATAGGCAAAGCCACTGAAGGAAAAGGGGTTCAGTTTGTGAATCATTAGGACATGCACTCTGAAGGTGCTTTAAGCAGACATGAATCAGACCAGCTTCCATACAAGCTTCTTGGCCCCGTCTATGACCATCCACAATCACAGCCAAGACAAAAGCAGCCATTGCCCGTTGCTCTGGATATGCTTCCATGCTATCAAGAAACTTAATGAAATATATATGACCACCATCCTTCACTAGATCAACCTGACATGACTACAACACAGAAATGGAACATAATCAATGCCAGACGCAGCAGACATTCAACATCAGAGTTCAAGACCAAATTTCATTAGAAAATTATAAAGGTGAGCAAAAAAAGAGAATATTCACAACTATGTTAACGGAGTTTAGGATTGATCACACAGTTTGCATTTTTTATTACGGATTTCATTAGTAATGTGACCAACAGCCTATTGAATGTTTCATTTAAAAAAGGTAACACTTAGAAATCTTTTACTACTGTTAAACTACAGGAAAGAAATAGACGTTGAGCTGAAACTGAATGTTTCTAGGACAAGGATGCTTCATTCATATTGAGAAAACAGAATCAATACAAAAAAAAATAGTGATTCAATATCCTCTAGTAATAAAGATATGATACAAGAATAAATAAAAACATTTCTAATGATACATATATAATGTTGATAGTATATTTATATAGGATCTACTCCTTATTTCTATAAGTATAACACTCCCCTGAAACTGGAGTATATAAGGATGAGTGTTATAAATAAAGACGTTGCTAATAATAATAACAATATATATATATATATATATATATATATATATATATATATATATATTTTTTTATATATAATATA
>Ga0209489_103871_pt1 | contig 28530 bp, 28 predicted proteins | sample SiratrowhiteBW_FD_187527 | JGI IMG/M metagenome (GOLD analysis project Ga0209489, IMG submission 187527) | Root nodule microbial communities of legume samples collected from California, USA - Siratro white BW (SPAdes) (version 2) | ecosystem: Host-associated > Plants > Roots > Nodule | place... | reverse complement strand
CCAACTTTAGAGGGTACTAAATAATTAAATCCAATTTTTTTCTTTAATTCCAAAGTTTGCATTTACGGAATAATTCACGAAAATTAATATTTATATATATATATATATATATATATATATATATATTCTTTTAGTCTTTGTTTATAATCATTGAGTGAAGCACTTTTATGTTGAAATAGCAATGATAAAATAATCAAGGGTAAAATGCCAGCATTAACAAAAGTGTAATCAACGAGATGTTTATCCTTGAGATTCAATGTTCTAAAGTTCTGGCTATGCGATTTGAAAATCAACATATTATTGATTTGAATGAACTATAATTTAGATTATCTCAAATAGTCTCGTGATAAAAGAAATCCGTCTTCTAAAAGATTAGTAATAAGTAAAGTAAAAAAATATTTTATATTAATGTCATATAAAAAATAAAAACTAAAAGGAAAGATAAAAGAAGTATTAAAAGGAATATATTCAATTTATTTTCTAAAAAGGTCTACATTACAGTTTTTCCTTTTGTAAAAATAAAATATTTAATATTTATTAGAAATTTTCAAAAAGAATTTAATTAAAACATATTATGTTCCTGCCTAAATAATAGTTTCAAATGTCATATATCCTCCCAAGAGAAAAAAAATATAAAACCTTGTAATGCATTAAAAAAATTATTTTTAAATGATAAATAGGGTGCAAGTCTTTACACTGACTATTTATTATAAGAATTAAACTTTTTATGAAAATACATTTCACTCAATTTCTGCTTTAAAAGAGTAAAAGTAAAAATAAAAATAAAAGTGTATTAAAAAAACCATCCTATTCACGTGAGACTCAATAATTAAAAATGAATTATATATTGATAAAAAAACAAAATAGAATAATTGTGTGGGGGTTCACCAATGACTGAGCCAGGAGGACTTGGGCGTCAATGGACCTGATAGCACTGCCACTCATGTTTCCCACGTGCGCAAGAAGCCAAACAAAACTCAAAACAGTGCACATTCTTCCCATGTATTTGTGGTCAAATTTTGATCTCATTTTTATTTTAAAACACTTTTATTTATAACAATCAATCACCCTATAAAATATTCAACCAATGGTATATTTTAGAAAAAGGGTTTTGACAGTTAAATAAAAATAAAATTGAATGATAAAATATAGAAATAAACCTATGCAAACATTATTTATCTAACTAGATCTCTTTATTATTCATGTTAAAAATTAGTTACAAAATGTAATTATTTCAACTTAGTCAATTAAAATTCACCCTGAATAATAAAATACATTAGTGATTATTTTTAAATTTTTATAATATTCACAATTAGTTTAAAAAATAATATTAGAAGCATTTTAGAGATGGATAAGGATTTGTATGATTTGTTTCCTTAAGATCCAAACAAATACCTTGTAGAGAAAGAAAAAAACTATTTTAGAAGAATTTTGATTGTTGATGTATCCAGATTGGACCAAGATTGATTAGTACTAATAATAGAGAGACGTATGGTGTGGGTGTAAAGTGCCCTTTGGAAGGGGTCAATGGCCATTTCAATCATCAATGCTTCAAAACGAGAAACGTGGCACATCACAAGTGCCTCTAAAATTTATCCTTATCCCTGCTTGGCTGCTACCAATATATCACGTATTAATTTTGAAAACAAAGTGCAACTTAATTTTTGACACAGAACTCATTCAGTTTGACTAATAGGTTTAGATTCAACATTTTAAAATTTAATGAAGAAAAAAAAAGATAAATATTTCATTTCTTACACAACAATTATCTTTTCAAAGTGGTTCTGGTAAGATCTTAAAGGTAACTTTTGATTTACTTAGATAGTGTAAGAGTTTGCCTGATAAAAGAATTTATTTTAATAGCATGTAAATCTTTTGTATCATAAACTCCTTTTTCTCTATTTTTATATTTTCTATCTTATATTAATGTTGTCATACCTTCTTTTACCTGTCAATTAAACAACTTGTTTTATCAAAACACTTTTAATTGATCAGCTAATTTAAAATAATATAATTAAAAACTAAAATACTCAAACAATTAGGTAGTGTTGAAAATGAAACGATTCAAAATTCATTTAGGTAGATTTGTCGTGCAATAATAATGTTTGAGTTTGATTGAACACCTTACTTCACATGGTGAGATAATAAGCTTAAATTTCATTTTGAACTAATTTTAGTCTCTGGGGCTTGAAATCTTGGTGTATATATTATTTATCATGATTAATTATTATTGCGTAGTTTGTTACTTAGTTTCTGTATAATTTTATTAGTTTTATCACTTAATTTGATTGAAATTGTCTTGCTGAAACTAAGATATCATTTTATATTTAACTTTTCTAAATTGAGAATATGTATTTCGAGAATAAACATATAAATAATTAATTAGAAAAATAATAGTTAGAAATTCTGACATAACTAAGTATTTATCTAAAATCTAACATCAATTGTAATGCGAACTGCTGATTTTCTAATGATAATAAAGAATGCGTTATTAAATGTTAAAATTAATATTATGAAATATAAAATAGTATAATAACCGTTTACGATAGGGATTACGATTAGTTTAAGTACATGTTTCTTTGGTTTAAATAATTTGTTTATATTTTTTACAATTAAGTTTTCTATTCAAACAATGATGCAAGAATTCTTTTGAAAATATATACATAACTTTCATTAATAATATACTGTAAAATTTTAAATAAATATTCATGTGTCATTGATCAATCGGATAGTTTTATAACAAGAATGTAAAGTAATTTAAGTTTTTTCTTTCTGAAAATTAAGAAAAATTAGCTTTTGTCTTCTATAAGCATTCAACAACTTTTTAACTGTTTTCTAATCCTATTTTCCCCCTAAAGCTATAATTTTAGTCATGGGATTGATTGAATACAAATTATTTAAAATATTCCGGATATAAATATTTTTTTTCCTTTAATGATATCTTACTTAATTATTTTGTATTTATTTTGACTATTTCATCACAATTTTTGTTCAATTGAAACAAAGTTTATCTTATAATTATTTATAAATTAATATATTAAATAAATTATTTTTAAAATTGAATTTCTTAAAATAATTCTAGAGACAAACTTTTTTAACATGATCAACTTTTTTTTTTCATAACAATCAAGAGATATAATCACTTTTTATTTCATACTTGACTATTCTAGAATAATTAGCTTTTTAATGTATTTTTTGTCATAGTGAGCTAAAATGAAATACTTTTCGCATTAAACAAATTAAAGGGTGTCGCATCGCATCTAATGAAATTATAATTTCAAAAAATTTGTATTTATACATTTTTATAACTAATTATGACATTACAATTAATTATTGTAATATATGTATTTAATCAATCTCAAAAACAAGATATTTGAACTAAGGCCACTTGCATACTTTGTCCAGAATCATATCAATTCCATTTTGAATTTAATAATAGCAAGACTTTTATCTAAATATATAAAAGCTAATAATACAAATTATACCAAATATTAGGAGACAAAAATATACTTTTCTTCTCCAACTTGTTTGCCCTGGTTATGTTAAATAGTTCATCCATATGTAAATAATTAAATTTTTAATAGGTAAAGTCATACACTTTTGCTTTTTGAATAGCATAAAGGTAGTTTCTCAATTATTTGTTTATTCTTAACATTGGTTGATGATAGTTCCAGATGCATTTGATTTGAAATAAAACAAAAAGTGCAAAACCACATAATCTTTGGGTAAGATACTACATCCACCTCAACCCCAAGAATAAAATGGAAAAGGTCTCCATTTTTTCTGATCCCTTATCATTTTTCACATAATTTGAGAATTGCAAAGCAAGAAGCCATTGAAGACTAGACCTTCTGTTAAAATTGTTTGTGTTAGTAAAACAAACAATAGTGAATCATGTAAAAATTTAGACAAGTTTGATGAAGAGAGTTAACCCGAAAAACCTCAAAATTTAAAATTTTTTCTGATAAATTAGTTCCATTAGTTCCATCCTTAGCTTTGTGTAGTATAATGACCATAATATTGAATGGTAAAAGGTACCTATAAAATAATTGCAAGAGGTGGAATCTTGAATTTGTTTTAGTTTGATAATTGGAATGGAATCCTTGGAGAAACTAACAAAAGCTTATAGATAAAAAAGGTGAAAAAGCATGGATGTAGCCATCAAATTCCCACATCAGAAGGCAAGTTGGAAGCACCATTTGGCTAAACTAGTTTATTTTTGAATAGAACATCCATAATCATAAATATAAAGACTTGAACAAAGGTATATGCATCCATATCCATTCATCGCAAAGAACAATTGCATTTCACTGTCTCTGGTCCCAACCCTTGTCTTTAGCCTAGAATCAATGATATAAAAGGTAAAAGCTTGTTTAACAAATACAGAGTTAGTTGAGGATACGTGTATATTTATAACTTTTTTGAACTAAAAGATTAAATTTAGGAGGAGTTACTCTCACTTGAAAACACATTTTCCTTTCCATAAATTTCTTCTCCAATAACATTTATATCTCCCTGTGACTTTTCAGAGTGATGATCTCATAAAGGGTGGAATCAGGTAGATAAAAACAGTTGTGGAGAAATAATTAGCAAAGAACAAGTAGACTTAAAAGATAACAGGTGAGGTGTCTCAGCATTTTCTAATCCAAAACAAACACAAAATTAAGCAACTTGAGAGGCTTATAAGTGCTCTACCTCAACACATCTGTTTTTGTTCCAATGGGGGAAGATTCCAGGGAGTTTGGAGAAAGCACCAAAATCAACCACAAGATGGAAGAGGTTGAAAGAGAGGAAGAAATAGACCCAGAAAGCAATCCACTGAATGAGCCACTGCTCAAGAGGAATCGGACACTCTCTTCCAACCCTCTTGCTCTGGTTGGAGAAAAAGTCTCCTACATAGAAAGCTTGGACTATGAGTAAGAAGGCATTATCATAGTGAATGCAATGTTTTGTTTTGTTCTCCACAAGTACCCTCTTTCTAGTGTTTGATTTTTTGTTGTTAATGAGAAAAGAGTTTGGTGTGCAGGATAAATGAGAATGATCTATTCAAGCATGACTGGAGGAGCAGATCAGGAGTTCAAGTGTTGCAGTACATATTCTTGAAATGGTTACTAGCATTCCTTGTTGGGCTTCTCACTGGGGTTATAGCCACTCTCATCAATCTTGCTATTGAGAATATTGCTGGCTATAAGCTTCTGGCTGTTCTCAGCTATATCCACAAAGAAAGGTAAGAACAAGCATGTCATGATTTCTAGTTTTTGAAACTATGGACAATGTCTTGAGTTAGTGAATGTGCATGGGACAGGTACTTGACAGGTTTCCTATATTTCGCGGGCATTAATTTCGTTTTGACCTTTGTTGCTGCTATTCTGTGTGTGTGTTTTGCACCCACAGCAGCAGGACCTGGAATTCCTGAAATCAAAGCTTATCTTAATGGTGTTGATACTCCCAATATGTTTGGTGCTACAACATTGATTGTCAAGGTAAGATTCATTGCATGCAATCCCTTCCTTTCTCATTAAACTCGCAACAAACCAGTTTAAGGGTACAAATCTCGTCTATAAGGGTTGCATAGGGATGGGGGTCGGCATGAATTGAATTTTTTGAAATCTAATCTATATCCCTTATAAATTCAATAAAATTGATTTGATTTGAAATTTAGGGTCCATTTAATTGGACTTAATTAATTGTATTCTTTTAATCTTATTTAAATTAGTGTAAATTATATGTTTGACCCATTTAATTTAGATAAAATTCACATTTTATATATGATTACTTTAAATTCAGTTTTATTTGAATTAATTTCTTGTTATATTTTTATACAATGACTACTAGCACAATGGTTCAAGAAATACTTGTTTTATTATTATAATTTAAGTTTCCCTTTTTTTATGTATAGTTTTTTCTTATTGCGTACTTATTTTGTTTATAAAAGTTCCTTATATTTTGATTTTGCTGCGGCAAAATGAGCATCTACACTCTCTTCAATGTATATTGGGATACTACCATATAATACATAGTTATTCTCAACTAAATAGTACATTAGGATGCCACAAATGAGTTACAGTGCGATTGAATTGTCGTTTCAGAGACACCAAAAGTCAGTGCATAAAACAGAAGCAACAAAATTATTGAATTGGAAAATAATTATTTCCCAAACACACCCTTACTGACTGACCAAGTTTACAAGTCTGGTTATTGGTAAAATTCACGACCATAGTGCCTACAATGGAAATGGTGTTCACTTTAACATCAACACTGTTGTACACAAATTACGAGTTCCTTTTTGCATCATATCTCTATTTTCTGATCGATGTTATTTCCAAATCCTGTTCGTATCATATCCCATGCATTGATTCTTGTAGATAATTGGAAGCATTGGAGCTGTCTCTGCAGGACTAGATTTGGGAAAAGAAGGACCGTTGGTACATATAGGAAGCTGCATTGCTTCCTTACTAGGCCAGGGAGGCCCCGACAATTACAGGATCAAGTGGCGTTGGCTTCGATATTTTAACAATGATCGTGACCGTCGGGATCTTATCACCTGTGGTTCATCTTCGGGAGTTTGTGCAGCCTTCCGGTCTCCGGTGGGTGGAGTTCTCTTTGCTCTTGAAGAGGTGGCAACCTGGTGGAGAAGTGCTCTACTCTGGAGAACTTTCTTTAGCACAGCTGTGGTGGTGGTGGTTCTCAGGGCCTTCATTGAAATATGCCATTCTGGAAAATGTGGCCTTTTTGGTGAAGGAGGTCTGATTATGTTTGATGTAAGCAATGTCACAGTGAGGTACCATGTTATGGATATTGTCATCGTTGTAGTCATTGGTATCATAGGTGGGGTATTGGGAAGCCTTTACAATCATGTGCTACACAAGATCCTCAGACTCTACAATCTCATCAATCAGTAAGCAATCATATCCAACCCTAGTCTCAACATATTGCACATCCTTAACTGTTTCAATGGGAATTACATGATTACTAAGGTAATGCCTCTTTAATTGTTGCAGGAAAGGAAAGATATATAAATTCCTCCTCAGTCTTGCAGTTGCACTCTTCACATCCATGTGCCAATATGGTCTCCCATTCTTAGCAAAATGTACCCCATGTGATTCTTCGATTCGAGAGTCAGCATGCCCCACCAATGGACGGTCTGGAAACTTCAAACAATTCAACTGTCCACCTGGCTTCTATAACGATCTTGCTACTCTGCTGCTTACCACTAACGATGATGCTGTTCGAAACATATTCTCAACCAACACCCCTCAAGAATATCAACCCTCGTCCCTCGTAATTTTCTTTGTACTATATTGCATATTAGGATTAATTACTTTTGGAATTGCAGTCCCATCTGGGCTTTTCCTCCCAATTATTCTGATGGGCTCAGGTTATGGCCGCCTTCTTGGCATGTATATGGGGCCTCATACAAACATTGACCAAGGGCTGTTTGCCGTACTCGGTGCAGCCTCCCTCATGGCTGGTTCCATGAGGATGACGGTATCCCTTTGTGTGATCTTTCTTGAACTAACCAATAATCTTCTCCTACTACCAATAACAATGATAGTTCTCCTAATAGCCAAAACTGTGGGAGACAGTTTCAACCCAAGTATCTATGAGATTATACTGCACTTGAAAGGCCTTCCTTTCATGGATTCAAATCCCGAGCCATGGATGAGAAATCTCACTGTGGGTGAGCTTGTTGATGTAAAGCCATCAGTGGTTACCCTCCACGGAATAGAAAAGGTAGCCAAAATAGTAGATGTCTTAAAAAACACTGCGCATAATGGCTTCCCTGTTTTGGATGATGGGGTAGTAGTACCACCCGTAGTAGGACAAGCCAATGGAGCAACAGAACTGCATGGACTAGTTCTAAGAGCACATCTCATCCAAGCACTAAAGAAGAAGTGGTTCTTTAAAGAAAGAAGGAGAACAAAGGACTGGGAAGTGAGAGAGAAATTTACCTGGGTAGAGCTGGCTGAGAGGGAAGGAAGTATTGAAGAGGTGGCTGTGACCAGCGAGGAAATGGAGATGTTTGTTGATCTACATCCTCTAACAAATACAACTCCCTTTACCGTGCTAGAGAGCATGTCAGTAGCAAAAGCAATGGTTCTCTTCAGGCAAGTTGGACTTCGTCATCTGCTTGTACTACCCAAGTATCAAGCATCCGGGGTGAGTTTATTAAGCACATAATATTAACATCATTCAAACACGAAATAGATATGTTAATATTTTTCAGGGAGACAAACAAAATTCATTGTTCATTTTTAATTTTTTTTAAAAGTTCTTGTAGCATTTAATTATGACTAACCAAATAATGTCATCTCGTCACAGGTATCCCCAGTAATTGGGATCTTGACCAGGCAAGATCTGCTGGCACACAACATTTTGACAGTCTTTCCTCACCTTGCAAAATATAAGAGCAGAGGAAAGAGGAATTGAAGCTTTCCTAGTAGTTGAGATTGAATGGTCAAGCAGCACCCTTGGGGCAATGGTAAATGGTCAAGCAGCACCCTTGGGGCAAGTTGGTTTCTTAATTCCGCAGTTGTTCCTCAATTTTGTATTACTTAGATCAAAAGCATGTTGAATAAGATACAAAAGCAATGTAAAACTATATTCAAATTTTAATATTCTTTCAACACAATTAATCAAACGATGAAACACAATTCCCTTTTCCCCCAATACAAACGACTTCCCCACTTCCTGCACCGCAAATGGCAATGTTAAGTTTCCACTCTAGACTGCTATAAAACTCGCCATTTCTTTTCTTCCATGCAAAATTACACATTAATTTACTGGTGTACACGAAAACCTGTATATCGAACCATGTCCAAGTTAATGTTTCACAGCTCTTTGCAAGTGTTTTTTCTTTTTCTTTCCTGGTTTCTTTTTCTGAGGGCCCCTCTTGAACACTGCTAGAACTTCAATGCTGCAACAAATGGGCAAATTAAAAGTTAATATTCTTTTACTTTCGAGAAGAGTGGGGGCAGGATGATATGCTATGTACAATCATACGACCAACTACACAAAGTATCCTTAGATTAGTTCTGCACAGAAAAAAAAAGGTTATAAAAAAATTTACTTCATGGGGAAAAATATCCAAGGGGAGGAGTGGAACATCTTTAAAATAGATATCATGAATAGGATTATATCTGCAGCAGGCATTTAATTGAGATGGCATAATTACTCTCTCTAGGAATCATGCTCTAATTTAGAGTACTTACATAAAAAAGTACATATGGAATGTCTGAACTAGGACTTAAGCAGAAGAGGAGAACCAACCCAAAAGACTAGTACATCAAGTGGGAGAATCTCAAAGGTAGAGTACCATATTAAGTAGTTTATCCGACTCAATGTGAGACTCCTAAAATTGTCACCCCTTTTAAGGCCCAATGACCACAGCAGTTTTCACTCTATTAACAATGATTCGATGGTAGTCATTTTTTCTCTGAGACAGCTTAACTCATCTATTAGTAGTATTCAGTTTGCATTTAAATATAGCCTATAGGTATCCTTTCCGTGGCCCCAACCCAAAAATTAGTCCGTTAGGTGGAGAACCTCAAGGCTTAAATACCATATCAAGTAATTTATGCTACTCAATTTGGAACTCTTAACATTATCAGTCCCTTTAAGATCCATTGTCCACAACAGTTGTCACTCTATTTACCGGGACCTATTATTTATTCTGTTTAGATTTTATGCAAGAATAAGAGAAAATATGATAATTTGTAAATACTAAAACTTATAAATAATAAAGAACTGAAAGAAAAACATAATACCTGTGGGTACCGGGAAAGAAATTAAATCCATGAGCTTTTTCCAAATACCATGCCTTGCTAGACAACAATGACTTGCAGTCCTGGCAACAAATTTTAAAATTAACATATAGAAAACTTAGGTTAGAGAAAAGTAAAAACACGCCCATAAAACATTAAGAGTAATCATACACCTCTTTAAAACTTTCCCATCCACAACTTATATAAATAAGGGTTTGTGGCACTGATTGAGGGATGTTAGCTGGTAATGGTTTGCTTCCAATCTGGACTGAAGCTTCTTTAGCACGTAAAACCCATGGTCTTTTCTCTTCCTGGGATGAGTTCGAGCTGCAGTTAACTTGAACTAAATCAGAAACTTGCCGGAGGAAATATTTCCGTACTGATCAAACAAGATAGGTTCACAAAATTAAAACCTTTCAGAAGATGAAAAGGCTTTTCGCTCGACTGATGATATATTTTTCAATGCATCAATAAGAGATGCATCTAATCCTTTTCTAGGAGGATCAATGACAACAACATCTGATCCCACAAGCCAGAAAAAAGGCTCCTGTTACATGCAAATTTTTCAAACAATCAGTTCAAAATAACACATGACAAGGATATAATCCTTTCTAGATATAACACAAAAACACTATGCTTTCTCTCATGGACATATATATAGATTATCTTTGAAATAAAATCTTCACATATGTTGATAATATACAAGCATACCAAAATTTAAGCTGTAGTAATTTTGGTTGTGAATCAGAAAACAAAATATTTGGAAGTAAAAAACAGAGTATATAATGATGCTTCAGATATTCAGTACTAACTTTTGAAGCATCTGCATGATGCCATGTAATACTACTGTCAACAGTGGAAGGTAAACGTTCAATGGTCTTCTCAAAGGATGCCTTTGATTCTTTGTTTATCTCAATGCATTTGACAGATCTGTAAGACAACCAGCATAAAACCTCTAAATCAATTATGTACACAAAGTTAGAAATCACATTTTAGATGTTTAGAATCATCCAGATCTTGCCTGCACTTTCTCGTGGCAGCCAATGACAACCCAATGACCCCAGCTCCTGCATACAAATCAGCAACAGCTGATTCATATGGAACATATTTCTGTAACTTCCGCAGCAAGGTATCAAAAGCCTGGAAGAATGAGGAAGGAAGGCAAGAGGCTTGTCAAATCATTCCTTACAGGCTTAATGTCACAGCAACTCTCAATGATACAACACTGGATATATTCTACATGGTAATTGCACATTCAACAAATTTACTCTCACGTTTTCTCTCACATGGTATCAGACTTTCCTATCTAGGAGGCTTTGCCTACGAAAGAATAGTTCCACACTAAGTTTGACCATGCTCTTGAAGACGCCCGACTTTTCCAGATACTGTCAGCTTTTCCAAAGGCTGTCAAAACTTCAGCGATTCTTTCAGCAACTTTTCTGACAAATTTTCCAGTAACTGTTAGACAAATATAACAACTTTTCTAGCAACTGTCAGACTTGACAACTTTCCGATCATTTGAGGGGCTTTTTCAGGTTTTTTTATTGTGATTTTCCTTTTAGTTCACAACTTACGAAGTACAAGCACTAGAAACACAACTTGTTGTCTCCAACACACATCTCACTCATGAAACTTGTTGGTGTTTAAAACAAATCAAAAGAAAGAGACGAAGATAAGATTATTATTCACCAATAGTCTGTTTAAATTCGGACCTTGTAACAGTAAAAATAACAACTTCCTAAACAATAGCCACTAACAAAAATATTTGCAATTAATAAATATTATTCCTAAAAACTTGGTGAAATATATAACCAATTGCTAATGCACATTCAACACTTCTCCTTGTATTAGTGATTGATAAGTCCAAGCTTCTCTCTTAGTGACTCAAACTTGTTTCTTGGAAGTGCTTTGGTGAAAATATCTGACAGTTGATCTTCTGACTTGCAATACTTCAAGCACACTGTACCATCCCTTTGTACATCTCTAAGGAAGAATAACTTGATGCTGAAATGCTTTGTTTTTCCATGAAAAACTAGGTCTTTTGAGATAGCTATGGTTGCCTGATTGTCCACCATTACTTCAGTAGTAGTATCTTGCTCCAAATACAAATCGATTAAAATCTTTCTTAGCCATAAGGCTTGATTTACCGCTGCTGTGGCTGTTATGAATTCAGCTTCCGCCGTTGACTGTGCAACAACTTCTTGCCTTTTTGAACTCCAAGAGAATATTCCTGATCCAAAACTGAAACAATAGCCTCAGGTGCTCTTCATGTCATCTAAAGATCCTCCCCAATCACTGTTAGAATAACCTTGTAATTTGAAATCTTATGATTGACTAAACTTGATTTCATAATTTAAAGTTCCTTTGACATATCTCAACACTCTCTTTGCTGCTTTTAAATGAGATTCTTTGGCACAATTCATGAACCTTGAAAGTATACTTATCGCATACAAAATATCTGGCCTTGTTGCTGTAAGATACATCAAGCAACCAATTAAGCTTTTGTAGAGTGTTTCATCCACTTGTTCTTAAACATCATCCTTGCATAACTTCTCCTTTTGACACATAGGAGTATTCGTACTTTTACAGTTCTCCATGCTAAATTTCTTCAAGATCTCCTTTGCATACTTCCGTTGACTAATGAAAATTTCACCATCATTTTGCTTAACTTTCATACCAAGAAAATATGTCATTTCTCCCAAATCTGACATTTCAAAAACTTGTAGCATATCATCTTTGAATTGCTGAATAAGTTCAGCATTGCTGCCAGTAACTAGGAGATCATCAACATACAAAGAAATCATAATAGAATTAGCTTGATTACCTTTGATGTATAAAGTGGATTCACTAAGACCTTTAACAAAGCCTAGTTTTGATAAGAATTGATCAATTCTGTTGTACCAAGCTCTTGGAGCTTGTTTCAATCCATACAAAGCTTTCTTTAATAGGTAGACTTTTTCTTCATGTCCTTTCACAAAGAACCCTTCAGGTTGCTCAACAAAGATTTCTTCCTGAGAAAACCATTTAAAAAGGCTGATTTGACATCAAGTTGGTAGATTTTCCATCCCTTTTAGGCTGCAATAGCTAGCAGCATCCTAACGGTATCTTGTCTTGCAACCGGTGAAATCGTATCAAAGTAATCTACTCCAAAAATTTGAGCATACCCTTTCACGAATAACCTTGCTTTGTACTTATTGATTGAACCATCTGCATTCAACTTTGTTTTAAACACCCATTTCATACCTATGACTTTCCTGTTTTCAGGCCTTTCAACTAACTCCCAAGTCTGATTTTTTTTCGATCACGAAAAGCTCCTCCTGCATTGTAGTCCTCCATTTGAGATTCTCCATTGCTTCATGATAACCTGCAAGTTCTAGAATTGCTACATTGCATCTGTCATAAAGCAATCTAGTGTCTCTTATGGGTGCATCATCAACAAGCTCATATTGATTCAACAAAGTTTCAGCTGTTGGAACATTTTTCAGCATTAGACTAATCCCACTACTCATTCTCCATAAAGTACACATCGCGACTTATAAGAATTTTCCTTGTGGAAGGTTGAAAAACTCTATAAGCCTTGGATACTGAGCTATGTCCCGCAAAAATCCCAGGTTCAGCTTTCTTGTCTAGCTTGTCTCACTTAATCTGTGGCACATAAGTGAAACACAAACATCCAAACACTTTAAAAATTTTTAGGAAGGGTTTATAACCATACCAAGCCTCAAATGGTGTCTTCCCATCTACTGCTTTGGTGGGAAGTCTATTTAACAAAAACACAGCAGTGTTTGCAGCCTCTGCCCGATATTCCTTTGGTAGTCCTTTCTCATGAAGCATACATCTCACCATCTCCATTATCGTTCTATTCTTCCTTTCACTAACCCCATTTTGTTGAGGGGTGTAAGCTGTTGTTAATTGATGCTCAATGCCTGTTTCCTCACAAAACATAGTGAACTATCTTGAAGTGTACTCCTTCCCATTGTCAGACCGTAAAGCTTGAATCATGCAACCACTTTGCTTTTCTATCCATTGCTTAAGTCTCCAAAAAATACCTGCAACTTCTAATTTAGATTTAAGAAAGTAAATCCAGCACATTCGAGTGAAATCATCAGTAAAGATGATATAATATTTACTCTCCTTAAGTGAAGGAGTCCTTTGAGGTCCAGCCAAATCAGTGTGGATAAGTTGTAGCTTCTCTGTTGCTCTCCAGCTTGCATGTTTAAATGGTAATCTTGCTTGTTTCCCATATTGACAGACCTCACAGTTTGGCAATTCATAATCCAAGTGAGGTATGCCATGAGCCAACTCCTTTCGCTGCATATTCAACACCGCTGCATGATGAAAATGGCCTAACCTTTTGTGCCAAATCACCGTACTATTCTCAGTAGCTGGATAAGCTACTTGCTCCTCCTCCATGGGATCAAGTGTGAAACTTCTGCCACTCATTTTAATACTAAACATTTCCTTGTTGTTAGCATATTTAATAGAACAATGATTATCTTCAAAATTGAGTTTAAATCCCTTCTCTAATAACCGGCGCACACTTAGCAAGTTTTGATCGATCTCAGGCACATACAAAACATCATACATTAATTTTGTATCTTGACAACTTTCAATAGCTACAGTTCCTTTCCTTCAGCAGTAATGAAAACACCATTACCAATTCTTACTCTAGATGCCTTTGATATGTCTAGTTCTTTGAAAAGCTCTTGATCGTGGGTCATGTGATTGGTACACCTACTGTCTACTAACCAACTTTCAGTTGAGTTCTTGCTTGCAAAACAGGTTGCTGCAAACAATTGTTCTTCCTCTTGCTCATCAGGAACTTGAGCTTCATTCTTCTGTTGAAACTTGCAGAATCTCACATGATGTCCTATCTTGTTGCATTTTTCACACTTAACATTAGGTCTTCTCCAACATTTGAAAGGAGGATGACCTATTTTGCCACAATGCTTGCACGGAGGGAATTCTTTGCTCCTTTGTTTATTACTTCTATTGGTGTTGGCAGCAGTTTCTCTTCCTTTGAAATTCTTCTTCTTTTCTCCTTGGTTGATTTGTAATTTGGCTTGTAATGCTCCTTTTACAGAAACTTCATCCTTCATTTTGCTCCTTTGCTCTTGGGCTTGCATAGAGCTTACAAGTTCTGCCAATGTGATCTTTGACACATCTTGGTATTTTCCAATGAGGTAATAGAAGCCTCAAACCTTACAAGAATTGTCACCAATATTTTCTGAACTATTCTTGACTCAGAAAAATCGGTACTTAGCAATCGTACCTTGTTTGCAATCCCAAGAAGTTTGTTAGCATACTCCTGCATACTCCTTGATGGTTTCAGATTCCTTCATTTTTTGCATCTCAAATTCTCTAACCAGATTCAGTACTTGTATTCCCTTAATCCTTTGATCTCCTTCATATTCTTTCTTGAGAAATGTCCAGATTTCAAATGCAAATTTGATTGACATGATTCTAGTGAAAATATCTTCTGAGACAGCAGGAAGCAAGGTTGCTCTGGCTTTTGACTTCCTGGATTTTCTTTCCTTGTGAGTTTTAATCTGAGCCACAGGTGTGCTCAGAATAAAGGAAGAACTTCGTAGTCTTCCTCAATAGCTTCCCAAAGATCATTTGCCTCCAGGTGTGCCTCCATTCTTGCGGCCCATATGTGATAATTATCACCATCAAACACAGGCAATGCTAGTGGTGTGTAAGGAGTTTTAGAATTCATTGTTGATAAATTGAAGCAAGGTGTTTCGGCCTTTTGTATGGGTTATGCTCAATTCACTCACAGGTCGTCCCTCTAAAGAAGAATGCTCTTGATACCAATTTGTTGGTGTTTAAAACAAAACAAAAGAAAGAGAGGAAGATAATATTATTATTCACCAATAGTCTGTATAAATACAGACCTTGTAAGAGTAAAAATAACAACTTCCTAAACAATAGCCACTAACAGAAATATTTGCAATTAATAAATATTATTCCTAAAAACTTGGTCAAATATATAACCAATTGCTAATGCACGTTCAACAAAACTCATAATACTATGAAGTGGACTTTAAGCCTAATTAGCGGGTGGCACAATAGGCCCATCAAAGCCTGATAGGATAGGCTTTGATTCTATATTAGGAAGTGGATTTTAAGACTAGCTCACTCTAACAAAACCCGTTGAAGGTAAAGATTGCTCCCACTTATATATCGTAAATTAGTCTTATCTCTAGTCAATATGGAATCTCCAACACACTCATATTGACACACTAAGATGGGACAATGAGACTAACTATAATAACTAAACATGTTTCTAACTATCCTTAAAGAATTTTTCTAAACAAATACTACGCATCAAAAGGTGATTTAGTGCACAAGGCTAGCACCTAATAGATTTTTGGGGATGATAACACAGTCTACCCTACACTTAGAGATGTTCTTCCAAGATTTGAACCTATAGTCTCCAGGTCACAAGGCAACAATCTTACTGTTTCACCAAGGCTTGCCCTCTAACACATGCCAAGCATAATATAGTGTTTAGATATATTTCCATATACATCTTGATATATATATATATATATATATATATATATATATATATATATATATATATATATATATATATTAAGATTAATTTATTTACACAACAAATGTATTTTGTATCTAGTGTCCAAGCTTCAATAGTATTTAGTTCAAAAAGATGGATTAGATGCAGTATCAGATTTCCATATAAAATTACTAAGATCCACTAAGTTAAAAATCTTTACCCGTGTGTTTGCCTGGCCAAAACTAGAAGGTGCCAAGGATACATCAATTCCACCAACATGTTCCCAAAAATCTATTTCTCCAAGAAGATGTCTCCATCTATTCCCAAAAATTATCTGAGCCATCAAGAAAGCAATTCAAGCAATTCAGAGGTATGAATTTTTTAGAAAAGTTATGTCCAGCATTATTCATGATGAAGTAATCATAAGTTGTCAAGAAAAGTTAACCTCATTGGCATACAAGGAACCCTGGATAAAAGTAGTTATTTGATTTAAGAACTAAAATGGAAAATAAAGTTTCTGAATCTCACCATCTAAAGATTTCCCCCTCAAATACAGGTTATGTTTGATGAAATTAGCTGAAAAGGTAACTGAAATCTAAAAAGCTAGGCTAGAAGTATTTGACAAAAACTAGTTGATGAATTACTTGAAAGTTGTAAAATGACAAATAAGAACATGATTAGTTATTGAATCAAATCTTAATATTAGGTAATTACATATTTTCAATAATAATAATAATAATAAGTTTCTATTTTTTAATTTATTTTAAATTGTTATAATATATTTGTATAAATTATATTTCAAGAAATATTTGCGTAAAAAATTATTCTCCATTATAAATTAAAATAGTTATCATTTATCAATAAAAAAATATTTTATTAAAAAATAAACAATTGAAACAATAATAAACAAGTGCAACATTAAATCAATAATCCAAAAAAGTTTAGCAGTAAAAGAATAATCCAAAAATTGTAGTAATAAACAGAGTTTACACATTGAGGTTTTCTATTTCTATTTTAAGGGGTAAGATGGTAAAATATAAGTTTCATCTGGATAGATTACTTTGAAACATTAATATGAGTAGCTTATTGAAATAAGCTAAAAGCTATTAAAAATGTTGTCTCGTACACAGCTGAAATAATTTTATCAAAATTTCATGTATAATCTGGATTAAATGTTTTATCAAAACAGTTTCAGAATCTCATCATCCAAAGTAAGCAATCAAAGTCATTCTAAAGATTGCCTGTTCATATGATATCATTTTGCTAAGGCAACCTAAGTTGCAAAGTCAACATATACAACCACAGAAGTAATATTTAAGAGTCTACTTGCATGTGATATTTTTGCCCACCATGAAAGGTTAAATTTGTAAAGCAGTACTTTGTTCCCCAAAAATACAAAGATATAATCATTATGAATCAACCATATCTGTGATTTAAATTTTCAGCATCAAATGATTAGTGTTACGAAGCAGTTCATGAACTATATATGGACCCTCCTTCCTTCCCTACTGCAACTACAACATCTACCTTCCCTGTACCAGATAGCATACCAGTTTCCATTTTAGTGGCATATAAACCGTTTATTTGTTTTATAAGAATAAGTTAAACTCACATTGTTAGTAGAAGTCTGAAAGTTGGCCCACACAGAGTGAATTAAATGAACCCTGCTCCGTGGCCCACCATTTTTCCATAGAAACTGTATCAATCATCTGGACCATCAATTTCTAATATTAAAAGGGAAGAGGCAGGGAACTTGTAAAAGCAAAAAAAAAAAAGGAAGCAACAAGCTCACATTTGCCAATGCATTCAGTTTGTCGGAACCAGGTGAATTTTCATTTCTAGAATTCCAAACCAGTGTAATCTGAACCTTTCCTAAAATCATATAAATTAAATAAAGCAAATGTTATTCATTGCCATTAACAATACAAATATCTATTCGTTTCTCTGGCTTAATTAATGAGTTATAGAAACTAAGAACTAACCATTCATATATCTTTCAGACGCAGGAAGGGATGTATTATGCGTTGTCACCGCCATCTGCAAGTACCCATTCGCTAGTGGTTAATTTTATGAATGCAGAAAACTACAACCATTGACTGAAGTCATCAACTACCCTATTGTTATGAATAGTGCACCTGGACATATCGCAAATCACCAGTACCTTCATCTTCAATGTATGGCCCAACACCTAATTCAGTAATACCTAGATGATATTGAGGTAAAGCACATAAAACATAATTATACGAATAAATTGAAGAATTACATAAAATAAACATAGTGACAATAACAAAACAGGAAAATACCCTGTCGAAGCAGCTCCACAGCAGCATTAATTTTAGGATGATGAGCTGCACGGAGAAGACATTATTCATTGGCTTAATTGACATAACTCCACATCAACCAAGGAGGACAATTAAAAGTAAATAGGGAAACGAACTACTTTTACACTCAAACACAACCAAAGAAAAATAAATTGACAAGTGGCAAGCCATGAGTAGAGAGAATCCTCTCCATTAGAAGAGTGCCATGTGGCAAAGGTGGCTTGCAACCTAAGCTTCAAATACTCTCCAATGAGAGGTGGACAAGTGACAAAAGAAGCTAGGAGAAGAAGCTCCCTTGTAGTGCCTACTTCGAGTGTCATGTGGTGCCTTCTTGAACTCAGTTTTCCTAGGTGGCACCTTTTTGGAAGCTTCTTTCAAAGGCGATAGTCTACTTGTTCTTATGAGCTTCAATCCCAAAACACTACACTACTTGACTCAAAATACAAGGCTCAAAATCCTATTCAACTTAGCCCAAAATACAAGGCCCACAATAAATTCTACATTACTCTATACAATTTTTAAAAGTAGAGGTCTTGTAATCTTGATGCTCCAATATCTTTAGAGTGATCTTTTTTCAAATTTGAACTTGGGCCCAAATGTTTGTTTGGAGGCCCACACAAGCCCAATAAGGCCCAAACTCATGATAAGCTCCTAATCAAGGCTCTAGTTCAGTGATATCTTTATCCTTGTCTATAGTATTGAGGATGGGTTTGCATCAATGGAGGTAATGACATTGGTAATAATAAGATAGTTGTGGGAGTCATAACAATAATGGCAAAGGTCTTAGTAGTGATATCAATGGTAGAAGTGGTTGTGGCAACAATAAAGGTGGTGGCGGTGGTGATAATGATGATGACAGAAGTGGCTATTGGTAGTAGTGATGGTGTAGCGATAATTGTCGCAACAGAGATAAGTACACAATCACTTAGGGAACCACCCTCAAAAGGTAATTATCAAGGGGGGTAACCAAACACATAAATACTCCATTCAGCATCCAATACTACTCGAAGTTCGACTTGGACCACCCATTAGTACCCAAGTTCCTATCATAGCACCACCCTTAGGAGCTGATATCTACACAGATTTCACCCTACAAGACTTTACTTGATGACACTTCACTCACAGGTAGTCCTTTTCGAGATATCGACAACCAATTCTAAGACCAATTAATAAGTACCCAAGCACTCAGAGAACCCACCCTCGAATGCTAGCTATTACGAGAGAACTAAAATACTTAAATACTCCACCGAACATCCTATACATGTGGGATTTGGGCACCCCATAATGCCAAGTTCCTATCATGATGACATTGTGGTGAAGTTAATGGAGTAGTGATAAATGCTAAAGTATCCACAATGATAGTGATGAAAATAATGGTGATAGTGACAATGATGGCTGCCACAACAAACATTGGTGGTGGTGGTGATGGGGTGGTGGCAACAACAAGAGGGGCGTGGGTGAGGGTGGTGACGAAGACAACAACAAAGGTGTTGGTGGTAGTGACAACAATCAGAATGGTGGTGACAAGGGTAATAAGGATGACAATTGTTGCAATAAAAAGTATGTGTGGAAAGAGGGAGAGAGAAGTCAACTATCCCATTATGTTCTCTTCTAACTAAACTCTACCTACGGAGAAAAAATTCGTTGAACCAACATGATAGAAAAGACACTAGGATAAGAAAATCATATCTTGTTAGTACACCAAACAATGGGAATTAAAAGGTATCATTTTGTATTAAACTCGTTTTATGTTGTATCCCATTTTGAAAGTGGACAAAAATGGTATAGAATCTTGTGAAGGCACTCAAAGAATAACAATATATATATATATGTGGTCTCTCAGTTAGGCGCTCCAAAATATAAGTAAATCTTATTTGATTCCATTCTTTTTGATGAAATCATTCTCCAAATAACCATTATTTAATTCATTAATTTCAAAACCCCTTTTAACCCACATAAGATCAATCACATGGCTTTCAAAATAAAGAAAGAATATTCTCATTTGAAACAAGTTTCCTTAAAGTTGAAGCTTCCATTAGAAATTGAAAGTTCATCTTCTAAATGAGACTGAGAAAATTAAGTGAAGTTAGTTAACAATTTTAACTAGTCTAAATTAGTTTGTTTGCTTTTTTTAACTTATATTTGAGTGTAAATTGAGTATAAACTATGTACTTTTCTATTATGGAATAGCATAGCAAGAATGAAAATTTAGAAAACGAAAGTTCATGTTCTAAGGATATTGACAAAAATAAATGAAATTAACTAACATTTTAACTGGAGAAAAATAGTTTATTTGGTTTCTTACTTATATATGAGACCAGACGCCTTATGAACTGTTTTTTTTTTTCACTGTGGAATAACTATATAGATATATGAACTGGACCTTTGCATTGTGGAATGTCAACTATGTTATGAGTACCCTCCTCCTAGAGCCCAATAAGAGGCTCCGTTGATGAGCCACGCACAGCCAATTTCGCACGGCACCTCCAACCCCACTACAACAAAAACAAAACTAAATTTAAAAGATTTTTTTTAGAGATAGAGAGAAACCAAAAGGACTCTGTGAATTGCGAAGAAAACCAACCAGTTTACACGTGTCAAATGTGAAGTCAGAAACGCCGTGTTTCCGAAAGAAATCGGTGGCGTCTTCCAATATAACCGGACGATGGAGGTTGAACTCGTGCGTGCACCCCGAACACCTGAAAAAAACAATAACATAAATAAATAAATTGAGTTTTAAAAACCGAAAATGTGAAATGAGATTGAGTAACTGATGACCGTACGATTGGAAGTGCGGGCAGTGAAGTGCGCACGTTAACGGCGGGGAAGATGGAATTGAAGAAGCGGGTGCCGACGTCTGCGGAGGGAGGGCGGTGGAGGCGGTGGCGCGGCAGGCGAAGAGAGAGAACGACGCCGGTGCTGACACGAGACGGAGGGTCATTTTCCGGTTTGGGGAATAACGCGGGAATGGATAATGAAATTATAAATTATCTTTAAACTTATAGTTCCAACGGTTTATAGCAACTGGGCCGAGCCCAGAAACTGGGCTTCAAAGTCAGGCCCAATATAATCCCCACGCTTGCCCGCAACATGTTTGATTATTTGCCTTCATTGTGAGAGAATAACTAACTTGTGATCGCGATGAGTATCTATGAGGAGTTGAGAGAGATAGTGAAGATTCAGAAGTTCCGAAGATTGGTGTCGTATACTGGGTTCTACTGCTTCGCTACGCTCATAAGCTACGCTTACGTCAGCAATACCACAAGAGCTGGTTACTCTAGAGCCGATCAATTCTACGCGTCCTACCCCGCTGGTACCGAGCTTTTAACGGACACTACCAAGGTTTTTTCTTTTGCTAATCTAATCAATTTGAAAATTAGAGCATTTTCTTTTGACCTAAAGTGTTTGAAACTGGTTTCAGTTGTACAAAGCTGCACTTGGAAACTGCTTCGAAGCTGAGGAGTGGGGTCCGTTTGAGTTCTGCATCATGGCGAAACATTTCGACCGTCAGGGGAAGTCTCCATATGCTTATCATGCGGTATGATGCATGCATGCATCCATATGATGTCAAAGGGCTTGTTATGAATTGCTTTAACTTTTTCATGAATGTTGATGCAAAGAAGAGGATTCTTACTGCATTGGGGATTTACTCTTTAAATGTTGGGAGAAACTATTGGATAGGATTATTCTTCTCCCTTTATGAGTGGTGGACAGTGGAATGGTTTGTGAATTATGAGTGACATATAGTGGTCTGTGATAGGAAAATGTTTGAAAAATTGCATAAAAACTGGATTCTGATATGATAATTTCTGCATGTGAGAATATTAGAAGTTCTAATTGCTGTGTTTAATATATTTCCAAACTTTTCCTTTAGTGTCAAGAGAAGATCCTGAAGTTTTTACCTGTTATAGGTTAGGGGCAAGGCTTGAAAAAAAGGTTTTGATGACAACATAAAGGTTTTTGGAGTATTTGTGACTGCAGTTTCAGTTGCTTTTTGCAATTTCCCGCAATATCAAGAATTGCAATAGAACTATCACTGCAATTAAAACCTTGGTTAGGGACAAATCTAGTTTCCAGAAACGGAGGATAATAGACATGATTTCCTTGTATTTCTCATATCACCTGAAATTAGTTTTAGATAGCAGTATTAATGCCTAGGATTATTACTTTCTCAGTCAAAGTAGACAGACCTTCATTTGGCCGAAGGATTTTTTCTATGTTGTTTTGTATAATCAAGCAATAACAGATATGGAAGAACTGATACAAATATTTTTCATAATTGCTCTTGTTGAAAGCTATGAGCAATTAATTTATCAAACCTCAATAGAATACGTTTTTTTTTTAATAAAATCTAACAGCATAAAATTTCAACCATGCTTCGTGTGTTTGTTGAATTTTGTTACATTGTTCCATTTCTTTTGGATCTATACAGATTTTATGTAATTAACAAAAAAATTTGACGTGTTTGCCTTCTTACAGCAATACATGGCACACCTCCTTTCTCTTGGACAACTTGATGGAAGTGGTTGATCGGAGTGATTAACATATAAACTATGATGAAGTACGACAGAGTAGAAATTTTTGCAATATATGAAGACTGTAAAGTCAAATAAGAAAACATGAGGTTTGAGTACTTATTGAGATTTGAACGCCCAATGTATTCTACAGCCTTACTCTGAGGAATAAGGAACAAAATATGTGGAGCATTTTCTATCTTTTGTGTAGCATAACAACAAATACTCACCTTTCTTCTTGTTCTTTGATATTCAAAATTGATTGTAATGTAATCTTCTCATGATGGATCCTTATATTTTAAATGCTTGGATGTACGTATTGATACAGTACAATAATTGATTGTTAATTTGTTATACTTGATCTTCCAGTAGGCGAAAAACTGAATCAGTCTTTAAGTTAATAGACTTCAAAATAATAAAAAATAAAAAAAATAAAAAAATATACTAGTGTGTTGGTTTCCATTTACCAGTTAATGCTTGAAATATTGGGAGAAAGGATTAGGCTTGGAAAGTGGATAGTACAATGGTTGATTTTTCTTTTCAGAAGATTCTGTTGGATTAATTATTTTGTAGACATACATAAATTAGTAATTTCTCTATATTAACTTATTTGCCATAATATTAGGTAGCCATTATTGTTATTATTTATTTGATTGTTATTATTTATCTGGTTATATAATATATTATGTGAATATTTATTGGGTCAGCTGATAATAGGTGGGCTGAGCCCATATTGTTAATTAATAATATATAGAAGAGTCCCTACAACTGTCCTGAGTCAGTCTTTATTCTACCCTATTAAAGAATAAAGAATACAATTCTTTGTATACGCGGCTAGCCTTGGGAGCAGTTTGTACACACTCTTGTCTCTTCATTCTTTACAGAGACCATTAATCAGGAAAGGACAGAAACAACAAGATGATGAATCAAAGCTTTTCTTCTATTCCAGGTTCTAATTCTTTTATCTTATATATAATATGATGTACTCATATGCCATAATCAGACTAAATTGAAAACCCTAATTTGATTATTTCTTTCAGATTCTAATTTTCTACTCATCATAATTTGGTTAAGGACCAAAAGCTTATCTTTTCGAGACAAAATGCCATCAAATGTTGATGCTTTGTTTCTAAATATCCATGACAACCATGAGTGCTTCTAAAGGTACTGGTTAATTAAGTTATCTTTCACCAAAGTTAGTTTCGAATTGGGAAAGCAATGTGTGAAGAAGACAACTTGAGAACAACTATTTTTTTTAATTCCATAGCAGTCCCAACAAAGCTCTGCCCTTTGATGATCCTCACAAACTGATGTTTTAGATGCAGATATAGTAGTTTCCTACCTCACTTGCAGTCTTCGTTGAAGAAAACATTTTCGCAGTGTGCAATTGCTCCCTGGATTCAATTTTGTAACTATGAATTTTCCGTGTCCCTCTGAATTTGGCCATATGGGTTTTTCTTTGCCACTTGCACGTACTTATTTAGAAATTCCCTGCCTTTTGAAACTAATCTTCATTAACAACTTTTGTTGAGGTTGCATATGTTTTCTATAGGGAACTGGATTTCACATGCTATAAAATTCTATAAAATAGATCACAACTCAAGTTAGACAAATCCTTTTGAGGTGAAATCAATTTCATTTGAAAGCTTATTGATTAAAGTTTTAAAATTTTTATATATCTGTTCAATTATCGGAAAGTCCTCCAACTGGGTTGTTTTATTTGGGTTAGGAATAAGAATGCATGTAAACCTATTATAAAAGAGTGCTTCTTCCTGCACCTCCATATCATCTTCCTGCACCTCCATAGCCCATACGAAATGACCATTTTACCCATTTTAAAGAATTTTAAAACCCAAATTACCCTTCATCCCCATTGACAGTCTTCACGTCTGCTTCTTCCTAGACCAAGTCTGCACCCCTTTGCAAATCTCCGGCGACTACACCTCAATCGCTGCATCTCCACCGGCTACACCTCCTGCACTGCTGCTGCACGTCAAGACTCAGACGGATCTGCTCCACCTTCACTGCCCCTCCACCTTGGCTGCACCTCCATTTTCACTGCCCCTCCACCTTGGCTCCACCTTCACGTAAACAAATAAAAAAAAACTTAAGTTTCAAGTACGGTTTATACAAACCGTATAAGAAAAATTGTTTTACGGTTTGTACAATCCGTAAAAAATTAAAAAAGAAAAATCATACTTACGGTTTGTACAAACCGTGAAACTATTTTTCTTCTGCGGTTTGTATAAACCGTAAAGCGTTGAAACTTACGATTTGTATAAACCGTAAAGTTCTCTCATACACCTATACTTATACGGGTTGTATAAGCTGTAAGTTCTTATGCATTTCAAATTCTTTACGGTTTATATAATCCGTAACATTCAAATATCCTCAAATTAAACTTACGACTTACAGAAACCGTAAGTGTATAACTCTTACGACTTCTACAATCCGTGAAAAACATAAAAATCGAAAAACAAGTATCTCGACGATGACAGTGCTTACTCTTCAGCCACCCACTCCGACCGACAACCGCCCAAAACGCCTTCACCCCGCCACTCCAACACCATCGAAATCTTCCACTACTGTGACTAAACTGTACTGTACCTCCACCGCCGAACTGAACTGTACCTCCTTTCTCAAAACCCTCTTTTCTAACCACAGGAACAATTCAGTCATTTACTCATGTCTATTTTTGGAATTTTAAAAACTATGGAGGTGCAGAAAGACGATATGGAGGTGCAGGAAGAAGCAGTAATTATCAAATCATGGGACAAGGTGGCGAATTCAACCCATTTGGGCTCGTTTTGCGTAATCTGCCAATGAGTCTAGGGGGTGGGTTTGAGCATTTGTTTTCACTTTGTACTTTTTAATATTAATGTCTAAAATGCACAAAAAATTATTTCTTTATTAAAAATAAACAAATTCTGCCAATTAAATAGGATTTCAAATTAAATACATTATCGTTCCAGTTAGGCATGCTAAAATAGAAGGTGAGCATTAATTAAAATATCATTTTTTAATTATTTGAGACTATGTTTGTTATTATTAACAATTAACAAAAAAAATTAATAATAATAATTACATAATAATAATAATAATTAACAAAATCCTAAAAAAATTAAGAGATACCAATTTATTTTAAATAAAAAAATAATATAATGATAATAATAATACTAAAAATAATTTTAATTAAATTCATATGAATTTAATTTAAATAATAATAATAATAAATTTATACAAATTTAATTTAAATGATAATAATAATTATTGAAACCATAGTTATAATTAAATTCATACAAATTGAATTAAAATAATAATAATAATAATAATAATAATAATAGTATTTAGAAATAATAATGATAATAATATATTGATTATTTTCTAAGAAATAATAATAATAATATTTTAACAAATCTAATTAAAATAATAACGAAAATCTATGTAATTGGAAAGAAAATATTTGCAAGAATGGAGAGTCTGCAATAGAGATATTCACGAAGATATTTTGCAGCACATAAGAAAACATTTGATAATTACAAAAACAATATTTGAGATTTAATTCTAAATTAAATTTTTGGAGAAAGGAATAGAGATTTCAAAACCAGAAGAAGGAAAGACTCACAACACACTCTAAACCTAATTTTATTTCCAATTTTGTAATTCTTTTATTTCATTTTCCTTATGAAATGTTAAACTCTTTTAAGTTGATTTTCTTGTGAATTAACAATGAGTTCTAAGGTTTCTGTTTAACAAAGTTTTTTGTTTTTACATTCTTTGTAACAGTGGTGTTTTATTGTTGGTCTTTTTAATTCTATTTTATGGAAAAAAAAGTTGTTTTTGAATGCTTGTTGAGAATTCAATTGTTTTTCCTTAACTAGAATTCTTAGTTAGCTCACTTAGTCTTAATCAATTTCAATATACAACTAGTCAAGAGATAAAAGATAAGCATCTCATTGAGTAGACGCTTGGAGACAAGGGAAAATATTGAATACATTAGTAAACGCTTGTTTTGCTGATAAAATTATGTTGAATTTGATTAATGCTTGCTTGGTTGAGTTCAATTTGTGAAGAGAATTAGAGGATAATAATATTAAGAAAACCAAGGAAGAATGTGAAAGAACTTGAGAGTCAACTTGTTTTCTTTACTATTTCTACATTGTCTACTTTAATTTCCTTCACAACCATCCTAGACCCCTCTTTTAATTTACTGCTATTACTAACTTTCATTACTTGCAAACGAGTTTCAAACACTGAATTGTTGGATTCACTATTAGACTCGTAGGGAGATGACTTGGAGATAACCTTTTCTTATCTATACTATCATCTCTTTGACGTTAGATGGTCTAGCACTATATTACACGATCTATGTTAGGATTATTTTAATTTGCTTGTGAAGTAGCAATGATCACTAGGCATATAAGAATATGTGCTCTTTCAAAAGAGGAGATTTCCAAGGTTGATGATATGATCAGTGTGCTAATGAGATTTGGGATACTCTTGCTCTATCCCATGAAGGTTCAAAAGAGGTAAATAGGACCAAGCCTACCTTGTTGAGGTGCCAATATGAGATGTTCTCTATGGAGGATAATGATATTGTCCAATTTATGATCGTTCATCTACAGGTCATTCTCAACAACTTGAAGTATCTGGGAACTACTATCAGTCAGTACGACATCAATGACAAAGTTCTTATAACTATTCCAATGTAATAAGAGCCTAAGAAATAGCTCTTCAAGAGTCTAAAAACCTAGAGGCTATACCTTTAGATGAATTTGTTGGTATTTATAGATGAATATGTTTTGCAAGGTGACGAAAATGTTGTCAAAAGGAAGAATATTACTTTAAAGATGTCACATAAAGGAAAGAAGAATATACCACCTAAAGCTTTTGAAGCAATAAGTCTGAATATGAAGATATCTCTTTCCTCTCCAACAAGTCAAAGAGGATGTTAAGAAAGCAAGGGAACTTTGGCAAAGGCAGAAGATTCAGGCCCAAATATTGTAAAGAGCACAAAGAAAGGATTGTTTGCTATGGATGCAAAAAGCCTAGAAATTTCAGAGTAGAGTGTCCAAAACAAGTTAAACAAAAGCATGAGAAGGACAGGAATAAGAAGTTTCACAAGAAGAAAAGTTTCATGTCCACATGGGAGGATCTAGACTCCTTAATGTTAGAGTCAGATGAAGAAGCTGACGTTGGCCCCATGGCAGATACTGCAAATACATTAGTATCAAACGAATTCGACGAAGAGGTAGATTTCTTTGCTCTGCATAGTGTTTAATTAGCATATAATTAAGCTATTTCAAATAATTCTACAATTGCATCAGCATATAAACTTAGGAAAAGAAATTTTAAAAATGTTTGTAAAGAAATTGAGTTTATGCAAAAAAAAAAAAAAAAAAAAACTT
>Ga0209489_103870_pt1 | contig 28536 bp, 14 predicted proteins | sample SiratrowhiteBW_FD_187527 | JGI IMG/M metagenome (GOLD analysis project Ga0209489, IMG submission 187527) | Root nodule microbial communities of legume samples collected from California, USA - Siratro white BW (SPAdes) (version 2) | ecosystem: Host-associated > Plants > Roots > Nodule | place... | reverse complement strand
ATATCTTGTTTATATTAAAAATTATAAAGTCCTAACTAGGAGGCTCTGCCACCTTTCCTGGATTCTATAAATTTTAATATTTTCGCAAATTTATATTATTCTGTTTATATTTTCGCAAATTTATATATCCACGCTTCAATTATTCTGTACCCAAAATCAAACCTATGACAACCAAGAGAATTTATGAGCTTATGCCACTTAAAATCAACATCCAATCAAGATTTCATACGGGAGGGTCAAATTACTCAAAGAAAAGTAAATCCCTCTAATGAAAGTTACTTAGAATGAAATCAATGGAGATACTGCATCAGAATTAGAAGAAAGAATCAGTAAAGAGCTATCCTTATTTATCATAAATTTTGAGGATGAAATTTTAGAGAAGAAATGTAACAACTTAAAAATTGTAATATATATATCTTAAATATGACATTTAGAAAATTATATTATCTTTAAATATTATTTTTTGTTAGACGAACCAATTAATTATATTATAAGTGTTGAATAAAGGAAGTGCGCTTTAAGATAAATAAACTATGTCTAGTTCTCGTAGTAGACGAAAGTGATATGCATATAACATAACACCTAAAGTGCCCCACATCTAATACATACTTACATACATATTTACATACATAAAAATATTTTATAGGTTTATATATTGGTAAGAAATGACACGTGAAATATTAATAAAAATAATAACAATAAATATTATATTTAAAAATATGATGTTACTATTATATCATTACGATAATATTTTGCTTAAATATTCCATATGTATATATAATATATCTTATTACAAAAATGTTTTACATCATTAATACATATATACGTATTATTTATATTATTTATAGAGATATATTGCTATCCTGAAATGTAACAAAAAAGAAAAAGTATTCAATACTTCTATTCCAATCATCTAATTGAGCTATTCTCTGTTTGATTTGAAGTTACTTTCTAAATTATTATAAATTACCAACACACCAATGTAGTATTACAATAATACAAAACAAATAATTCATAATTCTGAAAGAGATCAATTTCAAAAGATATTTATGAGAACTTAATGCTATAGATAAGGAAGACTTTATTATTATTTATTATTTCCACATCAACTATGATTTCACAACTTAATCATACAAAACCAAACTAAATATCTTCCCCTTAATCATGCTAGTTGAGACATCTAACATCAATTTATTTTGAGACTTCAATCCCGTGAGGATTCTCATAATTAAGACAGTGGATAAAACTAGTTACTCTAAACTAAATGAATAAAAGAAAGTTTCATATCCATATTTGTAGCATTCATATGGCTTAGCAATGTTGTTTAAGAAGTCAAGAGGACTAGAAAAGGTGAAATAGCTTTTTAAAGTCTTCCTTGTTGGCCTCATCACCTCTATTTTGATTATCATATCTTCCTTTTCTTGGTCAAAGGAGGGAAGTGGTATAGAACGAGAAGTTGTTGCAACTGGACTCACTTCTCTAGTTTCCTTATTGTGTCTTCTTCTACACTTTTTCTCCTATGTGTTCTTTCAATTTTAAACAATAGATCAATTGCCTCTCATGCAAAATAAGAAAACACTATAAAAGACAAAGTTAAGCAAATTAATTGTGAGTATCTACAGGAATGGAATAAAAGAAACTATTGTAAACAAAGAATGAATAAAAGAATAAAGTCTTACTAGTAAAATAATGCATAATTTGCCTAAACTATGAGCAAATGTCATCAGAAACTTGTTAACTCTTTAGCAAGTGTATCATATCATACAAGTAATAAAATTTCTTTAACAAGTGTATCAAATGGTACAAGTAATAAAATTTAAAAGTTCAAAGTATTGTTTTTTAAAATATTTGGGTGTGTCTAATTAATGTGCATTTTTAATAATTTCAACTAAAGAAATGTATCAATTTATTAAATTTAAAATGTAGTGTTAATTTTAAATTCAAAACGCAAATTAACCAAATGTTTAAACAATATTACTTGACAAAAACAAAAATTCATTAGGTTTGGATTTTATGATCTTATATGAATACACTTTCTAAATCTAATATATTCCTAACATAATTCCAACACTCACAAAAATAAGTTTACTAACCCTAATTTTTTATAAATAAATTCTAAACTTTAGAGTGAAAACACCAAATTCTTAATTCTTTTAACAAAGTTAGTATATAGTTCAAGTATTATAGATAGAATGAAAAAGAGATAAAATATATGTCTAATGTGAGATTCCTAAGTTGTTCAATTTTAAGAACCAAATTCTTTTATAAACAATAAAAAATATAAATGATTAAGTCATACGACATTAAACATCAAGACAGAATATATATATATATATATATATATATATATATATATATATATATATATTACAATAAAGAAACTATATGCAAGACATTCATTATATTTAACTCCAAAGAAATGAAAAGTTAACTACTTCATAATATTTAGAATAAAAAAATAATAAGAAAAATTACTAGTTTCAAGTTGAAAGTCATCCCAAATGTTTCCCTTTCTGAATAGCATAAAATGTGTGTTTTTCTTCATTTTCAAACTAAAAGTCCTTTCACGTGTAAAATTCTCCAAATTCTTTAGGCAAGCTTATTGACAAAAGACAACATTTGTAATCAAGGCAAAATTTCATCTATTTTTCAACAAATGTATTTGTTTGTTAGGCCAATGAATACGAAGTTCTTTTTGTTGGATGAAGCTTCTCGTCTTTTAAGTAAAAACCTCCAATAAGGACTTCTTTCTTTCATGACTTGAAGCTTCTATTTCTTTACAAAATCTGAAAAAAATAATAATAATTCACTTCTATAATTTAAAATATTTTAATAATAATTTTTAACACCAACTAAGAAAAGTTCTAGCATGAATAAAAAATATCCATCGCATATAATAAAACAATTTATTATAAGAATATCACTACTTACCGCTCTTGTCCCTTACATTAAATTACATGTTCACACTAAAATACATGTCCCACCTTATTATAGCATATATTAACATCACTATAACGTACATGTCCCACCTTATTAATTATTAGAACTATAAACGTCAACTCTTTACAATGAAATAAAATATAAATTGAGAACCAAATGAAAAATAAAATAAAATTTCAAAGATAAACTAAAACAAAATATAAATGGAGATTTTTTTAAGTCCTCTCAAAGCAAATAATCAAATATATATCAGTCATTTAATGGAAACTGACAAAAATTATTTAGTCATTATAAATTATGATTTTGACATCATAAACCTTTTATTATTCGCTCTGAATTCTAAACTTGTTCTGATGAGTTCAAGTAGCACTATGCAGCCAGGTATTGTGTGAAAGCACACTTGCATTCTTCTGAGTTTCCTTGGTGATCTTTGAGTCCACAGGCTTCCCTTTCAGAAAATTAGAGTACCATTCAGCAGAAAGCTTAGGTTGCCTCCTTAAGTTTGGATCATTCATATCTACGTAATATAGACCATAACTTTCTTCATATCCACCCAATAGCTCGAATACATCTATGAAGGACCATACAAAATAACCCTTTATGTTTAATCCAATCCTGTCAAAATGTAGAAAAGAAAGGGAAAAGAATAAGCAAAATCAGCTTTTGTACACTCTTTTAACTTTCCCCCTAGAAAATGAAAATAAAAGCAATAGTACCTGAGTGCATCAACCAAACTTCCTATGTATGCATGCAAGTAATTCACCCTTGACCAGTCTTCAAATGATGAATTATGAGGTGTTTGTTGGCCTGCAAAGCTAAAAAGGCTTACCATACAACTACATAATAGAATAGTTGAATATGTTGATAAAAGAATCATGGAACTTCTGAATTCCAAGTTGGAAAATTGAAATACCATTTTCATGTATGAAAATTGGAATGTTGCCATAAGCGTTTCTTAGTGAGTCTAACGCCCTTAGAAAAATCTGGGGAGTAATTGGCACCTACACCCATCAGCTGGTTAGAGGAAAGTATTATTGCTAAATCTTTAAAATAAAGGAATACATAGAGTGGAATAGCACCATGTTCCTGCTATTACCTCATGTGCAGTTGTACTATTTGGACGATATACTGCAACCAGAAAAAGAACAATAATCAGCTGTTTCATTTCCACAAAATTAGAGAAAGATGGATGACAACATAGGCTGATTCAACTGAGGTTTACTATCTAAACAAGTCCTTTCCAATAACAAGAGAATATTAAATTTTACACAGGATCTTTTAACGTTTGATGGCATGAATTATGGTAGTTCATTGAAGACTTGAATTGACAAGCAAAATATATGAAGTTGTGAATCAGATTTAGATACTAATATTTATGTTTGTCACGATGGAGCCATGAAAGGTCCAGCAAGGGCAAGAGACATTGATTGAGAATTAGATTTCGTGGCCTGATGAATTAGAAAATTTAATCATTTATTTAACCAATCCCTTTATCAGTTGCTGAAAATATATAAAATAGCATGTCAATAAGTCCAATTCCGTTCATAACTTGTTCAACCTAGATATAGAATTGGTTATGCATAAAAATGGGTCAGGGAAACAGCTTGTGACATACATCGAAGCTTTGCTGATGCATCTGTTAGGTAAGACCTGTGCTCCCATTCCAGCATGCCTGGAAAGTCATTAACATAAAGTGAGTAGTAAAAGTTCATTCCTACGAAATCGATTGAGCCCTTGACTAGATTTGATTCCTTTTGAGTGAGGGAAGGAAGCCTTGAGCCAGCAATCTTTTTCATTATATCAGGGTAATCTCCAAATACAAAGGCATTCATATACCTGCACTCACAAATCATAACAAAACCAACTGTATAATGTATAATTCAAACATTTATTTGTTTGGGAAAATTATGTTGGATTTTACAAAAATCCTTTACTCAAACATTGAGATATACAACCATTCACGAATCTCATAAATGGTATATAGAAACACTATTTCAGTACATCTAAGAAGTTTAAGAATGATTTGTAAACAACACTGTTAGAGTACTCCTAGAAAGTTTCACACTGTCTAGAGATCAAAGTTTCACAACGAGGTGCCAAATAAACAAAGAGGTTCAATAGTTCATTCCTTGCCACATCACATTTTTTTTTTTATATTTGACTTGCAAGGTTGTGTATTGTCACGCTTTAATTGTAAAGAACTCTTATATGTTAGAGATACAAAAGATCTTGTTTCTTCACTTGAGTTAAATTATTTTGAAGTGTTGCTCCTTTACAATCCCAACATGCAAATTTATCAATGTTGGAAAGAGATACCATGACCAGATTGTTACTTACCACCCGATGAAGAAGTCTTGGACCCTTTGAACGGCCATTATATCTTCAGTAGAATTTGTTTGAGGAAGAAAACCAGGAAGAAGGAAACTAAACCCAATTAATCCATGCTGCATGCCCTGCATCCAGAAAAATTGTTTATTGAATAAATTAAACTATCTTATCACCATTACCAAAAATCATCATCATGATGATCACCTTCCATTCTATCCTTCCTGATTATGGTTTAATGCAAATAGAAGGCCTAATGAATGACATAGTAGAGTGGCTGGAATGGGGCATTTGATACATAATTTTACCTGGTATTTCTCCCTATATACCCTTGCAGCTGAAGCATGTGCTAACAACATATGATGGCCAGCCAAATATGGCTCAGTTGAGGAATTTCCTCTCGAACAGTTCACTATAGGGGAAGGAGAACACCTCTGAGGTGGTGACATTCCTACATCATAGCCCATCAGTACATTCATATTGGCCTCATTGACAGTAGTCCAATACTTAACTCTGTCTCCAAATTCTCTAAAGCACACTTCTGCATATTTTGTGAAGTCTTTCCTACAAACATACATATATAAACATGTTATATCATTTCTCAATTTCATGCCAGATTTAATTTCCACAATCTCTATCTAGAACAAGAATGGAACACAACTAGAGAGTTGAAGTTCGGGAACCATACACAACTCTTCGGCTAACCCATCCTCCATATTCATCCTCAAGTGCTTGTGGTAGGTCCCAATGGTATAATGTAACATGTGGTTCTATTCCTACATTAAGAGAAATCATATAACAAAAATATATTTATTAGATAACTTGGAACAACCTCTTACGTGCTAATCATATTTAAGAGGAAAATCTAGTCTTCAGAAGAACCATTGCTGATCAATTCATTAATAAGGTTGTTGTAAAACTGTAGTCCCTTTGGATTCACTTGTCCTCTTCCATCTGGTAATACATGCAAAGAACATGGTCAGAACATGGAAATAATGTTAGATCCAGGCAACTATATTCGTTTGGAGTCAGAAGAGACTCAATATTGAGCCTAAATTAAACCAAGTGTGTGTAATGATGACCTGGAATAAGCCTTGACCAAGATATGGAAAATCTGTAGCCTTCTAAGCCCATGTTGGCCATGAGCTTAACATCTTCCTGCAGGAAAATCAAAGTAGGATATTAGATCAAAACAAACTACAGAGTCTTTTTAGTTGAACAAGAATTTAAAGCAAGTGGGGCATATAAAATGCATCTTTTGTGTATTTGCATGCATATATACAGCAATTTGTTTTGGTTCTTTATATATATATACTTATACTCCAGGGTCACTAACCTTATATTTGTGATAATGATCAGACGCAACATCTCCATCACCTTCAAACAAATTCGCTGAACATATTTTTGCATTAAATTTCCATAATAATAGCAATAAACTTTAAAAAATAGATTTAACAAGAGAATACTGAGTAGAGGGTATTACCATTTCCAGAATGAGCGTAGGTATCCCATATGCTTGGCTTCCTGCCATCTTCATTTGCTGCACCTTCAACCTTTCACAAAATTCATAAGATATGACAACAAATTCAGCAAGAATGAGAAGACTATGACAGTGAAGAGTGTGAAAGAAGAGAGGAAGGGAGAGAGAAGAACCTGGTAAGCTGAGGTTGATGCACCAAACACGAAGTCAGGAGGGAACTGGTCTCTGCTCAAGCCATGAGCACAAGGGTGGACAATGAGAAGCACTAACTCGATAACTGCAAAAACCTTCAACATCAACACCGTTCTCTCCATGCGCTTTGCTTCTTGCTGCATTGATCTGTTTTAATGCTTTTGTTATGAAACACAATGACAAAAATATCGCTTTCTGTTAATTTTATTTATTTCTTCCGAGTCTTCTGAGTTTTGTTAGAAGCTCATATATGTAACTATTTACTTTATGTATGTGAAGATGCTGTTGACACGTATGGTTTAAACCTTATCTTTCAGAAAAATGAAAAAGATAATAATAATACAGATTATTCATTTTCAAGAAAAAAATTAACAAATAAACTAAATTGTCATTTCAGATGTAACATTCATATTTTAGTACGGAAAAGGTAATAATATTGTGGCTGATGTAACATTGATATTTTAGTACGGAAAAGGTAATAATACTGTGGCTGGAAACATCTTTCAAAAATTAAAGTTACTCAGAAGGGATTTATAAATTTATAGTCAGATTATCCGAGAAATTGTTAGGTGATACTAAACTTGCTTTTTTTTTTTTTTTGCTGAAATAATGTAATTTATGTTACATTTTATTGAAATAGATAATTTTTTTAATTTTTTATAAAAGTGGGTAAATTATATTTAGAAATACTATTTAAATTTTTAGAGTTTCCTTTATGTTATTTTTTGTTTAATGAGATTGGTGGTGAATGATGAATAAGCAAGGGGTTGGGTGGCCTCACACAAAAGAAAACATAAGAGAGTTGGTGGATATTTGAAGCGATGCATTAAATTAGGGACCTATTGTTGGGTGGCCTCACTCAAAAGAAAACATAAGAGAGTTGGTGGATCTTTGAAGCGGATGCATTAAATGAGGGACCTTTTATGATGTGATGGAATCCTTGGATTGAGGAGGGTGTATCAGAAGCATTTAAATATGACTTTTATTATTTTCATGAAAAAATAAAATAAAATTTCGGAGTAAAAAAAAATATAAATTGAGTTTTTTTTATTAAGTCCTCAAAGCAAATAATCAGATATCCGTTACTTATAGGAGAAATGAAAACTAATAAAAATATGATATCGGGATATTATTTAGGTTGCGTTTGCTTCTGCAGACGATGAGAAGCAAGGAAAGTGAAGAAATCGAGGAATAAAAAATTGTTAAAAATGGAAAACGATGCAAAAATTTACACTGTTTGCTTTCCCTTATGAAGCGCAGAATTTGAAGGGAAAGTTGTTTTAAAATATTTTTAAATAATTAATTTAATTATTATTATATTTATAGAATAATAAAATTAAAAATAATAATAATAATAATAATAAAATAAGTTTATAAAATTAATAATTTAATTATATAATATATTATAATAATATCATAAATTTAATTAATTATATATATTATAATATTAACGTATACATAAATATATTATATAATAAGTTATATAATTAAAAGTGAACATTCTAACTATTAAGAACAAATATTCTAATTAAAGACATATTCAGAAACACAGAAACAAATCAATGTGCAATTTTAAAAACAAATTTCTAACACTCTTCCTTGATTTTGGAACTGTAAATTCCAACTCAAACTTGCTAACTGGTAGTGGCTTGGTAAACAAATGGTTTTAAGTTTTGTAATATCCTAAAATACTCTTCATATCTTCCAAGGAACCACCCCAATCAATATCAGAATACCCAACAAATTTTGCTTTATTTTTGTTAATTGAACCATCATATACAACAATTACCTTTCTATTTGGAGGTATGTCAACAAGAGTATTGTTATTCTCAATCATATATAACTCCTCCTCCTCATCTTTTTTTCATTTTAGGTGACTGAGAGCCTCCTCTTGGTCAATAGGTTCAAGAACATCCATGTTACATCTTTGATATATGTCAGAGAGGGATCTATTACCTCTCACATGATGATCATCCACATTTTCATCAGAACGTTCTTGCTCAGTTATTTTTGGAACAACATCAAGGCTTTTAATCTCTTTCACAATCAATTTTTTAGAAACTTTAACATCATCCTGAGAATCCAATCCATGATTTTTCACTATTGACTTCCCATGATTTTCTACTGCAGGCTTCCTAGACTGCTTCCTTTTATGCTTAATCTGTCCCGAATTAACTGCAGAAGAGTAAGCAAGATTTGTTTGCAAGTTTACCGAGAAGCTTTTGCCCTTCATCTTTATTGACATCAATTTAGTGTCAATTGTATCAAAGACTTCACAAGTTTTATCTTTGAACACAACAACATAACCTTTCTCTAAAAGTTGCCCAACACTTAGCAAATTTTGATTAATTTCAAGGACATATAGAACATCAAATATTACTTTTGTACCTGAGCCAGCATCAATGGCAATATCACCTATGCCTTTGACCTCAATATAGTCTCCATTCTCAATTTTGACTTTCGAAGAGTGAGTTTTGTTAAGCTTTACAAACATGTCTTTATCATGTGTCATGTGATGAGTGCATCCACTATCAATCAACCATGTTTCATTAGTGATGTCACTAGCAAAGCAAGTCACCACAAAAAGAAGCTCTTCCTTCTCGTCATCAGTCTCTTGAGCAATTTGCACCTCTTGTTGCTTTCTTTTGCATACCTTCTCCATATGACCCTTTTGATTGTAAGAACTACACACCACATCTGGTTTCCACCAACATTTCCAATGTGGATGATTAGTTTTCTTGTAGTGTTGACATGATGAGTACTTCTCCTTCTCGTCATTGTCATCCTCATCACTTTTCTTCTCATTTTTCCAGCCTTTCTTCTTTGCTTTGTAACTCGACTGTGACCTTGTTAGAAAAATTCCTTCAGCAGTATTCGACTCTTCTCTCAACAACTCTTTTCTCAACATTCTTCCCTGCTCTTGGATTTGCATAGAGTTCATCAACTCGGTTAGTGAAATCATTGTGAGATCTCTTGAATCTTCAAATGATGAGATCTTTGCTTCAAACCTTTCTGGAAGACTCACCAACACTTTTTCTACTATCCTTCTATCAGGTAAATCTTCACGTAATAGTCGAATTTTGTTGACCACTGTCGAGAGCCTATCAAAATATTCTTTGATCTCGACCTCCTTCATTCTCAGCATCTCAAATTCTCTTATGAGATTAAGAACTTACATCTGTCGAGTTCTTTCATTCCCTTGAATCATATCTTGGAGAGTGTTCCAAGCTTCTTTAGCTGTTTTACAGGACGTAATTCTAGTGAATACAACATCAAAAACAACAGAGTGAATACAGGTTTTGGCCTTCGTTCTTCTTATTACTTCATCATTGTAATTTCTGATTTGAGCTACATTTGGATCTTCTTGTAGCAGTTGGATTTCAGACATCATAACATCCCACAAACCACTCGCTTCTAGATAAGACTTCATTTTGACAGACCATATTTGATAGTTTTCTCCGGAGAAAACCGGAGGTGTTGCGATGAAGTTTTCGGCCGTGGGTGAAGTTTTTTTTCTCAGAAAGGTTTCTCACTGGTTTCCTTCTATTTTTTTTTCTCGTGGTCTCACACAGGCCCTTAAGAACCAAGAGCTCGGATACCAATTGTTGTGATTTGAGAATAGGAGGAGATATGTATGAAGAGAAAATATTGTGATTTCTTCTTGTTTTTCTGAGCCATCAATAACTTACATTTATTATGCTTACAGAAAAGAAAAATATATGACTGAAATAACTCCTACAAATTAAAATCTTAACGTCTACGAAATAATTAAGAGTAAATAGTCTAACAATTAAGAGCAAATATTCTAATTAAAGACATATTAAAAAACGGAAACAAATCAATGTGCAGTTTCAAAAGCAAATTTTCAACAAAAATAAAGAGCTTAAACACAAAACTTATATTAGAAATCACTTTTCATTCAACTTGTCTCAAAAGAGATAACACAAAAGAGATAAGTAAGTACATATTTAAATATTTATAATAATAAGAGATGCAAAAGCTTCATGTGAGACTTCAAATATACCCTAATTTTAGTATATACATATGTTCCTGCATCAGGATCAAATTATGTAATCATTATACATTATGATTTTAACATCATAAACCTTTTATTCAATTTGAATTCTGAACTTGTTTTGATTAGTTCAAGTAGCACTACGATTGTGTGAGGGCACATTTGCATTCTTCTAAGTTTCCATCAAGTAGCACTATGATTGTGTGAAAGCACATTTGCACTCTTCTGAGTTTCCTTAGTGATCTTTGTATCCATAGGCTTCCCTTTCAGAAAATTAGAGTGCACCATTCAGCAGAAAACTTAGGTTGCCTCCTTAAGTTTTGATCATTCATATCTATGTAATATAAACCATATCTTTCTTCATATCCACTCACTATCTCGAATACATCCATGAAGGACCATACAAAATAACCCTTTATGTTTAATCCACTCCTATAATGTGTAGAAAAGAAAGGAAGAAGAATGAGCAAAAATTAGTTTTTGTACACCCTTTTAACTTTCCCTCCCTTTCCCCCTTGAAAATGAAAATAAAAGCAAGTACCTCAGTGCATCAACCAAACTTTCTACGTATACATGCAAGCAATTCACCCTCGACCAGTCTTCTAATGATGGATTACTAGGTGTTTGTTGGCCTGCAAAGCTAAAAAGGCTTATCATACAACTACATAATAGAGGAGTTGAATATGTTGATAAAAGAATCATGGAACTTCTGAATTCCAAGTTCGAAAATGGAAATACCATTTTTATGTATGAAAATTGGAATATTGCCATAAGCATTCCTTAGTGAGTCTAACATCCTTAGCAAAATCTCAGGAGTAATTGGCACCTACACCCAGTAGGGGTTCAAGGCTTTAAGAGATCTAAAGCAAATAAAAAAATGAGACTTTTTTTAAATTAATAAAATACTTAAAATTATGATATTTTTATCTAAAATTTATTTTTTGAACTTTTTGTGATATATAATTATATATTAAATTATCATAATTAATTTTATTTAAAAAATCTTTTTCAATAAACAATAAAGTTAATTCGTTTAATCTTTATCTTCAACTATGTTTATATTGTTATCTTCACCTAAATTTATATTGTTATGTTCTTCATTCAAAGAAGACTCACCTATATTTTCTAGTTCATTTTTTTTTTGTTTATTTTTATAAATTTATCCATAGCTCATTTTTATGATTAACAAAAAGTTCAACTCTTTTTTTTTTTTTTTATTTTTATAAATTTATCCATAGCTCATTTTTATGATTAACAAAAATTTCAACTCTTTTTTTTTTTTTTGAAGTTTTGAATAACCTAATTCAAATTTTCTAGTTGCCATATTTATATATTTTTATATAAAATTAAAAAATATAATATATATATATATATATATATATATATATATATATATATATCACATTAAATATAGCTTATAAGTATATAAAATAAGTTTAAGTTAAAAAGATAGTTCTGTCCTTTGATATGTCTATGTCTTTAAATATAATTTGTAACTTTTAAATTCTCTTCCTTGAATCTGCACAAATTGTTTTAAGGTTAATTAAACAATAATAAAAAAATAAAAAATTGGGAGGTCAATCTCATATTATTTTTATCTAATATTGATATACTCAAAAAGAGCAAAAGTGAACACAAACTGTTTTTCAATCAATCTAACTCAAAGTCTTCCAGTAAAGATACACGCATAAATGCATAATATAGAATGATGAAATATGAAATTAAAAAAAATTGAAATTCGAAACAAGTTGAAATAATATTCTAGAAGAAACAAGAGACAGAGGAAGAAAGGATATAAGTGAAAAAAGAATGAGAAAAACGGAAGAGTCTGACCATGATAGGATATATAAAGAGATAATATCAATCCGTTAGAATATAATATAAAAAAGAGATAAATTAAAATTTTTTTATATTTAACATTCTTTGACTGTTCAATTTTTTCTAAATATTATTAATGTATTATAAGAAAGTTTCAAAGAATATTATTCATTAACTAATATTTATAGTACCAATATAAATTTAAAGTCATTAAATAATATTTATAACACCAATCTACACTTAAAGTCCGTTAAAATATTTAAATTTTTAATTAAAATTTTGTTCATATAATTTTAAAATTAAATATTTTTTATTTTATAATAATATATTAGTATTAAATTTTTTTGAAGCCTTAAGACCTCAAACATATTAATTTTTTTTTAAGCCTTAAGGCCTAAAGCGTATTAAATTTTTTTTGAGACCTTTAAAGTCTTGAAGTTTAAAACGGTTGTTTTATTTACTTGGATCTTGAGCCACCTCTGCCTACATCCATCAGCTGGCCACCTCTGCCTACATCCATCAGCTGGTTAGAGGAAAGTATTATTGCTAAATCTTTAAAAGAATAAAAGAATACATAGAGTGGAATAGCACCATGTTCCTGCTTTTGCCTTATCTGCTGTTGTACCATTTGGACGATAAAAAGAACAATAATCAGCTGTTTCATTTCCACAAAATTAGAGGAAGATGGATGACAACACAGGCTGATTCTACTGAAGTTTACTATCTAAACAAGTCCTTAGCTATAACAAGACAATATTAAATTTTACACAGAATCTTATAACGTTTGATGGCATGAATTATGGTAGTTTGTTGAAGACTTGAATTGACAAGCAAAGAAAAATGAGGTTTTGAATCAGATTTAGATACTAATATTTATGTTTGTGACGATGGAGCCATGGAAGGTCCAGCAAGGGCAAGAGATATTGATTGAGAATTAGATTTCGTGGCCTGATGAATTAGAAAATATAAAATTTTATTTAACCAATCCCTTGCTGAAAAGTATAAAATAGCATGTCAATAAGTCCAATTCCACTCATAACAAGATTCATGATTCTTAAACTGTAGCATAGTACCTCTCACAATAAAGAAACATTTATATATAAGTAAAGTTCCTTGTTCAACCTAGATATAGAATCAATTAATATTGGTTATGCATAAAAATGGGTCAGGGAAACAGCTTGTGACATACGTCGAAGCTTTGCTGATGCATCTGTTAGGTAAGACCTGTGCTCCCATTCCAGCATGCCTGGAAAGTCATTAACATAAAGTGAGTAGTAAAAGTTCATTCCTACGAAATCGATTGAGCCCTTGACTAGATTTGATTCCTTTTGAGTGAGGGAAGGAAGCCTTGAGCCAGCAATCTTTTTCATTATATCAGGGTAATCTCCAAATACAAAGGCATTCATATACCTGCACTCACAAATCATAACAAAACCAACTGTATAATGTATAATTCAAACATTTATTTGGTTGGGAAAATTATGTTGGCTTTTACAAAATTCCTTTGCTCAAACATTGAGATATAAAACCATTCACGAATTTCATAAATGGTATATACAAACACTATTTCAGTACATCTAAGAAGTTTAAGAATAATTTATCAACAACACTGTTAGAATACCCCAGAGAAGTTTCACAATGAGGTGGGAAATAAACAAAGAGGTTCAAGAGTTTATTCCTTGTCACATCACATTTTTCTTTTTTTTTTATATTTGACTTGCAAGGTTGTATATTGTCACGCTTTAATTGTAAAGAACTCTTACATGTTAGGGATACAAAAGGCCTTGTTTCTTCACTTGAGTTAAATTATTTTGAAGTGTTGCTCCTTTGCAATCCCAACATGCAAATTTATTAATGTTGGAAAGAGATATCATGGCTAGATTGTTACTTACCACCCGATGAAGAAGTCTTGGACCCTTTGAACGGCCATTATATCTTCAGTAGAATTTGTTTGAGGAAGAAAACCAGGAAGAAGGAAACTAAACCCAATTAATCCATGCTGCATGCCCTGCATCCAAACAAAATTGTTTATTGAATAAATTAAACTATCTTATCACCATTACCAAAAATCATCATCATGATGATCACCTTTCATTCTATCCTTCCTGATTATGGTTTAATGCAAATAGAAGGCCTAATGAATGACATAGTAGAGTGGCTGGAATGGGGCATTTGATACATAATTTTACCTGGTATTTCATCCTATATACCCTTGCAGCTGAAGCATGTGCTGACAACATATGATGGCCAGACAAATATGGCTCAGTTGAGGAATTTCCTCTCGAACAGTTCACTATAGGGGAAGAACACCTCTGAGGTGGTAACATTCCTACATCAACTAGAGAGTTGAAGTTCGGGAACCATACACAACTCTTCGGCTAACCCATCCTCCATATTCATCCTCAAGTGCTTGTGGTAAGTCTCAATGGTATAATGTAGCATGTGGTTCTATTCCTACATTAAGGGAAATCATAGAACAAAAATATATTTATTAGATAACTTGGAAGAACCTCTTACGTGTTAATCAAATTTAAGAGGAAAATCTAGTCTTCAGAAGAACCATTGCTGATCAATTCATTAATAAAGTTGTTGTAATACTGTACTCCCTTGGGGTTCACTTGTCCTCTTCCATCTGGTAATAAATGGTAATAAGATGGTCAGAAGAACAGTATTGAGATAACAGTTTGATCTTGGCAACTATATTCAACAGGATTCAGAAATTCATTGCTCCTAAACCAAGTATGTGTATCTACACAAATTGCTTTTGACTATTTATTTTAGAAATTGGTTTAAGAATATCCCTGACAAAAGTTTGACGATCTCACCTGGAATAATCCTTGGCCATGCTATTGAAAATCTGTAGGCTTCTAAACCCATCTTGACCATGAGCTGAACATCTTCCTGCACGAAGTCAAAGAATTTAAAGCAAGTGGGGCATATAAGATGCATCTTTTGTGTATGTGCATGCATATATACAACAATTTCTTTGGTTCTTTATATATATACTTATACTCCAGGGTCACTAACCTTGTATTTGTGATAATGATCACATGCAACATCTCCATCACCTTCATAGAAATTCCCTGAACATATTTTTGCATTAAATTTCTATAATAATACCTTAAAAAATAGATTTAACAAGAGAATACTGAGTAGAGGGTAGTACCATTTCCAGAATGAGCGAAGGTGTCCCATATGCTTGGCTTCCTGCCATCTTCATTTGCTGCACCTTCAACCTTTCACAAAATTCATAAGATATGACAACAAATGCAGCAAGAATGAGAAGACTATGACAATGAAGAGTGTGAAAGAAGAGAGGAAGGGAGAGAGAAGAACCTGGTAAGCTGAGGTTGATGCACCAAACACGAAGTCAGGAGGGAACTGGTCTCTGCTCAAGCCATGAGCACAAGGGTGGACAATGAGAAGCACTAACTCGATAACTGCAAAAACCTTCAACATCAACCTTGTTCTCTCCATGTACTTTTCTTCTTGCTGCAGTGTTCTGTTTTAATGTTTTTAGTAAGAAACACAATGACAAAGATATTGCTTTGTTGGGATTAAGTGTTTATTTCTTTTGATTTTTTAATTATTTTTATACTGATTCTTCTGAGTTTTGTTAGAAGCTACCAACACTAACTATTTACTTTTTATGTGTGTGAAAATGCTATTTACACGTATGGTTAAACCTTATCTTGCAGAAAAACGAAAAAAAAATATAACTATACAGTTTATTTCATTTTCAAGAAAAAAAAATTAACAAATAACCTAAATTGTCATTTCAGACATTCATATTTTAGTCCGGAGAAAGCAATCATATTGTGTCTTGAAACATCTTTCAAAAATTAAAGTTGCTATGAAATGGTTTATAAATTTGTAGTCAAATTATCAGAAAAATTGTTAGGTGATACTAAACTTGATTTTTTTACTAAAAGAATGAAATTTATGTTAATTTTTATTGAAACAGATATTTTTTTAGTTTTTTTCATAGAAGTGGGTAAATTATATTTAGAAATACTATTTAAAATTTGTAGAGTTTGTTTTATGATATTTTTTGTGTTTAATAAGATCGGTGGTGAATGAGAAAGCAGGGGGTTGCCAATTTTGGTAAACAGCAACGCATTATTGGGTGGCATGAGACAAAAGAATGAGACTTTAAGGAAGTTCTGGACATGAGAGAGGCGGTGGATCTTTGAAGCAGAAGAGTTTGATGATGTGAAGGAATGCCTTGGATTGAGGAGGGTGTAGCAGCAGTTCTTCTTTTCAAAGTCAGGCATGTAAATGTGACTTTTTTTATTTTCATACAAAAATTAAGAAAATATCTATTTCAATAAAAATCAACAGAAACTACATTGTTTTAGAAAAGAACCTACTAAATGTACTTAAACCCTTTTTTTTTAATTTAAAAAAATAGTTAATTTTTAATTTTTAAATAATCATTTATTTATTTTGTGTTCTTAATGAATAGTATTTATCTTTTTTTATATTTTAACAATACTTAATGTATTTCAAAATTTTATATTTACTAAACTTACATAGAACAATTACAAAAAGTTAAAATATAAAATTAAGAACTTTCTATAAAGAAAAAACTTGAGTAATTAAATTAATATATACTTAAAGTATCTTAAAAATTATATTATCACTAAATTATAAGTTGCAATATAAATATATAAATTTATATCTTTAAACTTTAATTATTTAATAAAATAAATAAATAGATATTTATACAATATATGAATACATTTATTGATTTATTATTATATTCACTTGTGATTTTAATATAAATAAAAACATGAATATTACTTTATTAATAATATGATATAGGTTCGTGATTTAAAGTTAAAAGTGTGATAATATTTTTTTTTCATCTGATATTTTTCTAAGATGGTTTATAAATTAAATTGGTTAATATCATTTTTTGGTTTTTGAGAGAGATAGAGAAAGTGTATAAAGATATATAAAAGAATTGAGTTTAAAGTTCCTCATATATTCCGTGAGAGAACTATTGTGCTGATAAGTTGACTTTGTTGGATCTTGAGAATAAGTTAGATTTTAAATTATATGATGATTTGATTGCTGTTATTAAATTAGATTTTTTTTTATAATAGGTATCAACTCTCTCTGATTCGTTTTGCTTAGCTTGATTGAAGAGTATTTGTCATTTTTTTTTATCATAGGTTTGGGCTAGTCTCCAATGATTTTGTATCTTTTCTTTTTTCTTTTAATATTTTATGTCATGGCATATGATTGTTGATCATTGAGGTGTCAGCCTAGCTGAGATGTCAAAGTTTATAGTGATGCCTAACATAAATTTTAATAAAAAAATGATTAAATTAGTTCTAATTTTGATGGGTATGAATATACATAATAGTTAATTTTACAAGTTGAGTATGATAGTATGGATTAGTTTGTACATTTCATATCTTTGTTTTCATATTAATTATTATATTGTTTTTATTTTTATATTCATTTTACTTAAACTTTTAAGATATATTTTTTTTACTACAACCTCATTATTTATTTGTGTGGTTATTTACAATTCTTATTTTTATCCAATCAAATAATTTATGGAATATATATTTAATTATTTTTACTCATTAATATTTTTATTTATTATTTACTTTTTTACATGAGAATGTTTAATTTTCAGGTTTTAAGTGTTCACTAATGTAAATAAGAATTTTTGTTTCAATATAAATTTTTTCATTCTCTCTCCATATAATTTGAATTATTTAATATTTATAAGTGTTGACCATTTTTGGCAAGTGTACCGAGTCAAAGTAATATAAATTTATAAGTAAGGATGTCGATTCCATAGAGAACAGTTTTGCTATTAAATCTCAAATTCACGAATGACTGACTAAACAAATAAAAGTTTCAAGATGATTTGATTATAATTTGAATTGATAAACAATAAAGACAATTAAAGAATAAATAGCAATTATAAAAAGAAGTTTTCAAGAGATCTAGAAAGACTCTGGTATTGAACTTCATCTACTCACTATTGATGCACATATAATAATCACTCACACTGATTCCTCTTATATGAAATTCATAAGGTAATTTCCTAAACACTGATCTCTCAGCTATTTAATAAATTACCCAGCATTAAGAACAAATGTTATATCAATCAATACACTAAAACCTATCCCTAATATTCAAATATATTGAGTATTTTCATCTAATTCAGAAACTCAAAAGTACTTCCCAGTGAAATTCAAGAATCAAGATCAAGACTTTATTGATCAGATAAAATCTAGCATTAAGTGCAACATAAAAATACCAATTGACTCTATTGATAAGATAAAATCTAACATTAAGTGCAAGATAAAAATACCAATAGAGTAGAAACTCAATATTATATTTAAAATCACCAAAATAAAAATGAGTTTAAAAGATTACATTCAATCCCAAAGATGACGAATTTAGCTACTCATGGTAGCCATTACAAACTAATGAAAGGAAGATTGCAAGAGAAGAAGAAAATCTTGATTCTAGCCGTCGTCCTCTAGGTCTTGATGCCTCCCAAAACCCTAAAAATCTCCTTTTAAACTTGGTTTTGGGCCTAGGTTAAGTGACTTTTCTCTTGGGCTTTTTTCTATTTTAAACTTTTTATTTCTTTTCTTCATAAATTTTCCAATCTATCATTTTCTTCATTCTTTTCTACCTGAAATTTCACGATAATTGAGATTAAATTATTTTCTTTAACTTGGGACTCAAAGCATAAATTTAAATCCAAAAACTCTAAAATTGGGAGTAATTACTATTTTAAATAACACTTAAACCCACAAGTACTCAATATTTCTCATGAATAAAAACACTCAAAATTGATACATATCATCAAGTTTGTTTAAATCTTTAAGGTATTTATTTTCTCATCATCGTGACATCTCTAATTTCAAATAACTATATTAATTATTTTATTATTATTTTAAATCAAGAGTTAGAAAATCTTATTTTATTAATTCTGATGATTAATGTAACATTTATAAAGATTTTGAAAATATGTTATATATTGTAATTTCACAAATTATAATAAAAATTAATATTTAGATGAATACAATTTTGAGGATTCGGTGTTAAGGATACGATTTTAAGGATTTGGTTTATGATATTAGAGATAACGGTTTTGAGGATTTAGTTTTAGGAATACGGTTTTGTGGATTTGGTTTAAGGGATACAATCTTGAGGATTCAATGTTTGGGATACGGTTTTAAGGATTCAGTTTTAGGGATACGGTTTATGATATTAGGGATACGATTTTGAGAATCCAGTTTTAAGGATTCAGTTTAAGGGATACGATTTTGTGAATTCAATTTCAAAGATACGGTTTTAAGGATTCGATACGGTTCACAATCTTAGAGATACAATTTTGAGAATACGGTTCATGATCTTAGAGATACGATTTTATGGATATGGTTCATGATCTTAGTCATACAGTTTTGAGGATTAAGTTCATGATTTTAGCAATAACGATTTTGAGGATTCGATTTATGATCTTAGCAATATGTCTTGAGGATTCAGTTTATGATCTTAAAAATACGGTTTTGAAGATTCGAGAAATAATCTTAGCATTGGTTATGCGTATTCGATTTAATTTAGAAATAAATGATCTTAGAATTCAGTTTGAGTCTCTCGATTCCGCATCATTGAACCTCTCGGTTCTGTATTGACTCTTTCTGTATCACCTCTCGGATCAGCATCACCTCTCGGTTTCGATTCATCTTTCGGATCAATATCACCTCTCGGATCCATATCAACTATTGCATTCGTATCACCTCTCGATACCGTATCCATTCCAGAAAGCTTAAATGTCAAATCAAAATTTAATGCCCAGATAAGGTTAAATAAATTTGGATCATTTCTCATCATTTCATCTTGTCATGTTAGTTTTACCATAACAGTAACATTGTTTCCATTATAATCTAACCAGATTCCAACTAAATAGAATTGTAGTAATGATTACAAAATGCATTATAAATATATGATCTCTGGTCACAAGTTGAAAACACAGAAAAAGCTCATGTGAGCCTTTACAAACTCTCGAAGGAAAGAAGAGAGAGAAAAGAGAGAGAGAGAGAGAGAGAGAGAGAGAGAGAAAGAAAGAAAGAAATAGGGAGAGAGAGATTTTGGAACAATTTTCTTTAAGTATTTGAAGTTTTATTCTTAGTATTCTACGTTTAAAGGTAAGCGGCGATGGCGGGGGAGTATTGGGGTTAAGCCATTTTGTGCTAATCTTAATAAACTTATGTATGTTTGTCACAATCGCAGTCACGACGGGAACGATGTGGAAAATAAATAATATAATATTCAAAAAGGAGTCTTCATCATAGTTTATTATGAAAAAAATCAAATAAAAGAAAAAGAAAATGGTCTGAAAAATTGAATTGGGAGTCGATTACATGTAGGGAAGATATTAACATCCTACAACGTCCGTCTTAAAATGGTATCTTTAATTGAATAAGTGAAAAGAATATGTTTTTTTTTTTTAAATTATTTTCCCAAAAAAATTGAAACAAAATTGCAAATAAAGAAAATAAAGAAAAATATTTTTTTGTACCCAATAAGGATTGACCTTGCTCTACTTATTTTCATTCACAATGAAAAATTAGAGATCACGTAGTTTTAAAGATTTGTTTGTTGATTGAAATTTTTTATTTTTGAAAATACATGCTTTTGGGGGTGTGATGTGAAAATAGGGTGTGAAAATAGTGAAATTGCTAGATTTAACACCCAGGCTTTGGATGAGAGTGATGGGTTTAACGTTCGGGCTTTGGATGAGAGTGTCGGGCTTAACATTCGAACTTTAAGTGACAGTGCCGAGTTTAATGTCCAGACTTTGAGTGACAATACCAAATTTAATGTCTGGACTTTGGATGTAAACTTTGGATAGAACTGTTAAATTTAACGTTAGAACTTTAGATAATTTCAATGATAAAGTTGTTGATATCAAAATAAACACATGAATTTTATTATAAATGAATCAAAGTAAAGCCTGCTTAAACATTAATATGGTTAATGCATATAATATACATAAACCAACCACAAAGCAACTATTCTTTTTTACGTTATGAAACAAGCAAATTATAATCCTATTGCATGATTTAATTTAATATTAAATAAAATCCTAAAAATTTAGTGTGAGTTAATTAAAATTGTGAAAATACTACATGATTTTAAGAATAAAGGGAGAATATTAACTATCTTACAAATTATCTATTACTTTAATTAACTCATTAATTAAAATTTTAGTAATTTATTTAATTTTAAATTAATTTATATATAATTTCTTTATAATAATATCATGTTAATATGCACTATTTACTCTGAAATAAATAAAAAAATATAATGTTTCGAAAATTTTAGATAAAAATTAGGTTACTTTGAAAAATGAAAAATTTGCCTTTAAGTATAACTGAATGTGAATGGAAAGCCTCGAAAAATGTGTTTTCCAAAATCCGGTGCCATTGCCATTCTCGTCGAGTATCATGAGGGCCATGATTATGCAACCAAATAATAATTAGGAAGCTACAATCATTACACATGAACAACACCTTCTAGCAAGCCTACTAGCCACAACGTTCTTTGCAGCCTGCCTCACAATATAGGCATCACTTCTGTCTACCTTGGTAGGGTCTTCGCAAGAAAAGGCACCACACCATAGGTATCCATGATAATCTTTCTTCCAGTGAGACCAGCGTCACCATGGGGTCACCAATCACAAACCGGCCTGAAGGGTTAAGGTGGAAGATGGTCTTCTTATCCATTATGCTGCTCCCATAACTCTAAATCTTTCGAATGGATATGCATGCATTCGCTCTTCCGTGCTTTGGTCTTCTTAATTTGTGGTTTGGTGCATGCAATCAAAATGGTGCTTTTAGAGAACCGGTTGATGATGTTTGGCAGGTGCAGCACGGCTTTGGTTGTGATGTTTGGCAACGTGGTGCTAGGAGGTGGCTTGGTGCAGCGGCAGAATGATAGGTGGTGGTGGAGGAGGTTCCGGAATTGCATGCTTGTTTTCTCACTGCATGGCCTCTTAGAAACCAGCTGCTTCTCTCTCCTCAAGTGCTATGAGGCTCTCCAAAGACGAGGCCGCGTCGGTGCGGGGCTCTGGAGTGGTCGGAGTGGGAGTCTGCTGCTTGCATGCTTTGCGGCTTTTCCAGCGGTGGTGCAGAGTGTCGCTTTGGCTTGCGGAATACGTCATCGTGGAGGAAAAGCCACCCACCTTGCCGTTGGGGTAGGAGTTTGGGCGAGGCATGGCTTGCGAGGAAGTGTTGTCGACGAGGGAGATATCGTGCACGTGGTGGACATCAATGGCGGTGACATGGAGGCGCATGGATGAGAGTGTGAAAGTTTGGGAGAAGCTTGGGTGAAGAAGGTGTAGGAGGGAGAGGATGATGTAATTGGAGGAAGGAAAAGGTGGTTGGTTTTGGCCAGGCATTGAAAGATAAAAGACAGTAGTAGTGATGACCTCCATTATGGGTACTGGGTGACTGAGTCTGAGAATAAAATTGAAAATTTTTTCACTCCTGAATTTTTATTTGTTTTGCAGAATAAAGCCATAAATAAAATGAAAGAAAAAAACTACAACACAGAAGATCACAAAATACTTTAAATTTCAAAACCAAATTTCAAATTTTAAAGCCATACGTAAGATTGTTTTTCAAAAATCTTCTCTATGTTCCTTAACTTTTTTCAGTGTATTTTCTTCTTTCTTCTTAATTTTTTTTTTCTATTTGTTTGTTGTGAATGTTTTTTTTAGTGCCTCCTCAAAGTGATGAGTGAGTATTTTATAACGTGAGTAATAACACTTATTAGAAAAGTGACTTATAAAAAACCTAAAATAATCAAGAATATTTGTTATTTTATTATTTTTTTTTTCTTCACTTTCTTTATTTTTGATTATTATTTTTTATTGTAGATAATTTTTTAATTAATTTTTTATTTTAGATTATATTTATCCGGATGAAATCGGATGTTGACAATATTTTATTAATCTTTTATTTATTTTTAAATATCTAATTATGCATTGATCATGTTTATTCTATTTATTTTATCTCTAGTTTTGCACTAGTTTTAATTATTTTATTCATTTTATCTCTAGATTCGTACTGGTCCTGTTTATTTTATTTATTTTTCCAATTACGCACTGATCCAGTTTATTTTATTTAAATTATCTTCAATTTTATAATAAGAATTATATATATTTATAGTTTTTGCTCTAATCTTTATTTTATTCAATTTTGTAATAATTTAAATATCATCTTTAAATATAAATCCATATAAAGTAAAAGTAAGTATTTTGACGAATTTGGATAAAAAAAAAGTTACTTGTATGCTATGGTATTAATTACTGGTTGTATTTGTTTAACTATTGTGTACAATTGATGAATTGAGGAGATATACAAGTCATAACCTGATGGTCATTATGTTATGCGATTGTTTAAAAGGTCACGAGTATGTTTATGGTGAAGAGGTCCTAGGTTTGAGAGTTGAAACCAGGGTAATGTATGATGTTTGTTTTTTTGGGAAGTTACAATTTGGTACACTAAGAAATGAAAGACAGGGAATATGTAGGGTCTAAGTAAGTATTTCAAGTAGGTAAATATCTAGATAGTTCAGAATAGCGCCCTAGACTAGGATATCTCACAAGCCAAACTTGATACTGTCCGATACCTGCTTAGAATCGTCAATGATAGGTAGTGAGTATATATCTCTTTTATTGGCAGATAGTCAAAATTTTCGAGAAAGTGATTATGGTTGTACCAATGTTTTAATGAGATATATCAGACTATCTAATTCTCCAAATAACTTTTGATGTTCAGGTTGGGTCATCAAAAGTAGTATATGGATCATATGTCTGATAAAGTGGGAGTAGATGCAGAACCTGCTGAGTAAAAATTGTCGGGAAAGAGTCTTTGGAAGATTTTCTAAATGATTGAGTTAAGAAGAATTTAGTTTTAATGTTTGAGAATAGATAATTTTATATTTTGATCTAAGACTCTTATGGATGTACATTTATGTGAATTGTACCATATTATAAATATTTAAATAAGAGATAAAACGTCTCGACATACATTTGTATTTGTAAGATGATATCATGAGTTATAATTTTCTCTACGAAAAATTTATTTTATAAAAAAAGAAAAAAATTACTCATAATTTTTAATTAAATAACAAATAATTATATAGTGGTTGAGTGTTACCATCACCATCTTAATTATATATATATATATATATATATATATATATATATATATATTCCTTTATGTGACTTTATTCAAATTTATATTACAACAAATACATCTTCAATTCTATCAAATCAAATTATTTATAGAAGAAACTTTTAATTATTTTTATTTTTAATATTTTTATTTATCTTTTTTATGTATAACTCTGAATTTAAGAAAAATACAATTGAATTATTTATGGTTCATTACAACTCACTTTGGAACGGTCTTAATTGTTTTATATAATTTGTCTACTTTCACTGTTTCTCGTTTGCTTAGATTTAATAAAATATGATAACTTTAATTTTTCCCAAACCTTATCCTAATTTTATAGTGGTAATTGTGTTAAATTTTTCATTTATTATAATATAATAATTTATTGTTATAAATATTTTTGTCATAGATTTAAGTTTAAAGGATAAAAGATGTATTTCTAAATTACAATTATTGTAACAACTTAGAAAATCTATAAATCTATCATGTGAGTAGAAGTGGGTAAAACTGGAATGAACACTTGATTATTATATTATTAAACTGAAAACATGTATTTATAGAAAATGTAAGTAGTCAAGGCTCATTTCCATTTGAGCCACCATCTCTCTAAAACCTTGACTTCCCTTTCCTACGACTTCTCTCTAAGCCTCAGCTTTCGTCTCTCATCAGTTTCTTGAGCGGAGTTCACAGTTGGACTCATGGCGGAGAATAGAGCAAGTCTACCCAATTAGAATCTCCGTTAGAGTAAGTTCGTTTTCTGCCCTATTTCGTTAGAGCCAAGTTTAGGTTTTCGTTTTCCTGTGCCTTCTGAAGCTTGTATATGGCCTATGAGTTATCAGACAGTGCCTCTGTGAGCTTAGTTCCCTAGTGTTTTAGTCTGATCGTTGATCAAAGGTCAATTGATGTAGATTCGAGTTCTTGAGGACCTTAGGTTGTTGGGACTGTTAGAGAGAATTTCAACTGCGATTCAGGTAAGGAAGTTGGCCTACATTTTGTCTGAATTGAGAGTGATTGTAGGTTAGGGTTTGATAGAGTAGCATCTGTGAAATGTATCTGTGAATCGTATCGTATCTATGAAGATCTTCTGCAAACCTGATTTGAAATTTAAAACTTTGATGTTGACTTGGTTTTTGCATGCATGGTAGGTCCAATTTAGTCATATGAGAAATGTTTCTATGAAAGTTTATCTTTGTTCAATTTAGTCATTTGAGGCATGCATGGTAGCACTGAGGTAGTAGGAACTGTTGTAATTCATTTGTGAAATTTCTGTTTCTGCATAACTCGCCCAAGCTAAGCATTCTCGCCCAAGCGAACTCACTTAGAAACTTGAGAGGTGCTCTGAGTCCAATTTTGCCCACGCAAGAAGTGTATCGCCCAAGCAAGAAAGTAGTTTCGCCCAAGTGAGGGTAGGGTCGCCCAGGCGAGAAATCCCCTAGAGCAAGTGTGCTCTTCAGAATATTTTCGCCCAGGCGAAAATGGCACTAGAGTCAGAGTGTGCTCTCTAGACTATTTTCGCTCAAGCGATAGATTTTTCGCTCGAGCGACTGGGGTTTTTGCTCAGGCGAAATTATTCTTGCCCAAGCTAAAAAAAATATTTTTTTTGACTTTTTGTTTCGTTTGTTTAATTCTTTTGGAATGTAGTGTATGAATTTAATATAATAGATTAATTGTTACTTTAAATTTAATAGTGTTAATGATTTAGTAATTTCTTTCATTTTTTGAGATTGAGATTGAAAGATGAATGATTGATACATGAGAAGAGATTTATGTTATGTTATGGAACTGATAAAGTGTTTATGAGTTGGTCAAGGTCTAGACATAGTATTTTCAGGAAAGGAAATACCTATGTCTAGGTCATATAGGATGTACATTGTCTAAGAATCTGGTTAATGATTGATATCCTGACTTTACTAGTAATAGGAATCAAATAGATGATTATTACTAGGTGATGAGAGTCGAAGGAGGTCTGAACTGGGTGAATGCAACTTGAGATATAATTGGTCAGAAAAGTCTCAGGGCGACTAACCCTGTCATACATGATTGATGATTAATTTATATGGAGGCTGTGTGAAATCACAGTTTGGAGATGTATGATAGGTGCATATCTCGGGGTCTATTCACGCACGAGTCTTCGAGAAGTAGACTCAAATTTGTAGTGTGTCAGCTTCTTATATTGTGATGATACATGAAATTGAATGTTTTTTATTTGTTAAAATTTGGTTAGCTTACCCTTTGTTTTTATTGTATTGTGTTTGATTTCTGTATGTGATGATCGAGTTGCAGATGGTGCTGCAGATGGATCTTTAGAGGATCATCTAGGTTAAGGGATGTTGTTAGGAAAAATATAATATTTTAAAAAACTTATATATGATATCATAATCATGCTTTAAATTTGCAGATCAACATGTATTTTGATGCCTATTATCTATGGATTACTACAAATTATGTATGATTGTGTTATTTTAACTGTATTAGTAGTAGTTTACTTTTGTGAGGTGTTATAATTATTATTAGTTTTTTTTCTTTTTTACTCTTGAAAGAATCAGAGAGATATTTCTTGGATAAAATATTTTTAAAAGTTGTTATTGAATATATGAGAAACATTATTTACTTAGATGATTGTGAATGTTATATATATATATATATATATATATATATTATCAGCAATAATGAATGTTATATATATATATGAGATTGAAATATGATTGTTCTATCAACTATAAACCTTTTTAATCTATTCATTATTATATAGATGTTAAGTTAAAATCGACATTCTATATTAATCAGACATAATTTTTTCACGATTATTAAGAATTAGATACGAAAGATTGAAATTTTTATCATAATTATTATATATGATTAGATATGCAATTATTACGTTGCAAAATGATTAGATATTTATATGTTTTCTATTATGTTACAAATAATTATTATAAAAATGTTCTTTTTTATCTTTTTACATTTTATTATCACAAGGAATTTCGTATCGTGAAATGAATTTTCAAAACGAATAAGAAGAATAAACTTAACAAATTACTATAAGTTTAATAAAGAGAGAAACATAAGTCAGATACTAATTATTGATGCACAGTTTCTAAGCTTTTAATAAAAATGATTTAATTGTAAAATACTTAATGAAATCATAAATTCTATTTTTTTTAAAAAGGCCAGAAGTAGTATTTTATAATAGGACTTATTTCTATGTATAGATATTTCTATTTATTTATCTAATTTTCATTTTAAAGTTTATTGACATTTATAGTAAGATTTTTTTATTAAATATTAATACATTTTAGAGATTAAAATTTGTCAGAAAATATGTGGATGAATTTTCTTTAGAATTAAATTACTTCTGACCACAAAAGGCATTGAGTTCGATAAAGAAAATTTTGTGCTTTTAATAATTCGTATAGGGGAAAAAAAAACTATCAGAAAACATGTTGGTAAATAATTCAATACAATATTGATAAATTTTTATATTTTAATTACATATTTAAAAAATTACCTTTTCCAATGATTCTGTGGCTTTTTTTAATGTGTTT
>Ga0209489_103869_pt1 | contig 28540 bp, 18 predicted proteins | sample SiratrowhiteBW_FD_187527 | JGI IMG/M metagenome (GOLD analysis project Ga0209489, IMG submission 187527) | Root nodule microbial communities of legume samples collected from California, USA - Siratro white BW (SPAdes) (version 2) | ecosystem: Host-associated > Plants > Roots > Nodule | place... | reverse complement strand
GGACCTTTCAAAGTGTTGGCCAAAATCAATGATAATGCTTATAAAATTGATTTGCCAGGTGAGTATAATGTTAGTAATACCTTTAATGTGTCTGATCTTTCTCTATATGATGCAGACAATGAGTTTAGAGCTTTGAGGCCAAAGGCTTCTGAAGAAGGAGGGAATGATGAGGACATCCAGGCCCAAGCCCAAGAAGCTAGAGGAGTCATTACAACAAGTGGTGGCAACAATCTTTAAAGCTGCGGCAAATAAGAAAGACTTAGAGGCCATAATTCAAAATGTACTACTAATTGAAGGCCAATAGTTACTTAGACAAATAATAAAATAAATAAATGTTGGTGACAAGTTTTGAGACCAAGACCTTGAGCTTCTTTGGTCTCAATTAACCATAGAGCCACTTTTATCTGTGTTTGTCATGTTGACAATTTATTTGTCTTTTATACGCATTTTAGTACTTCAGACCTAATTTGTATAAATCATTTGGGGTTTAATGAAAAAGGAGATTTTGGATGTTATATTCTGCAGTGTGAGATTTTCTCTGCTAGGGTTCTTCCTTGAATCTTTGATCTTATCAAGAATTTCCAATTCTTGTGGCGATCGTAAGGACTTATCAAACGTCAATCGTTTGTTGCGTCCTATTTTTCCTTCATTCTATTCTGATTCGTTTAACTCTATTTCTGCAACGATAATTTTTCCAGATTTTACGTTTTAGCCTGAAAATTGCACACAGATCGTATCAACAGGTGAGGAGGTAGGGGATGAAGGAAGGGCCGTTGGAGGAAGGTTAGTCAACAAGTGGGGGAGTGGGCCATGAGTGATTGGACTCCTCATAAGCATGAGTAATGGGTATGGCAATGGGCTTTATAGGGGTAGGGTTAGGGCCAAGAGGTAGTGAAAAAGAAGTAGAGTATGATTTTGAATGTTTCAAGAAAGGAAAAATTAATTAATGAAAAATGACATTTCTAGAAATAAATATTTTCCTAGTGTCTAAATCTAGAACAATGTATGCCTTCATCCTATTTTGAAAACCCAAGAAAACACCATGTTTAGATTGAGGGTTGAATTTTTGTCGATGAATTGCATGAGTTGATGCATAACAAAGACAACCAAAAACTTCAATCATGTCAAAATTGGGTGAGTGATTATGCAAGAGTTCAAAAGGTGTTTTGTTATCGATTATAGGAGATGGACAAGATTAATGAGAAAAACAGTGTGTCTGATTGCATTGGACCAAAAATAATTTAGAATGTGTGATTGAAAAAGCAAAGCTCGTGCTACATTAAAGATATGTTGGTGTTTTCTCTCAACACATCCATTTTGTTGAGATGTTGCAACATAAATTATTTGATCTAAATTTCCTTTAGAAGAAAATAAATCCTTTGAGAAAAACTCAGGACCTTTGTCAGATCGAATGCACTTAACTTTCTTGTTAAATTCATTTTCAACAAATACAATAAAATTATGGACATAAGAGTTAACTTCTCCTTTGGGTTTTAATAAAATTACCCGGGTGTACCGACTATAATCATCAACAATTGTGAGAAAATATTTGACCCTTAATAGAATTCCTGGAAAATGGACCCCAAATATCCAAGTGAAGTAATTCAAGAGATGAAGAAGCTTTACTAAGACTAGGCAAATAAGATAATTTTTGTTATTTTGCCAAATGGAAAACATCACAATGCTCATCAATATGTTTTGGAATAAAAGGAAAATGTTGGTGGAGAATATCAAAGTGATTTCCAAATAAATCTCTTAACCGAAAATGCTAAAGGTTGTTGTTGGTGATGGGTGTAGTGATACGGGTATTGATATATGAATGTGATGTGAGTCAGTCTTTCTCATTAATTACCAAGTGGTACAAATTGCTTTCCAATATAGCCAAACCAATCATTTACAATGAATTCTTCTGTATGTAGCAAAAAATAGTAGAGAAAGTGAGTGTGCATTACAAAGAATAAATTAATTTTGAGATAAAAATAAGGTTAAAACAAAATCCTGGTATGAAGATTTTGTGAGTGTTTGAAGTGAGTGATGAGAAGAACAAGAAATAAAATGGTTACCGCTAGTTGGGCCAAGAGAACCTAATGTTGGCCCAACAAAGAGGCTGTGGAGATATTACTTTTAGCTTGTGAATTTTGTCCCGTAGAGCTGGAGTTATTTGCATTAATGTGAAGCAAGGTCATGAGACTTTCAATTTGGGCTTTGGAAAAGGGAAAAACAGGCCCATATAGAGACTCCCCTTCTTTGCCTTTCTCCTTCACAACAAATATATAACCTTCAATGGCAGCAGCGTTCACAGAAGCATGTTTTGGGTTGAATCGTGGGTGCCTGACGGGATAGTCATGCTTACGATGGCATTCTTCCACGGTGTGGCCACTACAATTGCAGTAGGTGCAGACGGGTCTGAAAGACCCACGACCACCACCTTGGTTAGCAGAACCTCCACGTCCTCGTCCAAAGATGGTTGAATAGTGATAAGAGTTGGCAGAAAGGGCGTTGTGGTCTAGAAAGCCAGGAGATAAAAGAGGATTTTGTCGTTCTAGTTGGATCAACATGGCAAAGATGATATTCGTTGATGGTAGAGGATCCATTAATAGAACCTGAGAGCGGATAATGGAGAATCGCTCGTGTAGGTTCTAGCAGAGCAAGTGTAGGGCTTAAGAGATCGATAGTTGTCGAGTTCTTCCTTTAAGCTTTTGAGGCTTGTGTAGAATTCGATGACTATACCTTGCGCCTTGTTTCATTGAATACAGCTCCTCTTGAAGCTCAGAAATACACATCAAATCGCCTTGGGAGAAATGGTGGCGGAGATCTGACCAAACATCAGTGGCACGTTCAAGGTAAATGACGCTTTGAGCGATTGATGGGGATAAGGAATTGAGTAGCCAAGACATGATTATGGTGTTGCAGCGTTTCCATGTTGGGTAAAGAGGGTCTGTGAGTGTCGGGATAGGTATGGAATTAGATAGAAAACCCATTTTGTTTTTAGGGATAAGTGTCATTCTGAAATAGCGAGACTAAGAGTGATAGTTGTTGCCTATGAGTGGCGGTGTAACGAGAACAAAAGTTAGGTTTTCGCTCGGGTGGATGTAGTAAGAGCTGGAAGGATTTTGTGTAAGCACTGTTGTGTTGTTGATTGGTTTTGGAGAACAAGGAATGTGTTCTTCCATGGTTAAAGTAGGAGTTCTGCATCACAAGAAATAATAGTATTACGTGTAAATTCTATTATGCTCTTATTCAATGTAAATGTGGAATACATATATAAGCAGAGGTTGAAGGTATGTCAAGGACACACACCATACATCTGCTATAACAACCAACAGAAAAAGTAGAAAATACTGTCAAGGACACACACCACACCATGTGCAATAACAACCAACAGAAAATACATAAAATATTGTCAATGACACACACCATGTGGAACAACAACCAACAGAAAAGTAGAAAAATACAGTTGTCAAGCCAGAGCAAATGCAGAGGCATCCCCCAAAATAGAAAAGATACAAATAGGCAGAGAAAAGATGCAGAAACATGTTTAGGCAAAAATAAAAATGCTAAGTAATTTCTTGTATAGTGCATTTTTGCATCAGTTGAGCCTGGTTCTGGTCCTTTGTTAGAGACCCTTCAACCCCAACCTCATTAGGCTACCTGGACCTACCTCTCCCACCCTACCACACTATAACTAACAAAGGAATAAAACTAGCAATTGTTGAAGTTTTGGCCTATGGTGCAATAGATGGTTGCTCTTCCACCATTTACTCTAAACTTCTATGCCTTGGAGGGACATATCATAAGGCATTGGAAACATCTTTTCCTATCAATTTGCTAAGGACCATATCGTTATTGCTCCTTTCTCTACGAGGGTGACTCCTCAAATAGTTTATAAGGTGTTTTCAGACATTGTTTACTCTAGATTGCCAACGTTTAACTCCAAAAAGTTCAAGGTAATAAGATCGTCTACTCCCATAAACGTCCAAGCTTCTTCCTTTAGTTTTTCCATAGCGATTGGAATTATGTTTTCCAAGAGAAGAAAGGGTTTGCTAAAACCTTAGATGAAGAAGAAGTTGTTGGTGTATAAAAAGAAAAGCTAATGAATGATTCTAAGCTAACCTTAGCATCTCATGTCTACAATAGCAAGTTTCCTCATATTCAGAGGAAGGTGGTTCTCTGACTGTCTAATCTTTATTAGACCTCTGTCCAAGTTCTCACCAAATGACAATATAACGTTTTTCCTGCAAGATCCCGTGTTTACTTTTTAGCATATGGTCTATTCAATATGAAGAGGAGTTGTTGGTCACTATAACCTCACCAAATTGTCCTTTACTTAGGTCAAGCCATTTCTAGACATAGATTTTGAAGAAGTTGTTGCCTTAAGGAGCCTAAGGATATATATACTTATGGAGAAGGTTGTATATGTGTTGGAGTGGCACTTTTATATGAGAAATCGTTGTTGTAGAAGAAGCCTTTAAGAAAAGAGCTTGAAAAATTGATAAATTAACACGTTGAAGCAACTACAAAGGAATAGAGGTTGATTCCTGTTCCAGATGTTCAACAACAATTAGTTACAACTTTAGAAGTTCTACATACAATGCCTATCTCTTAAAGACCAGTTGTTGTGTTTGACATCGTTAAGACATGATTCAAAGACACTCTTCAAGAAGAGAGACAACCTACAATAGAAGAACTAAGGGTCATGGAAGAACACCAAGTTTAACTAATTGAGTAGGTAGCCTCTACATTTGCTGCACAGATTAAGATTTCCTTTGCGTAGTTGCTTTGTCGGTTAAACATACCATCAAGCCCGCCTTCCATTGATAATTAGCCACCACCTCCACAACAATGAAGTTCTTCTTCTATGAACCCTTTACTATGAGTGATTTGCGTACTCTTTTGTAACTTGGAGTGGTTAGTTATTTGTTAGTGGAACCTCTACTTAAGGGAGAACTAGACGTAGCCTTTAAGTTTGGATGAACCAGTATAAAATCTATAGTGTTGTTTGTTATGCTTGATTTTAGACGTTCTAGTTTAGTTTTGGAAAGAAGTATTTGTGTGGGAGGAGTGTGTAGAAGTATCTGGAAAGAAGCATCTGCAAAAGGTAAAGTTTTTTAATTTTTTAATTATTTATTTATAATTGAAATAGTATTATATTATAATATTATAATATAGACACATGAGATATGCAAATATGAAGGTTGGGCCGAATAATGTGGTATAAATTATAATTGATAATGCAGTTGTATGTAAGGTCGCAGGTATGCTCATAGAATTGGAATTTCCTTAAATTTATTAAACTCATTTTGTAGTACACACCTTGAATCTTGCATTGAAAAATATTTATGCAGCAAAAAATATAGAAAGGAATAGTGTTGCTTATGATTAATGTTCTTGGATCTCACAAATTGCTAATGATGCTACCTTTATTAAAAAAATTATTGTTGGGCATTCTATGAGAATATCAATGTTCAATAGCTTCAACTCATTGAAGTTACTTTCTGTTGCTCCAACATGATTTGCTTCAACCATAGTCATGCTAAAAAGGTTTAGAAGTTTGAAAAAGGGACTTCAAGAGATGATTACTGGTGATGAATGGTCCTCTTACAAAGAGGATAATGTGGCTAGTGCATAATTTGTGAAAGAAGCTTTGTTGAATGATAATTGGTGGATGAAGGTTGATTACGTACTTGCTTTTACTGTCCCTATTTATGATGTTCTCAAAAAAACAAATACATATATGGCTACTCTTCACTTTTTTGAGGTGAGAAAGGTCATATTTCAACATGAAAGAAAGACAGAAGTTGAATATTCATCATTTTTTGAGATAGTAAACTAAATATTAATTGATCGTTGAACCAAGAGTAGCACATTTCTTCATTGTCTTGCTCATTCTTTAAATCCAAGATAATGTTAAATTATTTTATAATTATATTTGTTGTTTTTATCTTATTTATAATATTATAAATTTATAATGTTGTAGATATTATAGTCATGAATGGTTAAGTGAAGATTCACAAAGGCTTGCTCCACATCAGGATGTCGAACTTACTCATGAAAGGAGGAAATGTTTTATGAGGTACTTTGATGATTTAGATGTAAGGAGACAAGTAAATATAGAATTTGCAAACTTTTCAAAGGGAAGAGAAGATTTTGTCGATGTTGACTCTTTAAGAGATAGAGGTAAAATGGATGCAAAACATGGTGGATTTTTCGTGGAGCTCATGCATCAACACTTCAGAAGATAGCTCTTAAGCTACTTGGACAACCATATTCTTCTTCTTGATGTGAAAGGAATTGGAGTACCTACTCTTTTATACATTCTTTGAAAAGGAAAAAATGACACCTAAAACGACGAAAGAACTAGTAGATGTCCATAGTAATCTTCGTCTTTTCTCAAGAAACTCCTCAAAATACAAAGGAGAGGAAACTAAATTGTGGGATATTGCTGAAGATGACTTTTCATTGGATGACAATGGAAGTCTTAAAATTCAATGAGTTGGTTAATCGATGGAGTTTGGTGGCAATGAATAATACCATTCCAAAGCTACTCCATCTAATGTGGTGGGAAACAAATGACAGTACACATGCAGGTCCTTTAAGAAAAGGTTAGCCTGGGTGAAATAAGACTTCAGATGGGCCTCCAAGTTAGTTGTGTCATTTTAAGACTTGAAGTTAGGCAACTTCCACTTGCGCAACAATTGGGGCCACATCACCTCAGGAGTGAATGGATGAAATCTGCCCAAGTGTTCTTCAATTGATAGCTTCACGGTAGGCGTTTGTATCTCGTTGAAAGGTGTTTGTTGATCATATTGCTTCTGCCCTCCTAGCTTGACCGAAGACGGAATGACTGAGCTTTGATTGATCCAAGCAACAATTTTTGTTTGCTTGGTCCAATTAGGAGTCTGAAACTCGGGGAGATGCATGAGTGTTGGCCAAGTTAAACTTGGTTGTTCGCTCATTATTTCTGGCTAGAGACTCTTGTTCGCGAAGACTTGGTTGGTTGTGATAAGTCTGGTGAATGGATTGTTCTTTATGCAAAGCTGCTATCTGGGCATGTAGAGTCTTCAATTCATTCTCATAGGCTTGTCTTGAAGTTTGGTGGTCATCTCGTCACGGATGGTATTGATGTTGTTTTCTAGTGCATTTTGGACAACATTCTAGACATTGGTTTCGCTCTTCTAAATGATTGTTTCCATGTGATTCTTTAAAGTTTCCAACAAGGCTAGACCCATTTCCTTACTAGTGGTATGGTATTCGTCTGCTATTATTGTGAGACTGTGAGAGAGTTTTACCGGAACCCCACAGTGGGCGTCAAATGTTCTTATCTAAACTGAGTTGAAACCTTATGAGGTTCTTGAGGTCGGTCTGTGTATGGACGAGTTGTTGTTAGACAACCGAGTGGTGATTCACCTGTAAAAGATTCTCTGATGCTCAAGTCTTTAAAAACATAAAGATTAAGATATATATATTTAGAGAGTTGAGATAATGAATTAAGTGAGTATTTCCTCTAAAATGATAATATATTTATAGAATTAGCTTGAGTGAGTGATATTATTGATAATGAATTATAAATTATTAACATAGTTTTAAGATGTTAGATAACCGAACTTTTAAAACTAATCCTTTCCAATTAATAGTATTAATAAAGAAGAATCACTAGTAAAATGAGTTGGTTTTAGATTAACCTAACCCTTATATTTGGATAGGTATATATTGAAAACCTATGATGGATACCTTGTTTACTCTTTCGCATAAAAATGTTTTGACTCATTCTTGTAAGTATGTATTAAGCTTTGATATACATATCCTTAAATTAAGACGAAAAAGACAAAATAAAAAAAAAAGACTAAAAAAAAACAAGTTGTTTGAATATCAACATAAAATAGTTAATCAAGACAATAATAACAACATATTTCAAGTCTAACGTGCCACAAGACAGTTATCAAAAGTTCAAGTTACAAGATAAAAAGATAAGAAAAAAACCAAGATTTCTGTGTCCTAAAGTTGATAGATATATGGAGCCCTAATAACAATATGAATCACGTGAGATTTAAACTACACATTTGCTAACAATATGAATAATTTTGTTTAGGCATATGGCAAAACGTAACATGCAATGGACTAAAAATATATTGAAGGAAAATACGTATACACAAATGGGCCTTAAAGTAGGGGCAGTTAAGCCCATATGACCCAAGAATTAACTGAAACACCAAAACTAAAAAAAGAAAGGGGAAGAAAAAACCGGTGTGGCTGTTGTGGTGCGTGTTTTTGCACTCACCAACGACGCAGTTGTGTGCTGAGATCTGCGTATATTCCGTTCCCGTCTTCACTGCACTTTCATCTTCAAACTGACACTACCCAACACAACTACCTCTTCACTCCGATCTCATTCAACTCAACCACCATGCACCAATAGGCCCAACCCAACCCGACCAAACCAGATCCAATCCAACACCGTCCCAGAGACATGGTCTTTGGCAAACTCCAAGGCGTGAAGAACAGCCTCCGAATCTCCTCCTCCCTCCAGGATCTATCCTCGTACCGGAACATCGACCCCGAACATGGACTTCTCCGAGAGCCCACCAACGCAAGTTTCTCCAAAACTAAACAGCTCCAACTCCCCAACCCGGTACGCCGCAAATGCCTCGCCCCGATCGCGATCATGGCGTTCCTCCTCGTCATCCTTCTCCTTCTCTACACCTTCTACTCCCACCAAGCCTCCCCCAAATACTACGTCGTTCTCGACTGCGGCAGCACCGGGACCCGTATCTACGTCTACAAGGCCCAAGTCCAACACGCGCCCTCCAACAACCTCCCCATCGACATCCAATCCCTAAAAGACGGCCTCCGCAAGAACCCCGCCAGTGGCCGCGCCTACGACCGAATGGAGACCGAACCGGGCCTCGATAAACTCGTCCACAATATAACCGGTTTGAAAACCGCGCTCAAACCGCTTCTAAAATGGGCGCAGAAGCAGATTCCAGAGCCTTCCCACAGCTCCACTTCCTTGTTCCTCTACGCCACCGCCGGGGTCCGGAGACTCCCCTTTGACGACTCCAAGTGGCTGCTCGATAATTCGTGGAACGTTCTGAAAGGTTCGCCTTTTGTGTGTCGGAGGGATTGGGTGAAGATCATTTCCGGCACAGAGGAGGCTTACTTTGGCTGGATTGCGCTTAATTATGACAGTGGCATTCTCGGGGTTAAGCCCCGGAAGGAAACCTACGGTGCTCTGGATTTGGGGGGTTCTTCTTTGCAGGTGACGTTTGAGGGTAACAAGCAAAAGCATTTTAATAGTGAGACTAGTTTGTATGTTAGGATTGGGTCTGTGAACCATCATTTGACTGCGTATTCGCTTGCTGGTTATGGCCTGAATGAGGCCTTTGATAAGTCTGTTGCGCGTGTTTTCAAGGAGTTTGGGTATGGTATTGCGGATGTTGTGAAGGGGAATGTGGAGGTTAAGCATCCCTGCTTGCAGTCTGGGTACAAGGAGCGCTACACGTGCTCGCATTGTGCTGCTTGGGAAGGAGGGGAGAGTCCTAAGGTTGAGGGGAATGGGAATGTGTTGGAGAAGAAGGGAGAATTTAAGACCAGGGTCACTCTTGTTGGCGCGCCCAACTGGCAAGAGTGTAGCGCGCTGGCAAAGGTTGCTGTGAATTTGTCTGAATGGAGTGATGTCAGTCCTGGGCTGGATTGTGAGATTCATCCGTGTGCTCTTCGTGATAACTTGCCTCGCCCTATAGGACATTTTTATGTGATTTCTGGGTTTTTTGTGGTGTATAGGTTTTTCAACTTGAGTGCAGAGGCCACGCTTGAGGATGTGTTGGAGAAGGGTAGGGAATTCTGTGAGAAGAGATGGGATGTTGCAAAGAACAGTGTTGCTCCTCAGCCCTTTATTGAGCAGTACTGCTTTCGGGCGCCGTATATTGCATCATTGCTTAGAGAGGGTTTGCACATTACTGATAAGAGTATAACTGTTGGTTCTGGAAGTATCACTTGGACACTTGGAGTGGCTTTGTTGGAAGCTGGGAAGTCGTATTCTGTTCGGTTTGGCCTTCGTGGTTTTGACTTGCTTCAGATGAAGATGAATCTACTTTTTCTTATTCCCATTTTGATACTTTCGTTTATTCTTCTGCTTTGTGCTTTATCGTGGGTTGTCAATTGCATGCCGAGATTTTTCCGGAGACAGTATCTTCCATTTTTCAGGCATAACGGTGGGTCTACTGCATCTGGCCTTAGTATCCCATCCCCATTTCGGTTTCAGCGGTGGAGTCCAATCAATTCTGGTAAGTTAATTCCATAACTGATATCTGATTTTTTGATGATCCAAGAAATTTATATTCTGTACATACAATACATATAAGTTAAACAAATGGAAGCATGCACATTGATAAATATATTCCGATTGATTTTGATCATTTTCTCTTCTTCACAACTGTTCCGCGATAATCTTCTTCTTCCTTCTTTGGTCATTGCTTCTTCTGCCATTCTTGAACCCTCCAGTCCGTATTATATTCATCCCAATTGGGTTCTCGTTTCCTTCATTCTTGATGGATCAAATTATTATAGCTGGGCTCGAGCTATGTCCTTGTGCCTCAAAATGAAAAACAAAAATGCATTCATCAAGAAACCAGTAGCAATAGATTCACCCCCTATCATGGAAAAGGTGCAATACCTTAGTTCTTTCTTGGCCGAACCATTTAGTTTCAACCGAAATTTCAACAATCATCATTTGGATCACTGAAGCTTAAAATTATGTTATATCAACGTTGATATATGTTTTCTTAAGCACGAATCCCCTCCAGGGTACAAGTAAAAGAAGGTAGCAAATATATTTCTTCAGAACAGCCACAACCTATTAATTCTTTTGCTGATTATTCTCCTCCTTTATCTGGTATCAGTAAAGAGCAAGTTCAAAGTCTCTTGACCTAAATGCTTTTATTTTTCTCTTAATAATCTGGCATACATTCCTCCTGCTCGAGGTGTTAGTGTTCAACATGTTTTTGAGAATAACATCCCCGTTAGGCATCTAAGTAAAATAACATTTTGTTGGCTCAGACACTTAAGCAAACATCTTGAATAGCTTGGACATCTGAATGTGTCCATCGACATCTTATGGATTAGACATTTTAATGATGCTAGTATTATAAAAAGAAGTAGATATTCAACTTTTTAAACATTCAGCTGAATATTTTGAGGCATATTTTCAATCAAATCTGAATTATCAATTTAAATATTTTGTTCTGTTGCTTATGCTTAGTTTCATTACACATACAGATGCACTTTGCTAGTGTTGTATATTTTGGTCGTTAATTGTGTTGGAGTAGTGTCCATGTTCATGTTGTGCCTTGTGGCTATATTAGAGTCCATGCTTGTGCTTAGGACACAGAATAGATTTTTTTTTTTTTTTTTGGTGAAAACGCAACAGAGTAGATGAATCTTGTAGCATTCTTCCTCTGTGTTATGCACACAACATATAATTTCTGATTGCTTCATAAATGTATTTAATGTAATAGTATGAAATTTCTGCAACTAAAACAAACATGTCGAAACAAAATGTATGTATAAATTATCTTTTATCAGATTTTCACAGTTTGATTCTTGGTATGATTATCTTGTGTATGGGAGTGTATACTTGATGACTGACTGTTAAGAATAGATATTGTTGGTTAAGTTTTCTTCCTTTTCAGATTAACCTAGAGTGATGCAAATCCAATTATGCTGTATGCACCTTAGCATTCCCGTATATGAAACAAAATTAACTTTTCTTGAATTTGTATATTGATCATAGATATGGCTGAGTTTATAAAGGCTTAGGCAATCCTCACCTCATGAATTAGCTTTTGGGGTTGAATTAGGCTTAGCTCAAATTCAAGATGATATTGGAGCCTAGATCCAATATTGAGCTACCCTCAATTATCCAAAAAAAAAAAAAAATCAAACTACCTGTTCCCACTGCTTTCCCAGTGCAATCTACCTGGTCTTTGGGTTTTCCCAGGCAATATAGACAAGTTCAGTCCTACAATCGACATTCTCCAAATGTCAATCCTAAGCGTGAGATATGTGTTGAGCTCCCACATCAATTATAAATATGACTAAAGTATAGTTTACAACGGCTTGGACAATTCTTATATGATTATGTAATGAGTTAGCTTTTGGAATTGAGTTAGTGTTAGGTTCCTAAGTTAGATGATAGAGAATCCCTAACACCAAGATTACCACAATTACAGAAAATAGAGAACTTTTATTAATTCTCTAAACAATGATACACCCTAATGGGTTACAAAGGAAGCACTCTTCCTTTCACACAGTTTACTCTGTCAATACTCACAACATTCCAAAAGTCCCCTTTTACAAGTAATGGTTGGTCTTTATATAGACCAACATCATTGTGCTGATCTAAGATCCTAACAGTTAGGCCTAGCTCAAATTCAAGAACTTTTAATATCTCAGATCCCTCGTCTAAGAAGAGCATTTTCCCAACCTTCTTAGATTGGTATGGCCAGCATATGATGTTTATACTTTCAATTTTGTTATAGAAGGAAGGTGGTATCATTATAAGGATTGAAGTCAATCAAGCTTTCTTGATTCAAATTTGTAAACAAACCCTATTTTATATATGAATAAGTTCAAAGCGTATTCTGAAGAATCGTTGCCTCATTTCAGCCTTGTAAATAACCTGGGGTTCTTTTGTTTAGTACATCTCCCAGTTCTTATTGTGTCAAATATGCAGAGTGAACTATACTTGCATTCCTTAAAAGAGTCATTACATTCCTTTCCCCTCTTTTCTTTTGAAAAATATATACGGTATTGTCTCCCGTCGAGAGATGGATTTGTTTCATTTTAATGTAAATGAACCTTGTAACAATATTGAATTACTTGTTTTATTTTAATGTAAATGAGCCTTGAATTACTATGAATGTGCCTCCCTATGATGTTTTATTTTTCTACATCTTTCATTGTCTTTGACAGGGTTGAATGAAATATTAGCATCTCTACTATCAAACTTAGAATTTCATGTAAAATCTTTATTCATCTTTTGAAGTCTGAAAATTGGTAGTAAATCTTCAAAATTAGCTTTCGTGTCAAGAATTATAATGAGAAAAACACTCTAAAAAGCTCATTTATTTTAAAATCAACTATGTAAGATTTAGTCTCTTAAGAAAGTGGGATTTAAATTTAACTCAACCTCATAAAATCAGTTTATAAGTTGGGTGGTTTGCACCCACCTATATATTACAATTTATCGATATCTCTTTGGGCTCTTCAACACACTCCACACACCAAGGAGTAGACTTCTCAAGTGTGGGACTAGATGAAAATGTGATAGCGGGTGACATGAGACCCAACAAACTTGGCTAGGATAGACTCACTTTGATACCATTTTAAGAAAAGTGACTTTAAGCCTAAATTAACCTTGTAAAATCGACTTTATATATTAAAATTTAGTATTACCTTTAGTCAATGTGGGCTCCTCAACATAACTGCTCACGACATCTTGAGCACAGGACTAGGAGGAAAACCCAATAGCTGGTGACACGACATCCAACACGTTGTTAGGATAGACTTTGAATGACTCTGATACTATCTTTAGAAAGTGAAATTTAATTCTAACTTAATCTTACAAATCCGACTTGTAAGGTAAAGTTTGTATTCATCTATACAATAATTTGGTCATATTTCTAGTCGTGAGGTGAAATGTAATTTAAACATTCTCTAGGAATGGGAATGTAATTTACTTATTCTTTGTATTTTGCCTTTATTGGAGCTGCATTTCCAAAACCATGATAATTATTTGGCTAAGACATTTGATTGCACACATATTTGCATCATGACATGTAGCCACTGGGTCTCTTACAAGAAGTTAATCACCTCATTTTTTGTGTTGTGTCCATGTTTGCTGCCAATATTATGGAAAATTGCAGCCACTATTGGCGCAGAGAGATGAAAGGCCATCTTTGCCCCTTTTCTTTCTTAGTTTTCCAATCGATTTGCTTTCATGATTTTTTTTCCTTTTTCTTTTATCTGAAGATTCCTATCGGGTTCAAAAACCTTCTTCCTCATTCAACGCCAACTCTGACTTTTCAATACAAACACTAAGCCAACCCTTAGACCACTGCTCATTGGCAGTTATTTTTGTCATGCCTGGTATTTTTCTGGCACACCAAGTGCTTGGAGGCATTCTCTGCTGATCTGCGCACCTGCCTGCATCCACGTCTCATGTCTTACAGGTCTGCTGATCTGCTCTGTTCTGATTTGTGGTTAACAACTTGCAAACCAATCGGTGATCATTTTTATGTCAGACATTGATATGGCCCAAAACTTCTTTCACTCACGTCGGTTGCATCTCTGCAAGATCCAAATGTAGGGATGCCATTTTTTCTGACTTGTACACTTTAAATCTTATCTTATTTCGATCAAGATTGAGTTCATTAAGTCAAAAAACAAATCACTGAAATTAAAATCCATTATATTAAGTTACAAACTGCAACAAAAGGAAACAGTTTATGCACAAAATCCTTCTTCTCCGTTCTGCAGTGCTCTGTTCTTCTGTTCTGCAGGAGCGTGTCATTCATTATGCTTATGCCCTTGTTTGTGCTTTCTACAGCAAGGCACTAATAATAATGCTTTTTTTTTTTTCATTTATACAGCCTACTCCTTTATGTTTTTGTATTGTATTTATGAAGCTAGTACGACATTAGGAACTTATGTATAATTGTGAAGCTTCTTCCAGTGTAAAGCTGCTAGTTTGTCACTTGATGAACTGGAACTAGAGTTTATGTTTTTCAAAGATGACAACCAAGGGGGATACAATCTGTTTTAGGTTTTTTAAATTTTGGGAGAACTAGAAATATTATGACTTTGCATTTATTTTGTGAGACTCATTATTATATGAAATATTATAACATGTTTCATCTTGTTTTATCTAAGGTTAATATCATAGATGATGAATGTATAAATAATCTCAGTTAAATTCTGAATGAATTTATAAATATTATACATATGCGGTGTTTTACATTCTACACATTAGGCATGTCGGAGTTGATGCTTCTCTACTCCTCCATGAGGTGTTGGAGTGTCATAATGCTTCCAACACCATTGCACGCCTGACACTTGTTGACACTGCACACGTGTATGATTACTTTTTTTTTTCTTGTCATCTTGGACATGACTTGGACACTGGGCTTAGTCATAACTAGACACTTCAGAGACAGTTACTATGTACAAATCAATTTACTATTTAAACTCTGATAAAGTCGGCATAAAATAAAATATAAAATATTAATAAATGATACTCTGTAGCATGCTGGTATTATTTTGTGAGTCTCGGTATAATAGGGAAAAATGCTTCGCGAGTGTTTTGAGAATCTTTGGAGTGAATAATTTATGTGTTACTAATGTTTGGAGTGAATCTTTGGTAGATGCTATGGCTGTGAACTGATGTACTGAACAGTCCCTGAGTGAATGATATTGATTGAAAAACTGTAATTTACACTAATATATGTCGTGCTGATAATGTAACATTTGCAATTGTCACAAGCGTGCATCATGTACTTTCACATATACTATGCTTGGTTTCAGTTTCTTTAGAAATGATTACTGAATTTCTGCTTTTGGATACTTTGAATGTCTGTGTAGCCTGTGTTCTTTTGGTAATATTTCTTTGCGATTGAGCGAGCTTTGAAGTCATTGTATGTACCTATTGTATTGCAGGGGATAGAATAAAGACCCCACTCAGCCCAAGAACGGCTGGTCCACAGGATAGACCGTATAATGGTCTTGGTGATAACAGCGGCAACATCCAGCTGATGGAATCTCCCTTTCCTCTATCAGCTAGTAGTGTCTCGCATAGTTATTCTTCAAACAATTTAGGGCAGATGCAAGTTGACAGTAGTAGTATAGGGACATTCTGGTCACCCCACAGAAGTCAGATGCGTCTGCAGAGTAGGAGATCTCAATCTCGAGAAGACCTGCATTCTTCATTGGCTGAGACGCATATGGTGAAGGTTTAGGGGGTGATCTTCTGAAAACTTTGGTATGCTCACACTGATCTTCCTGAAAGTTACGTTACAGTTTTTATAAACAAAACATTTTTTCCTTTTGGTTTATCTTTACCAATTCTTCATAGGCATTCTTTTTTGTAACATAAGAATAGTTATAGGTAAATTCTAGTAAAGCACAAATGCATATTCTTTTTTGTTGATTGTCGTTTCTATATCTTTGAAGTTATTGATACAAATTTCTTAACCATACTAATTATGATTTCCATGCATTTCTCCTATGTTTGTAAATGCTGTGTTGTTCATGAGCAATGAATTTTATGGCTTGACGTGAGTTGTAGGCCAATTAAATTGGACTGCCCAACATGAAAATTTTCTGGGCATTTTTCCTGAACATTTTGTCAATTGTCATCTGTAATGATACTTTTTCACAAAAGGATATATCGGAGTCACTTCTGTATATTATTTTTCTCTAAATCTTCCATGCAAATTGTAAAACATTGATACGTGTCCCGGCATTTCAGTTTTTGTCATGGAGATGACCAAGGGGGCTAAAGAAGAGTTGGCAAGATTGTTTAATTCCATTCTAATTTACATCTTCTGGATCACACGTCTAAACTGATTTCTTCCACAAGATGCATAGCACAACAAACAAGTTCCGATTCCATCATTGCTTACCACTCTCCTTTTGTGGCTACCGAGTGTCGATGTTCTGATGTCACTGTACAGTTTTCCTTTGACCTTAAGCCTTCTGATGATGATGAAACATCAAAGTATGCCAGCGAGAAGCTCTTGAAACTGCTTAGATCAATTCATTTGTGACTATCTTATACCATTTTTTAGACTAATAAACCTCCATTACTACAGAGAACCTCCCCATGTTTCAAAGGGGGCTTATGACTGGGAAGCTCTAAAAGTTAAATCTCTAAGTTGTAATATAGTACAATGCTCATATCTTATATGTCAAATAAGCTATTGAATCCAGTTTCACCTTGCAACCTACCTATCATATGAAGCAAAGCGTTCCGCTTGAATATTTATACAGCAAAAAGCATTCATTATGTTTAGAATTGCTATAGATGTTCTATTGATTTTGATGTCAGCCAACTCTATCTTTGTGAATGCTCTTGAAAATGTTTTACGTTTTGAAAATTGCTCATTCATCTTCAACATAGTAAAATTCGTAATGAAAAAAAAAAATACTAATAATCAGTATATCAAGAATCTTGTGCAGAAAGCAATTTAGATTTATTGAATCCGACAGGGGACTAAACTACGATGTGTAGCAGCATTTATGATCCATAGGCAATGTAACAATTAAGCATGGTTAATTAGTAATACAATGATCGGCACTTCAAAAATGTAATTATTATGAGTTTAATTTTAATGCATTGTCAATTTAGAGAATTGTTTTATTATACAATAGATGAGAATGAGACTTCATGGAAATTATAAAAAATCTACTTGGGATGATTCAAATGAGTTGTCAACAGAATAAATTTACACTACTACCCAATTTTAAGTTATGCTAAAAGTGTCTTATGAAAATTATAATCTAATTATATATAATAATTAATATTTAGATAGGTGATAAAAATTAGATTGCCGTAAATTCTAATTCTAAAATGTAATTAGCTCTATTTAATTATTGAGATAAGTTTATATCTCAAGATATTACATAAAATATAGGAATGTAGAGTGAGTCTCTACTTTATCAAAACAGAGTCTCTTAGAATGTTGCACCCAGCAACCAGAAAATAGAAAGGCTGTGTAAGAACAAAACACAAAATCAATACAGGTAAACTAAGAGTAAAAGGTTCAGATCTAACATAACAAAAGCTATCTTAATTTTATAGATTCAAAATCAAACATCTAATATCTATCTATAAGAGATCACAAAAATAACATAGAGGCATGACATACCAAGAAGCTGAGTTTCCTTCATCTCAAACCTTTAAACATTCATCCCTCAAAAAAAACTGTCATTCCCTGCAATCTTTGGCCATTTTAGCCAAGAAATTCACGTTGCCGTTGGTGACATTATTAAACGCAAAAGTTGCACCTTCCAAGATCACAATAAAAATAACCAAATAACTAAATACATATAGATTCTTTTTACGCTCGAAACCCATCTAAAAAGATGTCTGCAAAACATACATCTGCTAATTGTTTACCATAATAGATTTGTTCAACAATTCGGTTCTTGGGGAAACAAATTCGTAATGTGAAATAGGATCGCAACCGGAAACCTACTCAAATCACGTTCCCAACTGTAAACATCCCTGGCTACTGTCAAAAAAACCCACTTAGAATTCAGTTTGCACGAGTCGAATTCTAACGAGGTTTTCCTTTTTTTTTTCAAATATTAATGAAAAAGAACAAAGAATTTAGAAGAAAAAATTAAAAAAAAAAAAAAAAAAAAAAAAAAAAAAAAAAAAAAAAAAAAAAAAAACATACTGAAACTCGGCTCCGGAGAAACCAAATCTCGACTAATTTTCTGACACAAGTAGACTATTCCACATTGCGAATTCTACTTCTTCAAAAACTAAATTCTGAACATGAATAGTAAACAGTATATTATAATAAATAATGTTGGCAAAAAAAAAGATATTTTTGAAATTGTTTTATTGCCTAAAAAGAATGTATATGTATCGCCCATCATAATCATGATTAATGAAGAGGAATACCGAAATAAGAGGAGAAAGTCCCTCACAGATATTGTGTCGAACAGGTGACAGGCGCGCTCCAACACAGTGATCCTTGTTGTGAAGTTTCTGAATGAAGGTGGTTCAGGTGCGAAGATGTATCTCGAGAAGTAAATGAGATGAGAGGGAGAGCTTGAGACATAGGGATGCGGTGGGCGAAGCAGAGCGAAGAGGAAGCAGAACCAACACTTTCTGTGGAAGAGGCAGGTTTAGGCACAGCCGCATCACTGCCATGGTGGTGGTTCAGTTAATTGGGATGCAGAGAAGCTACACGTTTTATAAGAAAACCTTATGCATTTTTTATTTAATAATTAAAATTTGTAAAAATGAAATCTAAAAAATTAATGCATTTTTAAGTTTAACAAATATTTGATAATATATATTAGGTATGTTTGAACAAATTTCTATATAAATACTAATTTGAAAGTTTAGAGAAACTACAAATTAGTTTATGTTTATGAAAATGTTTATTCCATCTTTTCATTATAAAAGAAGTTTATTTATCTAGAAAGTTTATTTATAAAAGCTTTCGTCTATATATACACCATGCCCGGTTCAAAGGGTTCATTTAATAAAACTCAACTTTTAGCTCAAAAAGTTATTTACATTATTTTTTATAATGAAAAAAGTCACGAATAATAACAAGATGGCTAAGAGCATGTTTAAAAATATATTATTTTAGCTCACTTGACATTTTTCGCATATAAATAGTGGTTCTAATTTCAATTGAATATGTGGAAAAATAGCTGAATTTTCTAAAAAAAGTAGTTGTTTTTATGAGTTTGAAAATTTATATCTTACAGTTAGTTTCTATTATATTTTTTTCATTAAAATTTATACATACTATTTTTCTTAGGTAAAAACTATTTTTTCTTCCAGACAGAATTAATTATCTTAAAATGATTTTTAAGCAAACTTACCTAAATAAATATAATTTGAAAATTTTAAAACTTACAATTAGTATGTAAAAAAAAAATGTCATTAAATGTTATATGTACTTTTTTTCCGATGTAAAACTATTTTTTTTTCTTCCAAACAAAATTATTTTTTATAAAATCATTTTTCAGAAAACTTTTCTAAATAAGCATTTCAATCTTAATATATAAAAAAAATAAGATACTCTTCCAGTCATTTTTTTTACCATAGTATTTTTATTATTTTTTGTTTTACATTACATTACGTTAAATTTGTAATTATACCAATTAAAATTATTGATATTGTTTTATTGTTTAACCTCGCATTTGTTTACAAGATTTCTAACAACATTATATTTAGAATTTTTTTTTATTCTTATCCAATAAAACTCACATGTTATGTTAATCACAATACTACATCATTTAATATTAATACAAAATAAGAATAAAAGACAACTAAATAAGATGACACGAGAAAATAATAGTTACCTCACCCATATAACAAATAATTGAGAAATATAGAATTTTGTAAACAGAAACACAATTGAAAATACTTAAATTTATCATAAACTTTAAAAACTTCATTAAGCCTTTTTTTATTTAAATTAAATCATGAAAGTTTATATTTAAAGGTGTGTGGAACACAATTTAAAATACTTAAATTTATCATAAAGTTTAAGTACTTAAATTTATCTAAGTGAGTGAGTAGTGCATAATATTGTCTAGTTTTGTTAGAAATGCACAAAGATTTTAACATAAACATATAACTTCCAACTCAAAATCATTTATAAAGTGTAGACTTTTTATTAAAGTTAATTAAATAGTTTGATTTTAATTACTCTATCAATTTAGACACTTACATTCAAGATCTTGAGTGAGAAAGTAAATTCAAAATAAATAAAGAAGAATTAAAATTATCTTTTGTTTAATAATCTTAAAATTTTATATTTTTAATTATATATATAAATAGAAAGTAAGAAAATTATTTATATAATGTAGACTTCTCATTTCACGTTAATTAAGAAGTTTAATAATTTGGATTACTTGTTTTTAATTCAATAACTTAGGTTCAAGATCTTTATTCTTTAAATTATATATAAGTTAAATTTTAATTATATAAATAGTTCATTTTTATTCTTTATATTGAAAAAATTTCTATATATTTTAAACCATTTTTAATTCTTATTTAATAATTTGAAAGGTTTTCTATGACAAATGCTAACAACTCACGTAGCAATTTTTGTTAACATGAAAAGTATATAGGATTAAAATATTTTTAAATTATAATTGGTATAAATTAAAATAATTTGATTCTTTTAATTTGAGAAAAAAATTTACTCTAAATTATAAGGACGAAAGAAATGTAATTTTGACCATTCTAAAAACATCTTTAAAAAACCAATTCCTGAAATATATTTAATACATTCTATAGATTAGTTTACACAAAATTTACAATTTTTTTCAAAAAAATATCATTCTAAAATTAATGCCGAAAAATTATTTTTGAAAAAGAAATATAAAAAAAATAAGAATGAAAAAAAAAATTGAAAATAGAATACGGAACCAGGCATAAAGCCCAATCACATAGTTTTAGCTTTAAAAAATGCAAGACTGAGACCTAACCAATAAGAAAACTTTGTTTATTTTGGATTTAAATAACCTCCATATCCAGAGGGAAGTACAAAAATACCCTTAGGTCAATAAGATTTTGAATTCATTAGCCTTCACTCCATGCACTATTATTGTAGTGTCTTATAAACCTCTTCCATTATAAGGTAAAGCTACACCTCTTTGTTTACTTAGTGACGAGAAATGACTTTTGAATTGGATAAAGGTATTTAATATGAATATAAATTATACTAGATTCTACAATAGAAGAGATAAACTCTGTTTTAAATTGATTTTCAGATTATAGAATCTGTAATATAATTTTATATCCTGAAATTTTCATATTATAGAATCTGTAATATATTTTTATATCCTATAATAGAACGATCTGAAACATAATTATAATATGGATAATTCTATAATCCATAAGTTAATTTATGATTTGGATTAAAACCCCTTAATCCAATCCAAAAGTCATTCATTATTTTGGATTCTATCATTCTTGAAAGTAAAAATTGATTTAAACATATACAAGCTTTTATTTTATTTTTCACAAGACTATTTCTGTCTGTTCATCAAGGTCAATTTTATAATTTAACAAAATATGAAGGAGTAGGGAAAACTCATCTGAAAGAATGGATTCTTAAATAATACATACTCAAAACATAGAAATCTAAATAATAACAATTGATTCAATAAGAAAAAGTATGATGAAGGCTATTTCTTCCTTTCCTCCATTATTTCTTGATGCAAAGGTTTTGAAAATGATTAAACATCTTAAGTTACATAATCTAAAATCTTGAAATGTTTTCTAAATTGTTTAATTTAGAAATATATTTAGATTGCATAATTTATCATGTATTATTGGATGAAAAAAATATATTTAACAGAATAAGAAATTTAAAGTATTTTCACTCCAAAAAGTCATGTTTCAAAATGTATTTTATGAATTCTAGAAAATATGTTAAAAAAAATTAGAACAGATAATCCGAAGTATAAATTATTCATTTTGAAAATTTTGAGAGCCCGTTCAAAATTGGGGTGTGGAAAGTCATTGTCATAGTTTTATCTAAAAAAAGTAGTCCGTTTTTTATTTTGATTATGGTTTATTGTTCCTTTATTCTTAATGTCTATTTTTTTAATTTTAGTATTGAATTAGAATTTAAAATTTTAATATGTCTTACTCATTGAATTTTTTTTCAATTTTATAGATTTATTTGTTTGTTTTATCTCCAATAAGTAACAATACAAATTTAATATTAATTTATATCACATCTAATATGTTTGTTGGCAGTACAGACTCTTATAAATATAAAACCAATCAAACTAAACTCAAATACTTTGAATGGACTATTTTAACTGTTTGAGGCACTTGACCTAATTTAATTGAGTTTATTGTTCATTTACTTGAGTATTGTAATTTTGTAATGAATCTGTGAATCAGCCTAAGTTATCTCATCTATTATACAATATGTTTATAATTTTAATTATTATTTATATTTGTTTTATAAAAGTAATATACAAAAAATTAAAAACATTAAATATTAGTTTTCTTTCTTTATTGTTTTATTCTCTTTACTCAAATATTTCTTACACCATTTTTAAGGGAAAATCCATCCATAAGTTTATAAATTACATTTTATAAATTACAACATAATTGAAGTACTTCTTATTTCAAAGATAAATTTGTTATAAACTCAATTATCTGTATAGTTAATTTTAAATAAAAACATTTTTTACAAGGTTAATTTTTTTATAGTTAAACAATATAATGTTGAATTCCAATTACAAAATTTTGAAAAATCGAACTCTAAACTTCAAACTGAATTTTCAACATTTACAAGAATATTTTTATATCTTTTCATCTGATGTATATATGTTTTTTAACTTAAATTTTGATTTAATTGAGTGATTCTCCATTATTTTATCAAACAATACATGTAATATAAATATTTAAGTCAAAATGCATTACAAAGAAAAAGATTAATATTTCAATAATTATAAATTTTTTTAAGTACATTAGTTTAATCCATCCAAATTCAAGTTGTTTCAAATTTTAAATTTGATAAAAAAAATCATATAAACCAATCTTAGATAGTTTAATCGGATTGTGTAGTAAAATTGATGAAACTCAACGTAACGAACATATATGCGAATAATAGAATCACGTATTTTTAATTATTTTTATGCATTTTAATATAACTAATAATATAAAATAAAATAAACATATTACAGTTAAGAAGGTTCATGTTACACAAAAAAAAATATAAAATTTTGTATAAATTTGACTCCTAATTAGATTTCAGAAATGGTTAATTTTATATTAAGAGTATAATCAAATTATTTTATATATTATAAATATTTTAATACGGGTTATATTAATAGTTTGATGGTTTGACTTTTAATCAATTCAAATACTTAGATCTAAATGAAAAAAAAAAGAGTTTGAAAATTATAAAGATGTATTTCAAAATACATTTTATTTAATAACCTTAAAATTATAATTTTAAGATTTGAAATATAATTAAAATTATATATTGTAAAAATACCTTTTATTTAATAATTTTAAAATTATAATTTTTAATTATATATATATATAATTAATTAATTAAAGTAAGCAAATCTTTTATGTAGTGTAGACTTCTTATTACACATCATCTAAGTTATTTAATTATTAGATTACTCATTATCAATTTAAGTAATTAGATTGGAGACATCTACATATAAATTAAGTTCAAAAAATATAAAAGAGGTATTTTAGAATATTATAGAAAAAAAAATATATATATATATATATATATATATATATATATATATATATATATATATTAGACACAATTAATCTACCCAAGATAGTTTAATCATTTAATAATATATTTTTATTAATTTGATATATAAGTTAATATCATTTTAAGTATTATAAACTCTCTATTATAGGTTTCAACCAGGAAGAGAGATAAAAAGATAAAAATATATTTTAAAATATCAAATTATATTTTGAATATATATATATATATATATATATATATTATCAAATGACTCAAGCATATTAGACTAATTAAATAAGTGCTTTAAGAAAAATAATATTTTTGAGATTACTATAGAAAAGGTATATTAAAATTATATTCATTACATTTTCTTAACTTCATTTTCTTTCATATACAAGTTTTTAACTTGAGTAGTTAAATTGATAAGAAATAAGTTAAACCATCAAACTACATAAATGACCTCTAATAAGAAGTTTATAAGACATAAAATAATTTATCTTAATCTTAATTAGATGTATATAATTAAAAAAATATTTTCAATTTTTCTTAATAAAAGATATTTTTTAAATGCCTAAATATATTTTTGAAATGCCTAATCAAAACCATTAAGTTATTTGTAAATAAAAGTTTGAAATGTTGACTTGTAATAAATTCACCAGAGTCATAAATCCACCAATTGACCCATTGTCTCCCAAAAGGATAATCTTACCAATGACCATTAATTGCATATTAAATTTAATAAATTTTATATTAAGGAAATTTAAAATATTCTTTTTACAGTATTTTGTATGTCTTAAAAGAAGATAGAGGGACATGAAAATGTTTTAAAATTTAACTCTTCATAAAATTAAACACATAGTGAATCCAATTCATATTACTTCAATAATATTCTAATGAAAAAAAAATAAAAAAAATAAGGATATATGTTTTTTCTATTTAACAAAAAAAAACTTAAATATAACATTAATAGAAAAAGTGATTTAACAAAAAGATGATTAAGGATATTTATGCGTTGAAGTGACTAATAAATACAAAATAATAAAAATGTGTACACTTAAGTATAACATAACATCAAATTTAATTTATAAAAAATATAATTTAAGGTATTTATAATTTTTAAAATTTAAATTTATTTTTATTAATAAATTGATTATTTAATTCTATTATTTACATTTAATAAAACAATATGACATTATTTTATTATTGATTGCATATAATATCTTAAAATATTTTAGTCATGTTTAGAATGAAGAAATACACTTAAATAAACGTCGCACTTTAAATAATATATTTTAAATTATTTTAGTCAATTTTTTAGTAATATATTTTTGTTAATTTGATATATAAGATAAAATTATTTTTTAAGTATTGGAAATTATTTCCTTCATATTCCAACTATAGATAAGAAGAAGAAAGTTAAGAAAATAAAGAGGTATTTTAAAATATCACATTATATTTTGATAATATATTATCACATGACTCAAATATATTGGATTAATTAAATATGTGCTTTAAAAGATTATATTTTTCTGATTACTTTTAAAATACTTCATTTTCTCTTTTGTTAACTAAATTTCTTTCATATACAGATTTTGAACCTAAGTGATAAGCAGAAAGGAACCATTCAATCACTTAAGTGACTTCTATAATAAGAAGTTTATAATATATAAAATTATTTTATCTTAGTGCTTTGAATTGATAAGAAGTAATCCAAACCATCAAGCTATTTAGGTTACCTCTAATTGAAGGTTTACAATTTTGACTAAGAATGTTGTAGTATTAATACAAACAAGAGTGGGTGATCCACCAATGAAATCATTATCTTCCTCAAAGATAAGCAAGAGTCATAGATCCACCAATTAATTCATTATCTTCCCAAAAAATGTTGGTTAGTGGTAACTCTAACAATCAATCCATATTAAATTTAACAAATCTTAATTTTGACTCAAAATGTTCTAGTGATACAAATTCATCAATAAATTTATTATCTCCTCAAAAAATAATTGTGGTGATAAAATTGTGTCTATATAATTAAATTTAACAAATTTTATATTAAGAAAATTTCAAATAACTTTTTTTGCAGTATTTTTTTTTTTTTACTTAAAACAAGCTAGAGGGATATGAAAAAATTTAATAAAAATTTAAGTTGCTTAGTTGACTTATAAATAAAAGTTTGAAATATTAACTTTTGTAACACCAACAAGAATCATAAATCCACCAATAACCTCAATGTCTCCAAAAGAAATTGTGTCAATGATAATCAATTCCATACTAAATTAAATAAATCTTATATTAAAAGAATTTAAAATATTATTTTTTGCAATATTTTGTATGTCTTAAAAAAAAAGAGGGGCATGAAAATATTTTAAACTTTGACTCTTTATTTAAGGAAAAAATAAATAAATATAACATTAATATAAAAAGCGCTATAATAAAAATATCGTTAAGGATATCTATGTCTTGAAATGACTGATAAATACAAAATAATGAAAATGAGTACACTTAAATATAACTTAACATCAAATTTAACTTATAGAGAATATAATTTAAGGTATTTATAATTTTTAAAATTTAATTTTTTATTTTATTAATAAATTGATTATTTAATTCTATTATTTATTATTTTAATAAAATAACATGACCTTATTTCATTATTCATTACATATAATATCTTAAAATATTTTAGTCATGTTTAAAATGAAAACCCATACTTAAATAAACATCATCATTTAAATAATATTTTTTAAATTATTTTAGTCATTTTTAATAATATATTTCTATTAATTTGGTATATAAGATGAAATTATTTTAAGTATTATAAACTACTCCCTACAGGTTCCAACTATATAGATAAGAGGAAGAGAGTTAAGAAAATAAAGAGATATTTTAAAATATCAAATTATATTTTGATAATATATTATCAAATGGCTCAAGTATATTGGATTAATTAAATATGTACTTTAAAATATTATATTTTTCCGATCATTTATAAAATATCTCATTTTCTTTTTTATTAACTAATTTTTTCTAATAAATAGGTTTTGAAGCTAAGTGCTTGAATTGATAAGCAGTGGTTTGAACAATTAAACCACCTAGGTGACCTATAACATTTAAAAGAAGAACAGGTATTTTGGAATACCTCAATATTCTTGTTGTTTAAATTAATTTAGATACAGATTTGAACCAGAGTGTTTTGAATTGATAAGGAGTGATGATCCAAAAAGCTACTTAGGTACCTGTAACAAAATGTTTACAATTCTGACTAAGAATGTTCTAGTAATATAAACAAAAGTCACAAATCCATCAATAAACTCATTATCTTCCCAAAGATAAACAAGTGCCACATATCCACCAATGAACTCATTATTTTCTCCAAAGATAAACAAGAGTCACATATCCACCAATGAATTCATTGTTTTCCCAAGAGATAAACAAGAGTCACATATCCACCAATGAACTCATTATCTTTCCAAAAGATACTGGTCAGTAGTAACTCTAACAATTCATCCATATTAAATTTAAGAAATCTTAATCTTGATTCAAAGTGTTTTAGTAATACAAATCCATCAATGAATTTATTATCTCCTCAAAAGATACTTGTGGGGTAAAACATGTGTCTATATCATTAAATTTAACAAATTTTATACGAAGAAATTTTGAAATAAATTTTTGTAGTATTTTTTTAAGAATTAAATTTTTTAATTATATATATGATAAGTGTAAGAAAATCATTTATACAGGGAAACTTCTTATTACAAGTCAACTAAGTAGTTTAGTGGTTTGGATTATTCCTTATAAATTTATGCACTTAGGTTTGAGATCTTTGGAGAGAGAGAGAAGGTATTTTCAAATATAGAAAATAAATAACTTTAAGACACAATTAATTTATCCAGCACAATTCAGTCATTTAATAATATATTTTTGTAAACTTCTTACTATAGGGGTTTTTTCCCATTCTGGTGTACTTTTCCACATTAATGTCTAAAATGGGAAAAAAAAAATTATTTACCAAAATGGGCAAATTGATAAGATTTCAAATTAATGAATCCTTCCACCTATCCATGATTTCAGGTTGGTCAAATATAAGCGACATGTTGGCTATTTCAATTAAATACATTAATTAAAATGTTTCTCTACCTACAATCATCTTTTAATTATTTGACACTATATTTGTTACCTTTAATAATTAACAAAAAGTTAATAATAATAATAATAATTACATAATAATAATAAACAAAATTATAACAAAAAAATTAAGGCATACAAGTTTATTTTAAATTAAAACAAAATAATATAATAATAATAATAATAATAATTAAATTCATATGAATATAATTTAAATAATAATAATAATTTTAATTAAATTCATACAAATTTAATTTAAATGATAATAATAATTATAATTAAATCCATAAAAATTTGTCGCAACCGGGGTCACGACGGGGACGGCGAACAAAAATAATGTTCATTTTCAAAACAGAGGAGTCGCCACCATAATTTATTAAAGGAAAATTATGGAAAACCAAAAACAAGATAAGACCAGTTCG
>Ga0209489_103867_pt1 | contig 28554 bp, 11 predicted proteins | sample SiratrowhiteBW_FD_187527 | JGI IMG/M metagenome (GOLD analysis project Ga0209489, IMG submission 187527) | Root nodule microbial communities of legume samples collected from California, USA - Siratro white BW (SPAdes) (version 2) | ecosystem: Host-associated > Plants > Roots > Nodule | place... | reverse complement strand
TATATATATATATATATATGTATATATATATATATATATCGATCTGAATCCATCATTACTTCTATATATATTTTGATCTGAATCTCAGAATAACTAAAACTTATTGCTATCTGAATCTCAGAATAACTAAGACTTATTGTATAATTCGAGGATATATCACTACTTTTATATATATTAGAATCCGAGAATAACTAACACTTATCGCATAATTCGAAGATAACTAAGACTTATTACATTCTATCTCCTTGTTTAGTGCGTCCATGTAATAGATATGATATTTAAGTCTGCATAATTTTAAAATTTCTTTCTTAAAATTTCTCAACTCTCAATTCAATTTTACTAAATCTGATATAGTATCTGAAGTTTCTGCATAATTCTCAAGTTCTCATCTTAAGGTTTTCAACTCTCAATTCAATTTCACCAAATCTGATATAATATTCGAGGTCTCTAGATAATTCTAAAGCTCATTTCTTAAAATTTTTCAACTCTCAATTCAATTTCACCAAACATATGCATCTAAACTAATCATATACCATCTAAACACTTCCTTAATCAATATAATAATTCTCAAGTTTCCATCTTAAAGTTTTTAACTCTCAATTCACCAAATCTGATATAATATTCGAGATCTCTAGATAATTTTAAAGCTCCTTTCTTAAAATTTTCCAACTCCCAGTTCAATTTCACCAAACATATGCATCTAAACTAATCATATCATCTAAACACTTCCTTAATCAATATAAATTTTCATGACTTAAATTATTAGTTACAAGTATTAGGAGTACTTAAAATTTACCTTTCTATTTACAACTAAGATTTTCATTTAAAACACTTTTATTAACTTTCTATGCCTAACTAACAAAATTTAATATTTTCAAACTCATTCCACATTCAAAATCAATCAGGCCTATCAAATGAAATAACACCCAATGGACTCAAGCACAATCACATTCATTCCTCAAATCCTAAAGATTCAAATTGAACATCAAACAAAACCTCTACACAAACATATCAGTTTAGTTTTCCTTACTTGTCTAAGAGTAGAATCACCAAGAAAAAGCTTCAAGCTACAATGTTACAACTTACAAAGTCACTCTAACCTGCAACACATAGTTCTGATCAATGTTCTTAACCTACTCCTACAATCTAAAACGAACAAAGACCCTTCTTGATGTCCCAGAAACCACATGCAAGAAGGTGCAACCTAGATTGTCAAAAAAACTCTAAATTGACTCAAGAACAAGGGAAAAATTGAACTTACCCAAATCAAAATTGTGATAAGCTAATCTTGCTCTGCACTATCTTAAGAATCTGATGGTAACTTCTGATCTTCAATTTGATGACAGATGAAAAAGAGGTTTTAGAGAGGGTAGAGAGAAGTAAGGGGTTTTATTATCTAAAGAGATAAATTTCTAATCTTCAATCTGATGACATATGAGAAAAAGATTTTAGAGAGAGTAGAGAGAAGTAAGGGGTTTTGTTATCTAGAAAGATAAACTTCTAATCTTTAATTTGATGATAGATGAGAAAGAGGTTTTAGAGAGGGTAGAGAGAAGTAAGGAGTTTTGTTATCTAGAGAGATAATAATATTATTCAAAATGACATTATGACCCCTGAATCCTTATGGCTTTTAACTTTAAAGTTAAAAAAGTTATAAAAATATAAAAAAATTAGATTTGATTAATAAACTTTAATTAATTAATTTTAAAAAAAATATTTATCCAAATAAAAAATCATGTGCAAAATTTAAAATATAAATGAAATTATTAAATATTCAATTATTTAAAAATTTAAAGTTATAATTAAAAAATAATATATTTTCTTTGGAAAATATAAATTAATTTATATAATAAAACTTATATAACTATATTTTATTTAATTTTATATTTATTAGTTAGTTTATAATATAGAATTATTTAATATATATTTAGAAGTTTAAATAGTATCATTTAATTGTTATTTTTTAATAAAATATTATATTCTTTTAAAATAACATTATCATACGTATATAAATGCGATACTTTTTCACAATTTTAAAAAAGATATGTTGATGGATGAAGAAGGAACGATAAACATAAATTATTTTTTATGTCAATTCCTAAAAATTGCAACTTTGAGATGGTATCAGAACAACTTTCTAATATATTCTGGATATCATTTACCTATCAAAATAAATGTGTCCTGTAAATTCTAGAAAGAAAATTCAAATATCGATAATTTATCTTAATTTATTTCAAAATTTATAATATTTATTAGTGATATGGATTAATAGAGAGTTGGTAAAATCTTGCTTAACTCAAGAAATAAAAAAACACAACCTTCATATACAGAAATCGAGGCTATTTAAAGTGAAAACATTCGATAATTGTAAAAACAAGTAAAAAAAAAACAAGAATGAAACTAAAAACGAAAATCAAAATGGGTTAAAGAGAGGAGGAAGGAAGAACATGTCATTTTGAAAGGAATAACTCCAATTATAAGTGAAAAAAAACTATTACTTAAGAAATCTTCTCCAGATAAACATTCAAGACAAGGGAAAGAGAATGATACTTTCAAATTTTCTCAAAACTTTTTTATTTATTATTACTTATAAATATATTCAACATTACTCTTTTAGTAATAATTATACATTTAAATTAAATGGTAATAATAATTAGTGTTAATCAAAATTACTTCTAATAATATCATTTAATATTAATTTTAATCAGATTATTTTCATTAATTATTAACTTTAAATATAAATTTTATTAAATAATTTAGTATTAATTCTATATTTAATAAAATAACAAAAAATTGTTTAAAATACTTTTTTAAATATTTAAAAATAAAATAAAACTAAACCTACATAGAAATAAGGCCATGAGGACCGATTTCTAGCAAGGAAGACAGACCAACATAATAACAAACCATGTTATTGAGGGTGTAAAACTTTTTTTTGTTGTAAATAGCAAAATATTCTCTGGGGGTAAATATTTACTCCTTGGGTTTACGAGGATAGAGTTCTGATGATCTGAGACTGTTCTTCCTACACCTGCTTATTCCAAGTGTACTTTTTATGAAATTATAGTTTTATTCTTATGGAGGTGGCTGAGTAGAAGGTGGACAGTTTCAAATCCGAGAACAATTCTGAAACATTTAATTCCGTAATTAATTTTTCGTATAAAATGAGTTGCGTCTAACTGTGCTACGGATTTGAAGTATAATTGAGGAATGCTTTATTTTGCAACTCATATTTTCTGCGAAATGAGTTGCGGAATGGAACATTTCGCAACTGTGCTCCGGATCTGTAACATAGTTACAAAATGCTCTGTTTCGCAACTCATTTCGTACGAGATGTAACCCACCCCCCAAATTGCAAACCGCACAAAATCCCTCAAATACTTTACAAATCCAAAAATATATCATACATATCTCAAATAATCCTCAAATGTGTTGCTATTGAAGGTTGATGGAATGAAAACAACAAAAGAAAACATGACAGAATGGTGGTTGTGTTTGGAGATGCGGTGCAGAAGTGAAATGAGGAGAGGTTTTAGGATAGAAGGATATTTTGATCTTCACAATATTATTTTAAAGATATTTTGGTGTAAATTGAAAAGTTTGGAGGTGTTCCAAAAAGTGCTTGGAGGTACAGGAAGAAGCAGTCCTGATCTTTATTTTTTTATTTCTTAAATATTTTCCAAAAGTGTTAAAGTATTTTTTTTAAATATTAATTTGATAAATTTCATACAAATGAAACTAAATAATCAATACTAGTTAACTAATTAATAGATATTTTTATTATTAGGAAATTTATGAATTTTAAAAAGTTAACTAGTATTATAGTTATAATTATAATTACTGTTATTATTTAAATTATTATTTAAATTCTAATTGAATATAAATTGTTAAAATTGATCAAATATTTCAGTATAAATTAATTTTACATGTTTTAATAATTAAAAATAATATTTAAATACAAATTAATTTTAATACCGTTGTTAAAGTTAATTTTGAATAAACATTATAATTATTAATGCTTTATATAAAAAGTTAATAAAAAAGAAAATCGAGAAATGATAGTTAATATTATTTATTTATTTAAAATATTAAATTTTATTTTACTTTTTGTTATAAAATAATTATATCAATAATCTTTAATATTACAATTTTATTATTCAAATTTATTATTAATATAAGTAAATATTGTAATTAATCATTTCTAAAACAGCAAAATTAATTTTTGTTATCAATTAAAGGATGAATGTAGCGTTAGATAAAATTGATTAACATAAAAAAGAAATAGATTAAAGAACATATCATATACTCAAATTTTCATAATATTATTATTCACCAATTTAATATTTTATATAAAAAATAATTTCTAATATTGTTTATTATAAACAAAAAAACTTTACATGTATTTTTAATAATCTTATAAAGTTTATTAATTGAGTAAATAAATTAATTTTCAATAATATTTATTCAAAACTTTTATTTTAAATTTATTAAATTTTATTATATAAACTTGAGAAAAAAAGAAAACGCTCCATAAAAATTTGTTCACAGGATACCCGTTTCTAACATAAATACTCAAAAGGAATTGCAAACATTGTCTTCTGAAATAAGCTCCCCAAGACCCATTTTAAGTCATCAATAGTATTTCAGTCTATTTGCTAATTTACAAGGAGAAGGGTCTATTGAAGGAATTTTTAAAATTTATTTTAAAATTATTGAAGAAAAAAATTCCCAATCAGCAAGGATCATGACGCATCACTTCTTTGACAATGATCATAGTAAGCCAAGACAAAATGAGAGAAACTTTTACCCCAGTTAAAGCCAAGACAAATTACCAATTTCATATGGGATTTTCATGTGTGATCATACTAAATTAAATTGGACACAAATTTGTAAAAGAAAAGGTAGAAAAATATTGACTTAAAAAGGTAATTAAAAAAAATACTTACTTATCTAACAATTCTGTAAACAAAAAAAGTCAGCACTTAAATGATAATTTTAATTGAAAATATTGATAATGATTTTCAATGTAAAAAATATAACCAACAAAATCGTTAATTAGACAATGAAATGTCGTTATAAATACTGTATTGATAAATTTACTAAGACAAATGGGTACCATTTTGATTAAAAAAAACCTTGAAAACGAAAAAGTGTCAAAAATGATAGAGAAGACAATGCTTGAATTAGGATCACATGAAATGTTATTGATTCATTGGTCTTTGGTCAGTGTGACATTAGACTTGGACCAGTCCACGTTGATGCAGAGATATCGGTGTTAATTATATCAGTCCACTTCTTGCGAAGTCAGTATATTTGACGCTGACCAATGAGCATTACAATATTTTTTATTTTATTTTATTGAAGAAGTTATTTTTTGAATTTTTTATTCAAATTTGTGGGTTTTATTTTGTTATATTATTTTTAACTTTTTTACGATTTTTACTTCTATATAAAATTTTTATAAAATTTACATTTCCATTATATTTAGTTGTTGATAGTAATATATATTTTTAAGTCACCTTCGCATACTCTAATAAAAAGATGTTATAAGACCTAAATTTGTATTTTATAATAAGCATATAATTTAGAAATGAAAATATTATAAGGATCGGCTAATATTATTAGAAACAGGTGTTCTTAATGTATGTTTTCACGTGATTTTTAACAATGGAGATACTATATTTTTATATAAGTAATATTTTATTTTAGAGTTAATGGATTATTAATTAGGTGTTTTATTGAATTGGTTACTTGATTATACAATTTAATTTAATCCATTCTATAGATTTGATTCAGTTTCATGGATTGGATTGAGTTAAAATCCAATACAATTCAAATTAACTTAGTACATATTGCATGATGGATTTAGTATATATAGGATTAGAGATATAATATGAAATTTGTTTTTATATTTATATCATGGATAAATTGTATTATATTTTTCTTTTTAGGTTTTGAATTAATTTAAACAAATTTGTTATAAAACAAATCACATACTTGATGAGTGTTATTCTAAACATGGATACCCTCCATGATAAAAAAAATGGAATAGTTTACTACAATTCAAGATAGAATTTGTAATCAAATTGTAAATAGTGATTCTTTCAAACATATTCAAAGTCAAGAAGAGAAACAAAAGGAGGAATCTTTTTAGTGCTGATCATAAAAAGACTTTTACAACTTCTAAAAACATCAAACTCCTCGAGTCATAACATCAACTAGATTCAAAAGTATAATGGTGAATTTCTTGCACCAGGAACATAAAGAGAAAGATATCTTGGATTCTAGACACTAGTTCTACTGACCATATTACCCATATTAAAGATCAGTTTGTTACTTTTTACATAATTAAACCTAAAATTAACTAAAGGTTCCTTTATTATTGTTTATTATGTTGGAATTTTACAACTTGCCAAAATTTTATAGTCAATGTTTTGTATATTCCTGAATTTTCATTTAATATCATTTCCTGCTCAGATTGATAAAGATTTAAATTGCAAGCTAATTTTTTTTCCTTAAGAATTTTTAGATTCAAGACAATATTTCATCTAAGATGATTGGACAAGCTGATCTTTATCCGGGTTATATTATCTTCATGATTTTCATCATGGTTTTAAAAATAATAGTTTTTCTATTTATACTATTCTTAATTGTAGAGAATCTAATATTGATATTGACATTAAGACTAAGATATTCTGGTAATGACTAAGATATTCTGGTAACAAAACTATTGAACATATTTATAAAGATTTTTCCAATGTGGGGTTTTGTTTTAAAGACTACTTGAGATATTTGACACTTTGTCAAACAACATAAACTCTCTTTTCAACAAAGTAATACAAATTATTTGAATGCTTTCAATTTGATTCATGTTGATATATGAGATCTTATTATTATCCTTTCTATTCATAGACATATATATTTTTTAACTATTGTTGATGACCATAATACACACGCTTGGATATCTCTTATGAAAATAAAAAATGAAACTAGAACTGTCTTACATAAATTTGTCATGTATGTTAAAAATCAATTTAACCAAAATATTCAAACTATTCCATTCAATAATTGTAAACAATTTGTTTATGTTGAATTATATGATAAGTTCGATCTCCTCATGAGTTATTATACGAACTCCCTCCAATTTATATTAATTTAAAAAAATTTAGATCTCTATATTGAAATATATCATCTTTGCTTTCTCTTTCCTCTCAAAATCCTAATTTTAATAGGGTACCATCTTTTAGATATTATATTAAAAATAAAGTAAACTAACTTTATATTGAAATAATTTAATATTGATTGAAGTTTCGGTTGAACCCTTTGAATCTTGAACTCATGTTTTCATCGATTTAGTGATGTATGCAGTTGTTACATCTTGCTTTATTCTATTTCAGAGTTTGGAGCTTGTGTCATGAAAAGTTTTAAAAAGCCTCTCAACGACGTTATCTAGATGACTTTACTTTCCTCCATTTCTGATCATGTCTATCTCAATATTTATTTTTATTGTACTAATATCTTTAATCTCAAATTCACAATTTAAATTACCAAATTCTTATACATATAAATTTCAAAATTAAAGAGACCACCTTTTGCGTCGTATATAAAACAGACTTTGTTTGTAACCAAAATCTCGGTAGAAGTGCAGAAGCGATTCCACGTACACTTTTGTGGCTAGTTCGCTTTGGAAACTTGATTTTGGTATCGAAACCAAAGGTCCACTTTTCCAAACACTTTATAGGAGTGGCACCTGTGCAACAAGAAAGCAGTTCAAACCAGCTACTTTCTTCTTCCGCCCCACACCCTTTTCTTCTTCTCTCTTTTCTTACGCCATGGCCAAGCTTACTTTCTTCTCTTCTAGACACTTCTTGGTCTTATCCCTCGCCTTGAACGTTAGTCTCATACTCAGATTAATGGTCTACGAATCAGAAGAACCCCACAGCCATTCTTGTTTCGGATCACAAAGAGGGTCATCGATTGCAAGAACCAATTCCAACATGCTTATTTCATCATCATCACCATCATCATCATCATCCAATTCAACTTGCACAGCAGGAGGTGGGAATAGAGTGATCAACCTTGACCAGTAAGTAAACACTTTATATACTATATGATTAACTACTTTTGCTCGTATATGATGTGTATGTTAGTGCTGTTAGAGTGAGTAAGCAACCTTTGATGTTTCAAGATACCTGGTACATGTTTTTAGATATTTTTTACGTTCTCGTACTTAAGGGCTAAGAAATTTTTGGTGAAGGGGAAGATTTTTAATGGACTCAAAGATTGGTAAGTAAAAAGTAATGAGTTGTGTTAGTCTAAGGGAGTGGCAGATCGAAGACAACCACTAACCAAAATAGTTGTTTTGGATGGAGGATAGTTTGGCGCTAAATGTTTGAAAATCTTGAATTCTAGTGTCATTTTATCTCTGCTACCACTTTTGTTTGTTGCTTTGTTAGTTGTGCCAATCGTGGCTCTGTTTCTGGTAGCTATGACTGAGTCTTGCGTCTTTGGTACTGTTCTTTGCGTTCTACTAGCGCTGTTGTTGCCCGAGAAGATAGGGACAACTCATCTTCTCTAACGTGACTTGCTCATACCAAAAATGTCAGGAATATAGCAGCAGACACAGTACACAAATTTGTTTCATTATATTTTTGTTTCTTTTACATTCCTATTAGAAAATGAGAGAATATTTATATAATTTTGATGAGTAGTGTAAATAAATTAATGGAATTAGCCGAGAACTTCCACAGAAGTTATTAAGATGTGTTCAAATGAATTAGATAAATCCAAGATGAACTTTAAAACCCAGGAATGGAATTATTTGGAAACTCCTTGGATTCAAAATTTTTTAAATAAGTGTTTGAATGAGCATGTTAAACTTAAATATTCAATTGTTTTTTTAAATAAAGTTTAAGCTTTTAAGAGTTCCGTACGATTCGTCTGGTTTGTTTATATCCCTATTTTCTATCATCTTTGTGTGAGAAGTGAGACAATCTGTTAAGTTCTGAGATAGTTACATTCTATTAATTTTCTTAGTAAATTAAAAGTTGTTGAAGCTGTTTGGAACCAGGTCAAACTCAGTCTTATTTATGTTCGGAGATAACCGAAGATTACCACGGTTTTCAAATGTGATCTACGACGTTTCCAAATATATCACCGATTATATGAGTCAACGTTTTTTTTTCCTCAGATTATGCAATAACGTGGGGTTTGTAGTCTTAAATCATATAATAATTTCTTCAATACCGAATAATGAGTTTGTAGTTCCTTAATTTCTTAGTTAGATTAAGACGTCGCTGATAGTGAGTGTATGTTGTGCAACATATTTTACTGCTGCATGCGGGATCCTGTCATTTTCCTAAGTGTGTTTCATATTCAATGTAACATAAAAAATCATTTTATTATCATGCACTCCCTTGGAGGGTGGTGATTTAGTTAGAAAAAGTAAAGTCCCATTTGTGTGGTAGAAGTGGTAGCCAAGTAGGACAGTCTAACTCTAACGCCATTGGAGGGATCCTCGTTGACATTGTCTAACCCAATATCATTATACACATAAACCTCCTCCTTGATTTCTTATTTTTTATTCAAAAGTGGTTGCTCTATTCTAACAAATTATTGTTTCCTAAGAGACACTCACTATTGCTATAATAGTATATTTGATTAGGGAAAAAAAGAAAACTGATGATATAATTGCAAACTAAAGTCAATTTTAAAGGACCCCCATTTCAGCTCAACTGTTCAAATTGCAAGAACCCTTGTTTTAGCATGTGTTTAACTTCTAAAAGCACAATTTTTAAATCAAGATTCCAACTTTTTAATAAGAAACATTTGATATCCAACTAACTTTCTTCCTACCCAATCAAGCCATTTTAAGGTGCTGTTCTTGATCACATGGTCTTGCTCACACACTCAGTTGTATTCACTGTTTTTTTCATAAACTCAAAAATACTACATGTCAATAATATTTATGTTTATTTTGCTTTGAAAATTAATGTAATAAAATTCAAAAATCAAGATTAGCTTTTTTTAAATGCTATAATATAATAGTGTTCGTTGGTAGTTGGAAGAATAGGAAAGAAGTTGGTGGGGTCACATGGGCTATGCGCACACTGCATAAAGACACACTCTTTCGGCCGTGGCCATAACACTATGTGGAATCACTTATTTTCTTTGGTTCGCTGAATGAGTGAGAAGACATTTTTTTAAACTTTTTTGTGCTTCAAACGTGATTCACTCAATTGCAGAAACAAGGTTTGTGTTGGACCCTTTGGAATCTGCATCTACACATGTCAACTGCATTGTGGGTCCTCCCAAATTGAAAATCCACCTCCAACATATTTTGTCCCCTTCGCTCTTCACTTCTGCATGCTTCCCATTCATTCATGTAATGCTAAATGCATACATCTACCCTTATATTTCAACCCACCAAATCATTGCTTTGGCTAATGCAGTTTTATCATTACTCTTCCCATAACCTTTACACGTGCACATTCATCCCTTACTTAATTCAACGCCCTTTCCTCAACATGTTCATGCCTCCTTCTTTACCTAACTTTTGGACATCTTCATGTAGAAACAAAATCATTACTATGTCTCAATTTACTCAAAAGAAATTGGATACAGAGTGATGGGATTTGTGTCTACTTGTGAGAAGGGTTAAATGTATCTGTCTAGGTTCATTATATCTATGAAGTTTTATATATTTTTTTTTTCCGTTTGACTGTGCTTTTAATGTTCTCATTATGCTCATTTTTGTAAATTTGATCTTCCATTCTTATTTTCACCAATTTGATTCTCTTATTATTTCATTTCTGAAATTTTAATTCATCAACAGTGTAATATAGAGTTACATCAACGTCAATATATCTATTAAATATTTGATATCAGTGTAGATCAAGTTTTTGAAAAAAAAAAAATAGAAGAACCAAATTTGTGAGATGATATTCAAGTAAAAAATCTTTGAATTGATCTATATTTTTAATGTTGTATTACTTCAAATATATAATGACTTTTTTGGCCTGAAAAGTAAGTTGATATAGCAGTGTTGAATAGAAATAGAGAAGAAGAATGTATATAAAATAGAAAAAAATATAAACTTAATACTTTTGGATTGAATTTTCTCGGTTTCCCTAAACATAATTTAAAATATTTGCTCATGGGTGGAGATGATGATAATGCATATATTTATACTTTATGACATTATAGAAGACATGGAATTTTTTATTCTGAAATGTTTGTTCAATGTGGGACATGATCATAGTGCATGATACGGGTAGTTTCTGCTGATCTGTGTTACATTAAAATAAAGATTGAAATTATATGAAATTGAGATTTTTTGCAGTGGAGACCCGAGAGTGTATGAGAGATTTTGGAGACAAACGGGTGAGAAGAGCACGATCATAATCCCGGGGTGGCAGTCAATGAGTTATTTTTCTGATGTGACCAACATTTGCTGGTTTTTGGAGGCAGAGTTTGCGAGGGAAGTGGTGAGGTTGCACACTGTGGTGGGAAATGCTGTGACAGAAGGGCGACACATTGTGGTTGGGACAGGTTCTTCTCAGCTCTTTCTGGCTGCTCTCTATGCTCTCTCCCCTACTGATGCACCTGAACCAATCAGTGTTGTCTGTGCCACACCCTACTACTCAGTGAGTAAACATTTTCATACACTATATTTTATATTTCAATGTAACTATCAATGATGTTGTAGTTTAGTTTATAGTTGAATCACAATATTAAACTAGGTGTATAGTCTGTTTTGTCTAGAATTAATAAACAAGAAGATTTCTAAGATATTGTAGCTGATTTTAAAGTATTCTTTAGTAAAAGTGCATACATATGGAAGTGGATGATTAAAGAACAGGAAAATCATTCTTGAATCTGTTTCTGATACAACTTTTGTAATGTAAAGCAATGCTCTAGTACTAATTACCCCATGTTTGACCACTTTGAGTTGTTTAGTGAAGGAGTTATTGCATGCTCCAAGGAACTTAAAACACTGTACTAAGTCAAGAAGATTTTTTGTTGTTTGGTGATGATGAACTCTGACATTTATTATAACAGTTGGAAATCAATAAACATTTAGCAATTGAGTTAATTATGTCCGGATTGATTCCCCTTTCTCTTTCTGAGATTCTTCTCAAAGCAAACACTTATTAATTCTACCATTCAATGTGCTCCAACCATTTCTTATGTACATGTACTCTGCAATTAATTTTCTACCTCCTGCCGATATATATTTCATTAAGTTATTTAATGAAAACGATAATTTTCTTTTGAAAATCATATCAAAGTATATTCTTATGCACTTGAAGAAAAAAAAATCTGTTTAATTCTTTAATAAACATTTTATTTTTTCCTTTTTAATCCTTCCATGTTTATCAGTATCTTCTCTTTTTCCTACACTCATAATTTTGCACAGCTGCAACTGATCACATGACACTGGATACTTTTGTCCAACTGTGGCATGTGCGGAACTGTCAGTAAAGTAGCTTTGATTTGAAAATCTTAACAGGAAGGTCGTTCATTCAATTCATGAACAGAAAAAGGTGTCATATGGCTTCATTACTAATTATGGTATTGTTGACCACCCTTAATCACACTTGATTCTGAGTGGAAACAAGTTACACGCGAGAATGAGAGTATAATATACAAAGATTTGGACAAGGGGCACACACTTAGTTGCATCACATGGTTCTGACTTTCTAATTTGGTCTTAGAGGACCTTCATTATGGTGAGGTTTGCATGGAAAATTTTGCAGTGACATGTTATTTAGTTTGACTAATTGATGGTTTGGCATGGAATAGACTAGTGAACTAACTAACTAACTTCTTGCAGTCGTACCCATCAATGACGAATCACCTGAAATCAGGACTCTACCAATGGGGTGGTGATGCAGAAAGTTTTGAGAAAGAGGGGCCCTACATAGAGCTGGTTACTTCTCCCAATAATCCTGATGGACATGCAAGAATATCTAAGGTCAATAGAAGCCAGGGATTTTTGGTCCATGACCTTGCCTATTACTGGCCACAGTACACTCCAATATCAGCACCTGCAGATCATGATCTTACCCTTTTCACTGTTTCAAAAAGCACTGGCCATGCTGGAATGCGCATAGGGTAAGTTCACCCATATCATCAAGACTACCTTTATGTACACTCCTCAATTATTCATTGGATGTTTCTTGAAGCACTACCAGAATTGGAATTTCACTTTTATAACCTGCATAACCCTTTAATGTAAATTTTCATTAACCATATTATCAAAATTAAACTCTTAATTATCATTAAAAACAACACAGTCGCAATCAACATATGTATATAACTTATTTAAGTCCATATTTCTCATGACTTTCTTAAGACTTATTTAAATTTTTTATCAAAAAGTATTTATTATGTTGAAAATATAATAAATATTCCTTTAATACCATTTTATCAGTTGTCTTGTCACTTCATTTTCTTTAAATCCCAAACTTACAACATAAAAGGGGATGTAATCTCTTTTGGTTGCATACAAAGGTTTAGAAAAACAGATTTCACTATGTATCAAAGGAAAGCTCTGAGATCCACTGGGTCATGGTATTTTGTGAGTAGAATTTTTAAACTACTTCGTTTCAAGTCTTGATCAGGGTGTCATACGGACATTTTGTGAGGCAAAATACCATTTCTTCTCTGACTTTGACAAGGAATGACACGTTATAACTATTAGCTTTATATTTTGCTGGAATGTGAAACCAAATATGTTATTAGTCTAGAAGTATGTGAAACCCCTTTTGTTTTCTGACAAGTGTTTGATCTATCCAAACATAAACTTAAGGAAGATCAATCAAATTCCTAGAAGATTCCACGTAATTTGTATTTTGCGTAGGTGGGCTCTTGTGAAAGACAAAGAGGTAGCAAAGAAAATGACAAAATTCATAGAGCTGAACACAATTGGAGTGTCTAAGGATTCTCAACTCAGGGCTGCTAAGGTTTTAAGGGCAGTTTCTGACAGCTGGGAACAAGGAAACTCCCAAGAGGGGGAGTCCTTCTTCAAGTTCAGCCACAAACTCATGGCCAATAGGTGGAAGCAACTGAGACTAGTGGTGGAGCACAGCGAGTTGTTCAGTTTGCCCAAATTTTCTCCATCATTCTGCACTTTTTTCAAAGAGGTCTTGGAGCCTCAACCAGGTACTTGCTCAATTCATCACAAATTTGATTTCATGTCAAAATGTACATGCATTCATTTCTTCTTCTCAATATGGTTTTGAATGACTTATTCAGTGATTTTGTTTGTTCTTGACTTCTAAGAGAAGTGTTTTTTTAATACATTATGTATTTGCACATTTGATTTGACAGCTTTTGTGTGGTTAAAGTGTGAGGGAAACGTGGAAGATTGCGAAAGCTTCCTTCGAGCACACAACATCTTAACTAGAAGTGGAAAACACTTTGGGGTTAGCCCAAAATACGTAAGAATTAGCATGTTGGATACTGATGAAAATTTTAGCCACTTTCTAGATAGACTTTCTGCCATAAAATCCTGATGGGGAAATTTGCTTTTGGGCAATGTTTGTATAATAATTAGAAGTGTTAGTTTTCTGTATGAAGGAAAAGTGAAACACAAGAAATGCAATTTTGCTCCTTCATTTCTATCTTTTTTCTGCATGTCTCATCATTGTTGTTTTTCTGTTTAATAATAATCGTTGATAAAATAAATAAAGTTCAAAAAGTTATTTCTATTTTAACTCAGACCTACTAAATTAATTTATTGCATTATAAATCTTTAATAAAACTAGTTGCACATGACAAACACAATAATACGAGGTTTAACACTTCCCGTGTACTCTTATCCTCGAGTTTAAAGGTTTTTCATAGAAATAACAAATAACAATAAAGACATGAAATTTTAAAACAATTTTACCAAAATAGTCGAATTATTTTGATAAATACGTTATATTTATAAAAATATCTGAATAATATTTATTATCTGAATAGTTAGTGGACTTAAATTGTCCTAACTTTTTGACCTACCGTCCCATTATAGAAGTGGAGTTGTGGGAGAGTCAAAATATGTTTGATTACACCTTGAAATATAACCATTTAAAGTTTGTATTAAAGTGACATTAATAGGCATGGGAAAGTAGGTTTGGTCCATAGTCTTCTGTCGTATTTAACTCGTCAATTGACGGGTCAAAGATAGTACGGGATGAGGTGACCTGTCAGCACGTTTATTTTTTTCTAAACTAAAAATTAAAAAATTTAATTGCAACATTTATTACTTCAATAATTTTTTTAATAATTACTAAATTTATTTATATTTTACTGTTTATTATTGTTATTGTAAGAGTGGATAATTCCTTACATCTACTATTTAGTCTTAGGATATTTGACTATTAGTTTTTTTCTTTCCTTTAACATCTCTAAAATTTTCACCCATTACGAGTATATCATGTAGAATATATATATATATATATATATATATATATCAAAGTAATTTAAAATATCATTCCTCTAAAGGACATATAGTTTAAAATAAACTAAAAATTTTATATTAATTTATTGAAGAGTTCTTCTCCGTATAAGATCATTTATTTTTGTATAAAATATGATCATCATAAATTAAAAAAACAAATAGGGTAAGTTAACAATTTAAAATTTTTGTCAATATAATTGAGTTTTTAATTTAATTCATTATTTCATCTAAAACCTTATAAATTTTATTGAATTTATAAAAATGAGAATATGGTTGTGAGTCCATAAGTGAAAGTTAAATTTTCTATAAGTTATTAGGAAGATAATGTTTTATGTGACTTAGTGCTTATAAAAGTCTGTGATATTCTATTGGACAACCATAACAATTTGATCATAAAACTATTTATGATTGTACTAATAAAATAACTTTCACTCATCGAGGAAATAAGCTTGTACTTAGTTCTTTAGCACATTTTCAAGTGTTAAAGGACCAAGTATAAATATAAGTAAAAATGTAAAAAGAAAGAAACAAGATTGAGAAAGAAAACAGTCTAACTATCCTAGGACAAGAGCTTAGCCAAGAAAAACTAAAAAGAAAGTTTGAAGAAAGAAGAGAAATGAGGAAAAGATAGAAAAAAAAAAGTCTGTCTCCAAGAGTTTAGCAATAATAAGAACCCTTCTTTCTTAAACAAACCTTGTGTTGAGTTGCTTAAGGAATACATGCAACTCCAAGAAATATGACAACTACATAAGGTAAAATTATAGATAAATTAAAAGAAAACTACTCCTAAAGACGTGTATCTCTATTCCTCATTCGATAAGAGGTGCACAAACCTTAGGAGTTAGGTCTCTCTTAATTATATTTGTGAGGGAATTGTCCTCTTTAGGATGTTTGTATATATTTCACTTGCTTTATTATTTGGTGTTTATCACATTATGGTGTTCGAGCTTGGAGAAAAGCACAAACCATGAACACCAATAAGGTTGTTATCACTAAGACCAATGCAAATTTGAGGATAGATCCTTCTCTAGGGGGAAGGGGATGATGGAATCCCGTCCAGCCACAACATCCATAAAATAAAGAGGTTAAAGATCTAGAGCCATGACTAAAAGTTGACAGGAAGATTGGGCTTGATTGGGCCTCAACCCATTCTTATTGGGTCTAATATCATCTTTGAAAAGGTCAACTCTAGGGAAAGACAAAACAAATGATGGAAGACCTCTAACATAAAGGAACATCAATTATGGTGAGGGTTTGAAGGACTGATGAAATTTGGGCTTCAATCGACATAAGTAGGCCCAAACTCTTATCATCATGGGGTAAACTTTAGTGACGCGTTCTTCCTACACCTCCATAACTTCATCCAACATCTGGTATGGAATTTTTTTTTGGTATATCGAATTATACAATTCGGTATACAACCTCTCTTTTTATATCAGATTGTGTAATCCAGTATATAATTGTTTTACATTCCGGATTGTACAATCCGAAATATAATTTTTATATACCGAATTGTACAATTTGGAATATATTTTTCTATTCTGGATTGTATAATCCGGTTTGTATACCGAATTCTGGAATATAAAAAAAATTATATACCAGATTGTACAATCCGATATATAAAAATGTTGTATACCGGATTGTACAATCCGAGGTGTATGGTTTATTTAATTTTTTTATTAAAGGTATAATAGTCAATTTGTTGTGTTTGTGGAGATGCAGAAAGAAAGTAGGGAAGTGCAAGAAGAAGCCATCAACTTTAGTTTATAATAAATTGTACAAAGTATAATAGGATATCTTTAGATGTTATATTTGGACCAAGTAATATAGGACATTTGAGCTTTGTGTTTGGGCCAAGTAGTTTAGGGTTTTGGGCTTGTATTTAGGTCTTGAGTAGATTAAGGTTAAATTAGGGCTATAGGATTCTTACTAGGGATTCAATTGGGCTCACACAAACCCAAGAGAAACCCAAGGATGTCTAAGCTAACTTTAGAGGTGCATACATGCTTCTTGCATAGAGCATATGCTCAAATGTGGAAAGCATGAGTAGAGTGTCACTTGATACACTTAATGCGCCTAGAATAAAGGAAATTCAATTTTGAATTTTTCTCTTGATTCCTCCCTCCTTAGTTGACCATAACATCTATAAACAAGACTCTCGTCACCTTATATCTGTACTTTTGAATTATTATTGAAATGCTAACCAATTGTGGCGATTACTTTTCTATAATCATCCTTATGTTAGTCTTCTAGTTTCAGCTACAACCTAACTTCCTTCCTAGAAGAGTTGACCTCACATTTCTTCTAAAACACTTTTCCTAATCCACTTCTACTCCACTGAATCTCTCAATCTAAGCAAGCTTTCGCCATCTTCATTCTATTTCTTCCTTTGAAGAACAACATGAAAGATATAATCAAATTAGGGTTTTCAATTTAGTCTGATTATGGCATATGAGTACATCATATTATATATAAGATAAAAATATTAAAACCTGGAATAGAAGAAGAGCTTTGATTCATCATCTTGTTGTTTCTGTCCTTTCCTGATTAATGGTCTCTGCAAAGAATGAGAGAGAGAAGAGTGTGTACAAACTGTTCCCAAGGCCAGAAGCTTATCAGAGAACTGTCTTCTTTATTCTTTAATAGGGTAGAATAAAGACTGACTCTGGGCAGTTGTAGGGACTCTTTTATATATTATTAATTAATAATGGGCTCAGCCCACCTATTATCAACTGACCCAATAAATATTCACATAATATAAACAATATTATTTTATGTAACCAAATAAATAATAACAATCAAATAAATAATAATAATAATTATGGCTACATAATATTTTGGCAAATAAGTTAATCTAGAAAAATTACTAATTTATGTATGTCCACAAAATAATTAATCCAACACAACATTGAAGAACAACACTGAAGAAGGACTCAATCATGTCGCCAAGAATGGCTATAAAGTCCAAAGAGTACTCAATTAAGTCAAAAGTAACTTATGTTATGAATACTCAAAGACTTAGCTAGGAGTGACTATGTTCCAAAAGAATAATTGTAATTCATAACAGTAGTTTGCTTAGTTCAATAATAATTACAGTAACTCAATAAGAACTGGACGTAGTATGTTTGGTCAGATAAACCAGTATAAAAATTACATTATGTAGACCCTCTTTATATATCTCTCTATTTTGCATATTATTGTTATCTATATTAACAAAAAAGAATGATTGTCACTACAATATTATGTGATATAATCAAACTATTTTTATATAAGCAAATTTGTTAAGTTAAATAGCTTTGTCTAATACACTACATTAGATATAAAATTTCATTAACTGATTAATAAAATTTATAAATCTATCATTTGAGTATTCTTAGACGATATTTGCGAAAAATGCATAAAAATTTTCAAAAACACAAATCAACCATCTCTTGTTATATATTTTTCATATTTTTCACAAGTATCTTTCAATCTAATTAAATTAAAATAATAGTCATTCTCTCAACTTCAACTTTTGTTTTTCTTTGAATTCTAAACAAAAAAAATGTCTCTTTTAGAAAAAAAAATACTTAAAAAAGCACATATTTATTTATTTATTACATTCTAGAAAGTAAGTATTATATAAAACACTATTAATTTTCATGTTCCAAAAGGTATTCTAAGAAATGTTAAGAAAACAAAATGTTTTTTTAAAATATGTTCCAAAATATAAAAAAGAAAAGTATTTATGAAATATTTTCAAAATACCCTTTATATAGACCAAAATATACTTTTTTTTTGGTACACATCTTTTTCTTTTAATATTTTGGAAAGTACTATTTGAAACTTTTTTCATTTTAATTTTTTGGAAAGTATTTTCATAATGCTAAGAAAAAAAATCTATTATGAAAAGTATTTTGTGAAATGTTAATTTTTTCTAAAGAATATTTTAGAAAATGTAAAAATAGAAAATTGTGTTCTATGAACTAGTTTTCAAATTACTCTTTTGATATTTCAAATGTATCTTCCTTAGTACATTTTATTTTCTTAATATTATGGAAAATATTTATATTTTGTTAAGTGTTTTACCGAACATAAATAAGAAAGTGAAAATAAGAGTAAATATATCATTTTAAATAGAAGAATTAAAAGGGTAGTGAATTTCGCGAAAATGGGAGGCGTAAATAGAAGGAGCCTTAATTCTATTGTGGTGAACTCTTTAATCTTGGGCAAAATCTTCCGCACCCCCATCACGTGTAACCTGCATTCCATCATTTTCAGAAAATCTCAAAAATACCCTTTACATAAAAATAAGTTTTGGAAAATACTTTTTAAAAATACATTTCAGAAAAATTTTTCTAAAATATAAATTTTATATTTCGTAAAATACTTTTTAAAAAATATTTTCTGAAAGTATTTTTTAGAAACTAATAGTAAGAGTATTTAGGCATTTCTGCATCTGTGATGGATTGAGCATCAAAAATTGATAGGGTGCATGAAGTTTTTGCCTTAATCTTATTCAATCCCAAAACGCTGGCATTAGCTGGGTGACTGCTTCTTCCTGCACCTCTATAGTCTAGGCAAATTTACCATTTAATCCTTTTTAAAACATTTCATATTCCATAATACCCTCCATCACCCTTCACATCCTTTCTTCCTCAACTTTGCCTGCACCCCGTTCCAACTCCACTGCACCCCATTCGACAGCGGCTGCACCTCCCCCCCTCCACTGTCAGTGCTTGCAGATCTACATTGAGTGCACCTTGGTTGCTTAGTTATTGGCTTGGTTCTCCATCATTGTTCTCCATTCACGGTTTGTGAAAACCGTAACCCACAAACTTCAACTTCCATCATTTTGGCACCCATTCAAGCAATTGAAAGGAAGGTAAGCATCATTGTAAGTTTAATTTTAGATTATAGAGGTAGTTGTGGTGGATTGGTGGTGGAGGATGGCGGTGGTCGACTTTTTTTTCACTGTCAAACTGTTCTACAGTTTGTAGAAACCGTAGGTAATTCAAATTTTCTCTTCTGCAGTTTATACAAACCGTAGAACAGTAGATTTTTTTTTCTGTTTTGCGGTTTGTACAAGCCGCAGAAGAAAAAAAAAAGATTCTACTGTTCTACGGTTTGTACAAACAGCAGAACAAAAAAAAATGTTCTACGGTTTGTAGAAACCGTAGAAGCATTTGCATTTTTTTTACTACTTACGGCTTCTGCAAACCGTAGACAAAAAAATGTTCTACGGTTTGTAGAAGCCGTAAGCAGTAAAAAAAATGCAAATGTTTCTACAGTTTCTACAAACTGTAATGTCTATTACTTTTACGGTTTCTACGAACCGTAAAGCAGAACATCTTACGGTTTGTACAACCCGTAGAGTTCTCTTATACACCTATGCACTTACGGTTTGTACAAACCGTAAGCTCTTACGAATGTTAAAATAACTACAGTTTGTGTAATCCGTAAGAGGCATAAATCTTGATTTTAAACTTACGGCTTACAGAATCCGTAAATATTAAACTTCTACGGTTTCTACAATCTGTGGAAATCAGAAAAAATGAATAACAGATACCTCGACGAAGACGACAGTGGTTGTTTTTCAACCACCCACAACCACCGACGGCCACCCAAAGTGCCTTTAACCCCCCACTCCAACATCGTAGGAACCTCCAACCACCACTGTGACACCTTCCACCACTATTCAGAAATGCACCGCACCCATTCCATGAAAAACCTTCTTTTATAGCAGTAGGGATAATTTTGTAATTTACTCATATCTATTATTGGAATTTTGAAAATTATGGAGGTGCAGGAAGATGATATGGAGGTGCAGGAAGAAGCAGTCTAGCTGGGTTTTACAGATTTGGGTTGAGGCCCAAGTTATTTGAATGTATTATAATATGAGACAATAGTTTATAAATTACTAAAACTGTTATGAGTTTTCCACTCTTATTTAATCACAACCCGCTATTTGTAAATATTACGGCTAGATATTTTGCATAAGAATTAAACACTTTAAAATAAGTTTATGAATGATACTACTTATTTATTTATTCTTTGTCTTTTTTATCAGTTTATTTTTATTTTAACGCTGCACCGTACCAATTTTGACCTGCACCATATTATTTTTTAAAATATCATAAATGTCTTTAGTACTTTTATTTAAACACAACGTGCAATCTATGTTAGAGAGAGTTTATCATAAGAAAGTAGTTTTGTATTCTCTGCATAATATAGTGTGCTGACGTGAATAACCATAAAAGAGATCAAGAAACATTAATTTCACACCATTTTTGGGTACTATTCTATTAGGAATGGAATGGTTGGGAGTACTCTGCAAAAATGGAGTTTAAATGTTCTTTTATTTTTTTTAATTCAATGCAAACATATTTTATACTTGAAAATTCATAAAATTGTTTTATAGTCTTAAAACAATGACTATTCTCGTTCTTGGCACATCCATTACTCAGCACTATCATCTTTACCAATACTTATATTGTCATCACTACACTCTTACTTTTGTCCAAATCCCTAAAGTCACTTTTTATGTATTTTATTTGGATAATTTTTCATAAATATATAAAAAATAAAAAAAACTACAATTATTTTTTTATAAATTAAAATTAGTTTATACCCATGAAGTCTTGGAGAAGTTAGATGACATACAAGATTTCGTCATCCAAAATTCAGACAAAATCATATTGGACTTGTACAATTTGTAGTAGGATATTTTTTTCATACGTTTAAAAACCTCAACCAACCTCTTGCTTTCATTCATGAAAGGTAATCCGAAAATGTAAAACTACATTCGAGATTATCTTTTTCAAAATGTAAAAGGTAAGTCTAAAGAGAAACAACTTTTATGCTAAGATCAGTCTTGCTGATGAATTCCAACTTCTATTTATGAATCATTTACCCCAACCACTTGCTCACCATCCTACTTTTCTTTTTTCCAACCCTATTCAAGTGTAAATATAATCAGGGTTGGTGTGTTAAAGTCAAAAGTTAAATTGTGCTATGAAAGTCAAATTTAATATCTAATGAAAATAATCTTTAAATATATTTTGTTTATCTCTTAAACAAATTGAATTAATTTAAAATAAAATCTTTAAGGTCATCTCATATCATATTTAATAAAGAGATAGTAAATATTAGAAAGAATGACATCTCTTCATTTCTCTCTCTCTATATATGTTATATATTTAACATGTTGACAACAAAAAATGGTTAAATATATTTTAGTACAAAATTAAGCATTTAATTTTGGATATGCATTTTTTCATTTATGTCTTTTAAAGCTTTTATGGTATATAGTTTTAGAAATGACTTTTTAAGTGTCGTCTCAAAATTTGATCTTATTTCCTAACCCAAGTCAACATGTTAGGAAAATGGAAAGAAAAAATATCAGAAAAATCTCATAACAATAAAACATAAATCAAACATACATAAGAAATTAATGTTACCTTCAATCTAAAATTTTAAAACATTAAGTTTTTAAATATTATTTTTTATATATTGTTTAACTTTCTCATTTCTATTTAATATGAGACTTAGACTCATATTATTTAATATGAGATTTAGACTCACATTTAGATTTTTAACACTAAAAGAGTTTGATATCTTGACTCCTATTATAATTTACATTAATGATAATAAAACAACTATAGATTGACTTAAATATTAAACCGTTCTCTACTATTTTAAATTTTTTTAAGGTCAAATGGAGTATAAAACTATAATAAAAGAACACATCAATAGCAAAGAATATTGAAACCATATTTCAAAATATTAGTATAAATTTGTAAAGATTGTTTTCCTTTTGTTCCCAAATACATACGAGAACAACCCACATTATCTTCTAGACTAAAGTTGTATTGTTATTTAAACTAGACATATAAAATTGATCAAAATATTATTTGGTTTGGTTATTATGGGTTGATACAAATAATTTACATGAAATGATAGTAAAAAAAGAAAGGCTATAGATTGACTTAGATATTAAACTTCTCTTGCTATTTTAGATTTTTGAAGGTCAAATGAAATAAAAGTTGAAGCCATATTTCCGAATATTAGTAGAGTTTGTAGATATATAACATAATTAAGTTCTAAATTTTGGAACTTTGATATTTTAGCATCGTAAAGTGTTCCAAACTCTAAAATTTTAAATGAATTACACGGGTGAAATACATTATTAAACAAACTAATTTTATAATATAAATAATTGCTTAGTTTAATTCATCAAGTAATTAATGTACCATTATTTAAACTCAAACGACTATTTATGTCACAAATTTCGAAACATAGCTTATATGCTTTAAATCTAATTTAGTGTTTCAAAAGGGATTTAAATTAATCTTCTCCATACAATTGCCCCCACAACAAAATGGAGTATGAAAGAGTTTGAAGTCCATATTTTGTACCTTGCACGTTAATCGTGTGAGGACATGGTTGTCTTTGTGCGCAAGTCAGAAACATTGGCCCATGAACGTACACTTTTGTAAGAAAATAATAATAAACAAGAACCAACCTTTTCCAAATTTCGATCACTGTTAGCTTCTGTATACATTTTAAAATCCCAAAACCCTACCAAGGGCTTCATCAAAATTATGCAATAATAATAATATTGCGAGGGTCTAAAGTTTCTGAGATCGAGTATCTTATGCCCGTTGGAAGTTGGAACAACCTTATAAGCATATCTTAGAATGATATTCTTTTGATGATTCTTTTTGCAATATCTGCATATAAGAAATTGCATGCCCTCAAACGACTGCTCTTGAAAGCTTGAAAGGGAGATACGTTTGAAAAGGAAAATGAAGAGAGAGAAATGAAAAGCATGCGTATGATTCATTTAGATAAAAGGGAAAGGGAAGAATGAAATTAGGGCATCTCTTTGACCCATAATCATAGGTTTGTTTAGAACAGAAGTAGTGGCAACCATCATGGTCATCATCATTGGAAATCTTGTAGACGAACAACTTTTAGCATAAAAAAATATAATTCTCATAAGGGTCATAAAAGAAGTAGATAAAAGCAAGCACTGGTCTTCGATCAGACCCTAACCTTTTTTCTAGAACTCTTGCACGTGGCAATCAAGCATCATATCAATTAGCTAGGAGCATGGAATATTAAATATAATATAAATATGCTGATCAAATACCAGAGAAGTGTTTGTTACATGCGTATATATGCAGGATCTTTCTGCGAATTTATGAAGGATTATTGCTTTAAATATATAGTTGATTGGAAAAGAGAAAGAGAGAAAGAAAAAGAGTAGATATGAGCAATGCAATGATGAGTTCGCGGCGTGAAAATTATTGCTTGGTGCATATGATTCCAAACCAAACTCTTAATCTGGTTTTAAGTAATTAAGATTCGTTGCACATACGCATGGTTGCTTGATTCTCAGAGGCACCAACTTGTGTTTTTTGCCCCACTGACAAAGAATGATCATAAGAATTTTATTAAAGTAAACCCTAATATCAACTCAGAATTTGTTTGGCTTATCTTTTAGTACCTAACATTGGATACATGACAGAGACAATCATTTGGTTTTTATTTTTGTTTCCATTATTTCATATTACATTGTGGATGAAAAAAATGAAATTAGAAAAACAGATTAAGTATATTTTCTTAATCACACCCTTTATTTAATTTTATATGCTGTAATTGTTGGGCGTATAAGTAAACAATGATTTTTTTTTTTTTCTATCACCCTATATTAGAATACATATTTTTATGAATATATGAGAGATACTAAGAATAACTTCACATTGGTTTGCACTTTGCAAGATATACCAATGATTATTAAGCACTTTATTTCTAACCTAATTAATTTGTGCTAATAATGAAAAATTTAAATTAGAGTAAATATTTATTGAAATAAGATTGTAATTATTATTTTAAAAGAGTAATAACAATCAATTTTAAAAAAAAATTATTAAAAGATTTAGACTACAAGTAAATGAAATGGAAGGAATATTAATGTTTCATAAGATTAGTAATATTTCATTAAAATATTTTAAAAAATAAGGTTTACTATTGCTCTACTTAATCAAATAAAATATATATTCTCATTTGTAACAACTAAAATTATAAAATAAAAGACTTCTTTATGATTATTTTGGTGTTTAGAATATGAATAATTATGTTATATATTTTGAGATTTTTTTATTTATTTATGATCTTATCCTGCTCAAAAAGAATTTAGCTCTTACGTATGCAGGGTATATATGTGTGTGCTTTGCTCAACATATTTTTTTTTATTAAATTATTTACAAACAATATATTATATAGATTTATTAAATTAAATGTTTACAATTATAAATTTTAACTTAATGAATCAATATTTAGGATATCTCTGGACTAATTTATTTTATTTGAAGAAAACTGTAGTGAAACTATTTTAAAGACAAGATTTGGCTAAAAGAAACATATATTTATAATCTAATATATATTATAACTTGTATAGTCAACTTATTTTCATATATTTTTTTAACATTATATACATTGTTTTTAAAATATTCTTATACATTATTTATTTCAACATATTAATATAATTCTTTAAATATACGAAAATTATTTATATACTTTTGATCATCGTTAACTTTACAACTTTTTTCAATTCGATTACAATTATACGAAATTATATATATTTTTTTAACGATGAAGAATAAATTTAATAAAAACACTTTAAAAGTGTTCCAAATTTATTACAAAACATTACAATCTATTACAAAATCAAGATTTACAAAAACATCCAATCTGCATACCCCATAAACACCCAAAGACTCCAATTATGTGAGTAAGCTGAAAAAAGGCAAATGCACCAACGATAACTACAGATAATTACAGTCTAATAATCGCGAGGGATGCTAATAAAACTACACAAGTCGGTCCTTGGATGTCATGCCTGCAATAACAAATAACAATAACCTAACCAACAACATAAAAGGAGCATATTTATTAGGCTAATGTTTTCAAACAATGTAAAGGACAAAAAAACCAATCAGAATAAGTTAACCGTGATCTGTTGACTTTATTCTTCAACCAATACCTTTAATTTGAGAATGACAAAAGATCTTCACAATCCACTACCTCATTCTTGAATACTATTAGATTTCTATAGATCCATAACTCTGTTACAATAGCCACCCACATTACTTTTCAGAGTTGGTTACCTTTTCTACTTAACATAATTAAACTAAAATGATTAAAATGAGAGATAGACTTGTGCCTAACAGATACCACCCCTGTCCATCTATCACAATCATCTCATACTTTCTGTGCCACCACATATTTGATGAACAGATATTGTGCTAACTCTTCTTTCTGTTTATTTAATGAACCCATGAAATTTCCTACATGCACACCTCTTTTAGATAAATTAACTGAACAAAACTCTTCAAATACAAATATGTGCTGATCGGACAACTTGTAGAGTTTTTTTAGACATCGATACTAAACAAAACACAAGGTCATTACCGAATCTTATATTAGTTGCAAAATATACTTATGTGTCTTATATATTAATATTTTTCTAAAGAATATCAATCAATAAAATAAATATGAATTAGATAAAAGAACATTGAAATATTCTTTTCATTCGTTTTGAAAAGATGATCCAGTGAGTCTCTAGACAGCTCATGAAGAAGATAAAGAGACAAAGCATATTGCAGTATTTAAAATAAAGTTTTCTCTATACATTTTAGTGTATATTCTTATAATAAAATTCTTAAAATAATAAATATTCTTAAAAAATAAATAAAAATTATAAACCGTAAAATAATAAAAAAATATAAGGTTTTGGTACTTTTTATGTGACAATGGAAGTGGAAAAAAATATACTTAAATAAATTTTTAATCTTTAAACTATAGGATTATTTTCATTTAATTCGGTCCTCTTCTTCTTTTTTCTCTCATTTTGGTCTTTATAATCCTTTTCGTTTCATTTTAGATTGTGTTTATTTTAAGTAAGAGAGACTGGAAAACAAACATGTTTCCTAAATTATAGAGACTGAATCAAAGTCTTTCAATATAAAAAGACTTGTAACAAAGATACATAGTGTAATAGGGAATTGAAAAGTACCCCTTTAAAAAGTAACAATACAAACTAAATGAAACAAAAAAAATTATAATAAACTCCAGTGTCTGAAAACTCATTGTTATGCAATATATGAGAGACCACTGTACACATTTTTACACTTTTTTGCATATGCAAACAGTCTGTTTGCAGATATATGAGCAGAAAAAAAAAAAAAAAAAAAAAAAAAAAAGAAAATTAAGAGCTTCAACGAAAACGATCTTTACCTTATAGGAACCAAAAGGTTATATAAGTCAAAAAGTTCTATAGTATATACACATAAATATATAAATGAAAAAGGATGGTCCAAGACAAAATGGCTAAGTAATAAATAGTATTTAATGAAGTGCAATAATATTATAAAATAGTTTCACACTGCTATCTAATTATACTGTCATATATAACAATAAAGTCGAGTCTTATAATACGTGCTTTAAAGTCATATAATTAAGGTGATTTATAACTGGTATAACAATGATATTTCTTACACTGACAATATATCAACATTTAACTAAATAAATATTATAAGTGAGATAAAAAGAAATTCATTTATTGGGTCTCTGCACATCCAATTCTTATAGTTTGAAAAACGTCTTCAAATTCATTGAAAAATTTTACATGTACACCTTTCAATCTTCCTACATCCTTCTAACACCAAATAAAAAAATATTTTAATTTTTTAATAGATTTATTCCAAATTATGTTATATTTTAAGATAAAAGTGTTATTTATTGGTGTTGGATAGGTTTTGAGTAGAAAATGGGGTGTTTGTTTATCATCACCCTTCATATATACCTAAATTCGATTTTAGTTTCAAGAGGACTTCTGATGCTCATATCACTTATGAAATCAGTTGTTTAAATATTTTCATTACTTTTTGTTTTGGTGAATAAACAGTTTAAAATAATAATTTGATAATTACTTATTACAAGCTTTCTGTTGATCTATCCAAAACCCTGATTAATTAATTAAATTATCAGTGGAGTTCTCTACCTTGTCTTGTTAGTAGTCACTGAATATGTCTTTTTTTTTTTTTTTTTTTTTCAAAAAA
>Ga0209489_103866_pt1 | contig 28554 bp, 16 predicted proteins | sample SiratrowhiteBW_FD_187527 | JGI IMG/M metagenome (GOLD analysis project Ga0209489, IMG submission 187527) | Root nodule microbial communities of legume samples collected from California, USA - Siratro white BW (SPAdes) (version 2) | ecosystem: Host-associated > Plants > Roots > Nodule | place... | reverse complement strand
AAAAAAAAAAAAAAAAAGAATTGGCAAACATGTCTTTCTCAAAATATATAAAAATACTATTGTAAAATTCGAATACAATTCTGAATCGCCTTACCTAACCAGAAACAGTATTCTACATTGTGTATACGATTTGGGATTGAGTAATTACATATTCCCTATCAAGATTATGTAATCAAAACTTTCTCAATCACAAGAAGAAAAATATCTAATCTCTTATGTGCATGTGAATGGTTGACCCATCTTTCCCAATAAGTCTAGGTTTACTTATTCTTATCCTCTCAACAGTTGGGCACTGTGTGGTGTGAAGTTGAAGGAACAGACAGTGGTAGGTTTAGTGTGCAATTCATAGATGGAGAAAAATAAATCAGCGCTCAAACGCTTTTGGGACCGCGTGGGTGGTCGATCATCATCTTCTGTAATCAATTTACCGGCATCTACTTCCTCTTCTTCTTCCGACACCGTCCAAAACCAACACTATAGATACGATGTGTTTATCAGTTTCAGAGGTCCTGACAACCGCAACTCTTTTGTCGATCATCTATGCTCTCATCTCCGTCGAAAGGGTATTTTCGTCTTCAAGGACGACAAACTACATAAAGGAGAATCCATTTCCCCACAGCTTCTACAGGCAATTCACAATTCACGCCTTTCTATAATTGTCTTTTCCAAAAATTATGCTTCCTCAACTTGGTGCTTAGACGAAATGGCCGCTATAGCTTCTCGCAAACAACTATCAAACAGCGCTGTTTTGCCCATTTTCTATGATGTCGATCCATCTCATGTAAGACATCAGAATGGGGTATACAAGACTGCCTTTATTTCACACAGATTAAAATTAAAAATTGATCGGGACAAGGTTCGTGGATGGGAGAGGGCTATGACGGATTTGGCCAATTCAGCTGGTTGGGATGTCAGGGACAAGTAAGTATCAATTGCACATATTCGCTTTCTTGTCTTAGATTCATAACATCACAATTTAAGTAATACTTTAGTGCTCTATTTTTTCCTTTACTTGCAGGCCAGAGGTTGAACAAATTCAAGACATTGTTCAAACGGTAATTAAAAAATTAAACCATAAGTTGCCATGGTATGATGACCTTATTGGGATACAACCTCGCGTACAAGCATTAGAAGATAAATTAAGATTGAGTTCAAACAATGAAGATGTTCAAGTTTTAGGAATTTGGGGAATGAATGGAATAGGAAAGACCACCCACGCTGCTGTTCTATATGACAAAATCTCTGACAGGTTTGATGCTTCTTGTTTCATTGCGGATGTCAGCAAACTTTATAGGGATGGTGGCCATACTGCTGTACACAAAGAAATCATTTGTCAAACTTTACGTGAAAAAAATCTGGATATGGGTAGTCATATTGAAATATCAGGGATTGTAAAAAATAGACTACACAATATAAAGGTCCTCTTAGTTCTGGACAATGTTGATGAACTAAAGCAATTGGAAAATTTGGCCGTAAAACCTAAATTGCTTTTGAAGGGAAGTAGAATGGTTATTACCACCACAGATGAGCACATTCTGAAAGTGTATGAAGGTGATGTATTGATACACAAGGTTTCATTGTTGAATGATAAGGATAATTGTTTTGCAGAAAAGCCTTCAAAAGTGACGAGCAAAGCAGCAGTTGTGTGGAGTTGATTCCTGAGGCACTCAAATATGCCCAATGTCTTCCATTGGCAATTAGAGTGTTGGGTTCTTTCTTGTGTACTCGAGACGCTTTTCAATGGAGAGATGTGTTGGATAGGTTGGAGAATAGTCCAGATAATAAAATTATGAATGTACTTAAAATAAGTGTTGATGACCTACACAATGAGGAAAAAGAAATATTTTTACACATTGCTTGTTTCTTTAAAGGGGAGAGGGAGGATTATGTTAAGCGAATTCTAGACAGTTGTGGGTTACACCCTAAAATTGGAATTTCAAGACTCATCGAGAAATCACTCATCACTATTAGCAATGGAGAAATTGTTATGCATGAATTGTTACAAGAATTAGGAAAGAAAATGGTTCGGGACCAATCTCCAGAAGAACCAGGATCATGGAGTAGAATTTGGCTTCACAAAGACTTCTTGCAAGTCTTGACAGCAGCTACGGTAACAAGTTACATTTTCAAACTTACGGAGTCATGTGAATTGTTTTTTCTTGAATCATGTGAAATGAATTTTCTTAATATCTGCTCCATAGTTAATAGCATTATCTATTCCATTTAGACAAAAAGATTATTTTCTTAACGTCAATATATTCATTTTATTATTGTTAAAATTTATGCTTTTTGAACAATATATTTTTAGTATGACGGGATTTCTTTGAGTAATTATTGAATTTAAATTACATTTATTTCAAACTAAAACTTCACTGTTTCCGTTTCTTTTATATTTCACATTCTAATTACTGAAATGACTCGATTAAGTGTTTTTTTCACATGTTTATTCTCTGCGTTTCAGGGAACAGAGAAGGTGAAAGCCATAGTTTTAAATAAAAAAGAAGAAATGTGGGAATGTAGTGTGGATGGATTGTCAAAAATGAAGGAGCTGACATTGCTCATACTATATCACACAAAAGTTTCAGGAAGGCTGGAGTTTCTTTCTGACAGGCTGCGATATCTGTTGTGGCATGATTATCCTTTTGCTTCTCTGCCACCATATTTTACAGCCTCTAATCTTGTGGAATTGAATATGCCTAACAGTCATATAAGACGTTTATGGGAAGGCCCCAAGGTACTATAATCACATTCATCTGTGAAATTCCTATTATTATTACTTTTTTTTAAATTTGTATATATTTTTTATTTAAAAACTTCATTTTATTTAAATGGATTAACAAGATGAATATCAATCAAATTTATTTTTACTTATTTATTTAAAAATTTAAGTTTTTTTTTAATTTAATTTTTTACATTGAATTTATTTTTAACAATTTGTGTAGGATGTAATTTTTCATAACGTTGTTACTTCAATTTATAGTATGAATTTTTTAACTTTAATCATATAAAAATAAAAAAAAATTATAACAATTAATTATGTCAAAAAAATTGAAAAAAGTGAAAATGAAGAAAAAGAAATTAAAGATAATAAAAAATATACTAAAATATAAAAGATAATAAAAAAACTAAATGAATTAACTGAAGTAATTTACAGACTATAAACTAGAAGCTAGTAAAATAAATTATTTTAGTATATTTACCATGCACTGTTGTGTTGTTTAATTAATTTAATAATTTGTTTAAGTAAAATCTTAATGGATAATATTTTTCTCTTTAATTAAAAATAATTTGTGTTTTCTATTTTGGATGAAGTGCTATATATTATATAAATCACATTTATACTTTTTTATAATGTCATAATAATTTTCTGTAAACTTGACGGTTAGTGGGATTGTAATGTGGTAATAATTTTGCAATTCAAATTTGAATAAACATATACTTTAAAGTGATAACATTTTAAATATTATTTTGATTATCTTTACGTGTAATTTTCTCTACCATTTAATTATTATAATAGTTGATTATTGTAAAAGTGTTATTAATTTAAGTCACTATGATCACAGTTCATTCTTTTGGATGATATTATAAATCTTTTTTCACACTTAATGAACCAAAATAAAACTTTCTTTTCTCCTCTCGTTAAGTATGTCTTTAATTTTGAAAGCATACCAAACTGAAAGAGAAATAGTGAAATTGAAGTTTTAAGATTAGATGCTAATAGGTGATTGTTCATTCTCTTTTCACAGAGCTTCCCCAACTTGAGAAGGGTTGACTTAAGCAACTCCAAGTACCTGACTGAGACTCCGGATTTTTCCAGAATGATAAAACTTGAAAGGCTAGATCTTTCTGGATGTACAAGTTTATCACATGTCCATTCATCAATTGGATTTCTTAAGAAGCTTGCTTTCTTGAATTTACGCAATTGTTCCAATCTAGTTATCATTGACTTTGGCAGTGTAGGGAACATGAGTTCTCTGAGAGTTCTACATCTCTCGGGTTGTACTAAACTTGAAAGGACCCCAGATTTTACAAGGGCAACACGTCTTTACTACCTTGACATGGATGACTGTACTAGTTTATCCACTATTCATGAATCTATTGGAGTCCTTTCAGGTCTTATATTCTTGAGTTTGAGAGGCTGCATATAGCTTCTCAGTATACCAAATGAGATAAATTCCTTGGTATCTCTTCAAAGTCTGGATTTATGCGGCTGTTTGAACCTAACGGATCTGCTTCCAAGGCAAGTTTCTTCATCCTATTTGAAATCTTTGATCTTTCTGGACCTAAGCTTTTGCAATCTACAAGAAGTACCTGATGCTATTGGAGGGTTAAGGTGTCTGGAAAGACTGAATCTACAGGGAAACAATATCGATTCAATACCTGATTCCTTCGTCGGGCTTTATTGTCTAGCATATTTAAACTTGTCTCATTGTCATATGCTTAAATCTTTGGCTGGCCTTCCAATTAAAGGAAGTACATCAGGGGGGACGTATTTTAAAACAGTATCCGGATCACGTGATCATAGGTCAGGCTTATATCTTTTTGATTGTCCCCAGATACCTGCTGGAAGTTGTGGACTTGCTTGGCTTTTCAGACTAATTAAGGTTCACATTCTACAACCTTGTCTTTTTTTATTTGACTGATATAAGTGTCTAATTTTTCTTTAGGGATTGTATTTAGAGATTAATTGTAAAATGTAGTTTTTATTAACAACCAATTTCATTGTAGTGTAATTGATTATAATAAAATTTGCTTTGTGATTTTCCTTGTGGTAATAGGAACCCTGTAATTTTCGGTGTGGCTTTGACATTGTTCTTCCTTGGAAACGGGAACGTCCAACGTGGGTAGGTGAACTATTTAGAGGAGATTCAATCATAAGGATAGTTCAATGTGATACGAGTGACAACTGGATTGGCTTTGTCTTTTGTGTAGTATTTAAGCAAAACAATGGTGGTCGGTTTTATCTTTTGAAAGTGAATACACAGAAGAGTACTTTGACATGCCACTTAATTTGGAGATGAATCAGAAGTATGGATCTCACATTTGGATGATTTACATAAGTCGAGAACACTGTCATTTTGTGAAAACGGGGGCCCATATCACATTTAAAGCGCAACCAAGTGTTAAGATCAAGAAATGGGGGCTGAGAAGAATATACAAGCAGCAAATACATAACATTAGAGAGTTCGTAGGAGAATTAATGATCTCAACAAATCATAATGATGTTCGCATTGATTATGTAGAAAAAAGCGACAGTGATTCAGGGCCTAAAATCCAGCTTCCTTACAATTGGTATGTCAAAGAAGCACAGGAAGTTGAGAATATTAATGCAAAGGCAAAAGAAAATAATCTCTCCAATGCAGGGCTTTAAGTTGCTTGTCAGAAATATGAAAATATGAAGATCAAAGCTCACAAACATCTTTTTTGGATCCATGGTAATGATCTTCTCTAAAGCAATTATTCATAATTAATTATTGATCAAATAATTTCACCTTTACGAAAAAGGTATTTAAATTAGTAGTTTCGAAACTTGACAGGCCAATTAGTTCGATAAATTTGATTAAATTAAATAACTTCAATTTGACTTGTCGATTAAAATTTTTGAACTTGAACAGAGTAGAGTTAAATTCTTTTAATTTATGAACTAGTTGGATGAATACATATACACACTTTATACATCTATATTGATCGAGAAGGGGTTTTTTGAGTTTTGAAATGTTAGTCTTCCATATTCGATTTCAAGGTGTCAGTTATAAAATTGAGGAAATACTTATAAATAGTGTTCCAGGTGCTTCAATTAATATAGGGCATTTAGAATATATATATATTTAACGCAATTATATGTTTCTATTTTTATTTTCATTTTCTTATTAGTGATTACATTCAATTATAAGTCGTTGTTACTTAATGATTAGAATAATACATTTATTTTGTAAAAGTTAACTATTATTTTGTATTTCATTCTTTAAATGATACACTTAATACAGTAAAATTTTTGGACAAAGACGTTTGTCGCAACCGGGACGGCGAGCTTAAAAAAAGTGTTAAATTTTGATGAAACAGAGGAGTCGCCACCATAATTTATTAAAGGAAAAACTATGGAAAAACCAAAAATCGGATAAGGCAAGTTCACAAAATCAGATTCAGAGTCCGGGAGTCGGTTACGTGTGGGGAAGGTATTAGCACCCCCACTACGCCCGCCCTAAGGCGGTACCTTTAATTAAATAAGTAAAACAAAATAGTGTGGTTTTTCAAAATATTTATCTTTCCCAAAAGAATATAATGCAAATAATAACAAAACAAAACATTTTTTTTATTTTAAAGGGGGAGCCCGACAAGGATTTGACCTCGCTCCTATGTATCTCTATCAAGAATAGAGAATCAGGGTTACGTAGTTCTTTACTTGGGTATTTGTAAGGGATAATTTTGGAATCTTGAGAAATGTAGGGTGTAGAACCTAATTAAGGGAGGTGTAGAAAGTAGTTCAACTAGTCAAAAGGTTACTTTTTGGGATTGTGAAGAGCTAGGGGTATAGGCGCAAAAGATGGGGTGTAGAAAGCAACCCCTGACTAGAAACCCTCTTATGTTGAGGGCAGTTTGGTAATTGAGTTGCAGCACAGGTGCAGACTCAAAATGTGGGGTGTAAAGAAGAGCCCCACTAGTTAGAATGCCACTTAGTAAGGGGTATTTTGGGTATTGAAAAAAGTTGAGGTGCAAGCTGTGATACAAGGGTGCAGAGAGCGAGCCCACTAATTAGGAGTACCAAGGATAAGGGCATTTTGGGAAATCTGAAGAGATGGAGGTGCAAATTCAAATAGCTGGGGTGTAGAGAGCACCCCCACTAACCAAGAAACCCTAGGGTTCGAAGGTGGAGGCACGGGATGCTGTGTAGGCGACGGCCGCCATGGGAACGGCGGCGACGGTGGGATTGCTCGGAATACGCTGTAACGACGTTTTCATGGTGGTTTTGGGTGTTTCGGTGGTGCACGGAAGGCATTTTCATGGTAGTGCAGGTTTCATGGAGGTGCTTCGGAGGTTTGGTCGAGGTGGAGGTCGAGTGGCAAAGCTTCCTGCAGTGGCAGAGAGGCGCACATAATTAAGGTGCTGGAGGTTGAGAATGGGGGGTTGGCACTAGTTGGGGTTGTCATGGAGTGCGTGGGGCAAGACGAAGATGGCGAAGGAAGCGAAAGTGGTGGCAAGCTTGGAACGTAGGGGATGAAGATGGCTTTGCATGTGGTGGAGGTTCCTAATGATGGCACAGAGAGGTACAATGGAGGCTTCATGGTGGCGTTGACGTGAGCAGAAGGCACGGTGGAGGCTTCGTGTGGTTGGTGATGCTGCTTCGTTTAAGGTGTGCGTTGGTGCGGTGGAGGTTTAGCACGATGGAAGAGATCATGGTGGCAAGCGAGGATGAGTGGGGGTCGAGAATGAAAGAGTAGTGGTTGAAGATGCTTCATAGTGGTGGTTGTGCGAGGCTTGAACATGGCCGTGGGGTGGTGGTTTCGTGGTGGCTTGAACGTGGCCATAGTGAGGTTCATGGTGGAGGTTGGAGTTGCATGTTGAGTGGTTATGGTTAGTGGCGGCAAGCAGGTATGCGAGGCATCATGATCTAAGTTGTGCGGGGGTTGAAGGTGCAGTTTTGACGGTGACGAAAGAGGGGTATGGGTTCTCGTTTATGGCGTTCATGGTGGTGCAAGCGGTGGCGAAGGAGTCGTGGCTTGGAGGTGGCGGCCAAAGGAAGAAATCATGGTGGCAGTGAGGGTTGCTCATGGCAAAGGGTATGTCTTTCACGGCGGTACAGGCTAGTACAGCGGAGGTGCTGGAAAGTGAGACTTAAAGTGTGGAATGGTTGCCCATGTCGACGAAAGAGGTTGGGGTGCAAGTTCCACTCATGGAGGTACGAGGACGATGCGGTGGTCGGCGTAAGCGATGGAGTGACGCTTGCCAAGGTGGTTCAGGTTGGAGGGTGATTCAAGTGGGGCCGTTGGTTGTTTTGAAACCACGAGGGTGGTTGAGGTTGATGCGCCAATGGTGGAGCATGGCGTGGTGGCAAGGCTTTGGCATTCATGGCAGTTTTGCGGTGGCTTTGATGGATTTTGGATGTGTGGAGGCTAAAGAGTGTCTTCGGTGGTGGCGAAGGAATGAGGATTGGCGTCACTTGCTGAGTTGGAGCAGTGGCACAAAGGGGTGCAATTTGAGTTTGAGGAGTTGATAGCATTCATGGGGGCTACTTGCGTCATTGTGGAGGTTGGAGATGGATATAAAGGTGGCGCATGTGTGGCAGAAGCAGTGACAAACACAAAAGCTTTGATGGGCAATAGTTTTGATGAGGAGGGTGATTGGCCTAGGTTGGCACAGTGGTCAAAGGAGGTACAGTAATTTGGTGGCTTCGTGATGTGGAGTTTATTGAAGGCACATGGGAGGTGTTTTCAAGGCAGATTTGGGGTCTTTGGAGCGGGTGAGATGGTGAAGTGTGATGACAATTGTGGTAAAGGCCAAGTCGTGCATTGAAGAGGGTTGTTAGTGCATGATGAGGGAGAGTATGGTGGTCGAAGGTTCATAGTGAAAGAGGGGTAATGTTTCTCGTTGGAGGATGCTTGATGGTCGACAGAGGCAAGGATGACAGCGCCTTGCATGGCATAGTAGTGGGGCATGGAAATCACGGGGAGCGTGCATGAGGTTACGTGAAGATAAGAGCTATAATGGAGGTTTATGATGACTTAAGAATGCGAGGATGGTGTTGGTTCGTAGGAGGGTTTCCAAGGTTGCATTTTTTGTGAGGGAGATTTGGTTTGTGTATTTAGGAAGTGGGGTTAATGGCATAGAAGGTTGATGATGGTAAGGAAAGAGATAGTGGAGGTGTTTGGTGCGTAGCAGCGGGGACTGTGGTGTTCATGCTGTTTTGGAGGTTTGGCGTGGGTGTTTTTTTTTGGTTCTCGGTGGCTATGTGGCGAGATGCATGGGGGCATGGTAGAGAAGGTCGGAGGTGGGAGCAAGATGCAGGATGCAATGCATGTAGTAAAAAAAAAATTATACAATGGGTTTACAGTAAAACTTTGAAATGCAAGATAAGAAGTATAAGAGTAAAAATAATTTTGCAAAAGAAAACATACCTGCTTGCTCTTTTTCTTTCTCAGTTAGTAGTGATTCCTCTCTTTTTCTCTCGTTGCTCTTCTCAATGTCAATCTTTTTTCTCCCTTTTCTTTCTCTCTGTGTTCTTCTAAAATAATCCCTGTTCATCCAAAAAAAATCTCTCTTTTCTTCTATTATTTTAATTGATCTCTCTTTTTTTAAAAGCCAGTAGTTCAGTTTTAGAGAGGTTAAGAGAAGTTACTACTCTTTGACTCATTCATATTTATTATTTTTTTATTTTTAATTAAAATTAATATTAAAGTGAATCGACCCAATAATGAGACTTAAAACACTTTTCAACAGTAAAAATCTATTTTTTATTATTAATTTATTTTATTTAAGTGGAGAATATAGGTTTGTTGTTATCTGAGTGGTTTAAAAATTGTTATTTAAAATATTTATTTATTATTATTTTTCTTAAAAAACAATACGTGGAGTTAAGGAGTGAGAACATAGGAGTCTACTGCCATTGACTCATTCTTTTTATTATTTTTTTTTATTATTTATTAATTTGTTATCTTGAACGTGCAAATCAAGTAAGCACTTTGAAAGCAGTTTCTTTTTCTTATTTTTTTTTATTATTTAATCTCTTTTTTAATATATATTTATTTTTAGTCTGTTTTTATTATTTAATCCTTAATTATTTAATAATTATTATTTATTATTTGTTATTTTCGTTTTTTAATTATTAATATTTTTTAATTATTATCTTTTAATTACCACATTTTTAGTTTTCTTTTAATGGAAGAATTCAATATATTTTTAAATTACTATTCTTACTATTTCTTTTTTTTTATGAATTTTATTTTAAAACTTATTTCATTGAATATAATGGGACCAAAGTCTCTTTTTTTTATTATTTAAATGACAATAATATAATAAAACTAGATAACACACCCTTTTATTTTAATTTTTGTATTGTTTTATAATCTGAAATAATTACTTGCCCAGACGAAATTGGGTGTTGACAACGTCACATAATCTTTATATACAGGTTTATATTTAATTTAATTTCATCTTTCAAAATATATGATTACTTAAATAATCATAATAATTTATTTTATCAAACATTCTTTTTCATTTGATAACAGATTAATGAAATACCTTTTTTTCTTATTTGAGGAATAAACACTTAACTTCGTCTTCCAATATCTTTGGAAGTGTAAGTAGGTTTGTAACAAAAAAATTTAACATGGAAATCTTTATAACTTTTTCAATTGGATGTATTTAAATAATGAAATCTTAATCAAATTCACGTAAAGTATTTATATTACTTTTAATTTAAAATTTTAAAACAATAAATTTATAATTTTTTTCTTATATATTTTAAACTTTTTCACATTTTATATAAATTTTTACTCACATTTAAATTTTTAATGCCAAAATTGGAACCGCGGTAAAATGTTCAAATACCAATTTTGGAACCCTAGTAGAATGAGGAGTTTGAGCAGGATATTTGGAGTTGCTCAAATCCATTCTTTACAAACATGGGAAATTCTAGGCAAATTTTTTAAACTGGTGTAATTTTTATTTGAAATTTCTAAAATGGTGTATTTTTTTATCTATTTCTGAATATGGGTAAATTGTGTCTCAGACAGATATCAATGTGAAGAAATAAATGAAATCATGAAAAGATAACACGATTTGTCAGACACATATCAATATGAAGAAATAAATGAAATCATGAAAAGATAACACGATTTTAGTTTACTAGAGGAAATCCTACAATCAAGATTTTAATTAGTTAATTAAAATCATCAAAATCCATTTTAGGATGGTTAATATTTTTCACCCATTCCTCTTCTATTTTTTGTTGGCACCTGTGTTGTAGTTCTATTGTGTAACTATAATAAATATTTTTTATTTATTGATAAATATGTAATGGTTGAAATAAAAATAATGTTAGTGTGAGATTTATATATTAAATTAAATTAAGAGTAAGTTTGATATTGAAAAGAAAAATAAAATAAAATTAAAATTAATAATAAAATATATTTAGCAAAATTAAGTATAAGTTGGATATTTGAATTTAGTTACTAATATATAAATAATTTAAAATAAAATTGAGATTTAGCAATAAATTTAGAAAGAAAAATTTGAAAATATTATATAATTTTTTATATAAATCTATTGTTAGTTTTTAAATTATATCTAGGTAATTTTTTTTCACTATGTAACCACTCTTCTATTCAAATTAACTTCACATTTAATTTAAATCATTACATATTTATCAATAAATAAAATGACTTTGTAACTATCCATTTATTTTAGTTGCATAGTAACACACCACACATGCAAAAAAAATGTGGAGAATATTAATCATTCTAAAATGATGCAGTATTCTGACGATTTTAATTAACCCATTAATTAAAAAATATTAGGTGCACAATTTCATCTAGTAAACTAAAATTGTGTTCTCTTTTCACGATTTCATTTAATGTTAAATTAAATCGTGTGGTAGGGTCATAGTATCTTCACAATGATATGGTGTCTCTTATACACAATTCACTCATCTTTGGAAATAAATGAAAAAATATACCATTTTGGGAATTTCACATAAAAATGACACCACTTTGGGAAATTTGTTGAAATTCTACGGTGAATTAACACCACCAAATATTAACATCTCTTTTTAAAACGAATTTCATTATAACTTGAAACAGCCACATATTAACATCTTTTTTTAACAAAAATGAATAAGACAAGGGATTCCCATAAGCAGTGGATGCAACTACTAGGCATGTTCAATTTTATAACCCCACAAAACTTGATAGCAAAGGAGGAAAAGGATAATCATGCTAAAATATATATCACTAAAAAAAATTGAGTTTTGCGACTATAAAATTAGTCGTTAAATAATAAAAATCGATCACTAAGTCCAAAAATAAATAATGGCAAAAATTTTAATTACTAAATATTTAAAGATTGATGTTTGAATGGTCGTAATTTAGTGATCAAATATTCGGTCGTTACAGCGGTAGCAGAATGTTTGGTCTTAACATTTTTCAGAGACTAATTTGGTCACTAAAAATTTAAGAAAAATGAGTCATTAAATCGGTAGCTAAATTTCGGTGGCAAAATGGTGGTTAAAATGAAATAAAGTTCGGGAGTTAAAATGGTGGTTAAAGTGAAATAATTAGCGATGGCTAATTCCGTGACTAAAGTGAAATAAATTTTAGTAGTTAAATTAGTGACAAAAGCTAAATAAATATGGGGCTAAAATAAAATAATTATCGGTAACTAATTTGGTGGTTAAAATGAAAAAATTTCGGTGGCTAAATCAACGAGTAAATTTGATAACATTATCACTTACTTTTATATACTATTTTGGCTTGTCTATAGACAAATTTTAGACCTGTTTATAAATACTCAAATTTTAATCATGCTAATTAATAATGAACATGAATACATAATATAAAAATAATAGTGTAACCATATCATATAATAAAAAGTATTATAAGCAAATTAAAAAGAGTTTAATGTATGACAAAATTCATCAGATAATTAAACCTCATCTGCACTATGATGTCCATTGGGAGTAGGATTTGAATGATGTGACATCAAATTATTCACTTGAATGTGTTGTAAGATGAGTTTCATCTCTTCCTGATCTTTCATCATTTGCTCATGATCTTTCACCATTTGCTCCATCTTTTCTTCAAGTGTCCGCTCTTTGGTATACTTTGCTACAAATTCAACATTTAACTTTTGAATAGTCTCAGGCATTTCTTCTATTTAATGGACTATTGAAGGTTGACTTGTAGTAGAGTCAACACTTGTAAAAGAAGTAAACCTTTTGGTCAATACACCAAGCCCATATACAATTCCTTTTTTATTTCCACCTCCAACAATATTAAAGTATAGAGTTTTGTGAAAATGAGCCTTCATCCATCAGATCACTACTAGAAAAATAGCTAATAGGTGACCAAAAAATCGGTCACTAAATGATTAAAATCGATCACTAATTAAAACAATGACCGATGTAGTGACCACCGAATCTATGACCGATTCTGTGACTGAATCCTTGATTGAATTTGTGACCGATTCTGTGACTCAATCTGTGATTTAGTTGCAAACTTTTATGTTATTCAGGGGTGATGGTTTTTTGTGTTTGGGTTATGGAGCCTTTTTTTATAGAGTAGCGTGTATACCGTTTACATTCTGTATGGCTTTGCTTTTCTTTACGTTTTGACTTGCATTCATATAGGCTGGGGTAACCTTATTACCCCGTTCTATTTTATTCATCATTACTGATAAAAAAAATCTACACTTCAATCAAAATGCAAATTCTCCTCATAGAACCTTTTCAACAACTAAAGGACAAAATACTTGGAAATCATAGAAACGTGGTAAAAGAAATAGTTGGAGACCTTATGGAAGAGGAAAGAAGAAGAAATCTAAATTACTAAAAGTATGACATCTACTATCACAAAATGAATCACATAATAAATAAATGTTACTTCAAACATGGCTTCTCACCTTGACACAAATAAACACTAGTAGAAAAACATCATTCTATGTCTGCGTATAAGGACAGTTAAAAGTCAAATCGACGTAGCCAAAAACATTATGGCACTTTTGCAAATAAATGAACATACTTCATGTCGGTTCCACACAAACTGACGTAGAGTTATATATCCAACGTTGGTTACACTTAAAAATTGTCATAGAAAAGACAGTAAAATAAAAATTCAAAATTTTAAAATTCAAATTTGGCGTTGTATATATCACGTCGGTTATGGGACTCCAACCGACGTGATATATACTACACACTACGTCGATTTTTGGTATAAACCAACATTATATATGTTCCTGAAAGTTGAGTGAAAATTTTCATAAAATTAGGGTTCAATATCACGTTAGTTATTTATCCCAGAACCGACGTAGTATGTCTCTCGAGTTAAAATTAGGAATTTTTAGAGAGATATTAACTCTTACGCTTACATTTTTCTCTTACGTTTTCTTCTCATTCACCTTCTCCTCCTTTACGTTCTCCTTCACCTTCTCCTCCTTCACCTTCTCCTCAACCTCGTTGTCTCTTCCTCAGTCTCGCTGCCCTCTCCTCTCAGCCTTCGCGTGGTGCCGCTTTTATTCTCACTGGTTTTCATTTGTATTTTGCGTGGTGCTATTTCTCACTAATTTTCATTTACATCTTTGTTGTTCATTGGTTTTACTAGGGTTCGAGATGCTCCATTTTGGGCTTCTTCCATGTTCGTTTGGTGTGCGCAAGCTTCTTGGTGGTCACGGTTGAATGCTTGGTTTACACTCATTGCCTCTTCTCTTTGCAAGAGATTACTAATTTTGTAAAATTCATTTAAAATAGTTAGAAATTTATTTTTGACCAAAAGTTTTTATCAGCATCTTGATTTACTATATATTTGATGGTAGAGTTCTTACACTCTATAGGTTTATCATAAATTTAGGGTTTCAAAAATTTAGAGCGAAAAAACTTCAAATGGTCATAACTTTTGATAGAGAATTCGGATTGAGACGCTCCAAAAGTGAAAGTTGCTCGAAATGGGGTAACGAAGCCACTAACCAATGGCCAAAGGCGGTTGGGCCTCCGGAAATTCCAAAATTCCATCTTTTAGGGTTTCTTTTTTATTTTTTTTCTTATTTTTCATCCATTTTTTTAGAGTTTAGCCTTTGATTTTACATATCTATACTTGCTAGAAAATTCTGAAAATTTTTGTAGTGTTTTCTTGTATCGATTAGAGATTTATCAACCAAAAAATTTCTTTTTAAAAAAATTAACTTTTTATGTCGGTTGTAAGCTCAAAACCGACGTGAAAAGTACTCTATAACAAACGCCACGTCGATTTTAGCCAAACAACTGACGTGGTATTGTCTCTGGAGCACTCCTCTAAACTATTTTAGAATGGGTTCATAGCGTCAATGTCTGATTTAAACCGACGTCAAGGCTGACAATATGACGTTGATTTGGTAACTGATGTAGTGTTTGAAAATATTCAACGTCGCCTTGGTCAACGTCGATTCTGAAACTGACGTTAACGGACTCCCAAAATCGACTTTGAAGACCTTTTTTCTACTAGTAGAAAATTTAACTACACTATCAACAATGATATCAAAGATAGTGATACTTCACCCATAAATTCAAGAACTAGTCAATTAATACATAACAACTCTCAAGATAATAATCAAAATAACAAATAATTTACCTTGAGTAAAATCCAACAATTATTAAAGATTCTACAAGATTCAACAATAAATTTTTCGCATAGAATCGATCAAATCAATGGTGTTACCAGCTAGCACTCAATTCAATAATCAAATAAAAGCAAGAATGTCCAAAATTCTTGAATTCTTAATATAGGGGTCAAAATCATGTTGCATGCATAACAACATATTTTACAAGCTTCTATAAAATTAAACATGTTAATGTTAAACTTCCAAAACGTTTTCTAAAATTTTTATAACGTTTTCTAAACTTTTTATCATTGGTATTTGATTTCAATCTTATTTCTGTTTAAGATGTCATTCAATCCTTAAATTGTGAAATTATTTTTTTTTTTTTCAAAACATTTGTCAAATTTGGGACATCACTACATTCAATCCTTAAATTGTGAATTTTTTTTTTTTTCAAAACATTTGTCAAATTTGGGACATCACTACTTTAAAGATAATTGCACATGTTGAGTTTAAAAGGATCTTTATTACATGTAGGATCCTAACATTTTATCTTTTGTTAATTACATTTCCATGAATAATACAAAACACAATTATAAAAATGTTGATTTTGTTGTTTGACATTATAGATTGAGATATCCTTCAAACAAAATTGTACAACACATACAAAGATTTTCCTTACGTACAATTTGATGCTGAAAAAAACATTATGATATTTGTCATTTAGTAAAAACAACATAAATTACCCTTTATGCAAAGTAATATTGTTTCTGCTCATATTTTTTATATATTACATGTTGACATATGGGGTTCTTTTAGGACTCCTTCTATTCATGGATATATATTTTATTATTATTATTATTGATGAATTCTCAAGACAAACTTGATTAATTTTTATAAAGTTTAAAGCTTAAACAAACTTCTTGTCAAATTTTATCATTCTTGTTAAAAATCAGTTTGGTTATAATGTTAAACCATTAGTACAAATAATAGTCAAACAGTTTGTTATAATAACTTTTACAACAAAATGGATTATTCATCACACTATTTGTGTTGAAACTCTTTAGTAAAACTCTACAATGGAGAAGAAATATCAACATATCCTTAACATCACTCGTAACCTTCTATTCTAGTCCAATCTATCAAAAATCTTCTTGTCCTATGTTGATTCTCATGCATTTTATTTTACTAACATACTTCCAACACATATTTTAAGTTTTAAGACGTTTTTTAGTTACTTTATTTACAACCACCTTCTCTTCTTGATCTAAAGGCTTTTGAATCTCTATGTTTTGTCTCTACCATTGAAAACAACAGGTTTATATTTTACCCTATAGTTAAAAAAATAATTTTTCTTGGATATAAAATTAGGAGAAAAGATTTTATTTCTTTAGATATATTCACTAGAGAAGTATTTACTGGTATCTAGGAACGACATTTTTTATGAAGATATATAGTTTCCCTGTACACTAGAATAAAAATCAAATTTACCAATATTCAATCAGTATTAATATCTAAAAATATCATTTTCTATTTTTGTTTTTTTTTTCTTTCGGCTTGTACCAGTGTATATAAAGCACTATCTTTGAATGGTTTTATTATTAGAGTTAAATAAAATTTTCTTCTTCATTGTCTTTTATTTATCTTGTAATCAAATACATACTCTAAATGGTAGGATTACAATAGAGGTCAAAAGTTTTAAATTAAAAAAGAATAATGATAAGAATGAATTACACTAGGAGGATGATCGGTGTGACGCAATCGAGTCCAAAACTCTCAAAACCCTAGTTTGTGTCTCATCTTTATCGTGAGAGTGATTCTTCCTTTGTGTTAAAAGTAAAGTAAGAGAAAGAAAGAACATATTTAATAATAAAATATCTAGATTACACTTACTCCACGTTATGGACAGAGATCTCATGAACTTTCTCAACACATACTCCATATCATCAACTATTTAATTACTTATGAAATATTTTGACAGATTCTTTTATAGAAAAAAAAAACGTAATTATTCATAAAATATTTTGTATTAAGTTATTTCATAAATAATTATAAACTCTTTACAAAATGTTGTGGGAAACTCAAACAAGTGTTAACTTATTTTATGTTTTCTAACGAAAATAAATTTTATTACTTTGTGGAAATATTAAATAGATGTGTACGTAAAGTGATAAAATATATATAATATCCAAAGTGAAATCATGCATGGAGATACTTTCTTGGTGGGGAGAAATCGGGATGTGACATCTTCCCACTATGAATTTTATATTAGCAGTAGGACAGATTACGAAAAGTTAATTAATCATAATCACGGTGTCACGGGCTCCACGTGCTGAGTAATGACCCTTGTCTAAGTCTTTCAATAATTTTATTTTATTAATAAATATACTATTCATTCACTTTTCCTTTTTCTCTTTTTCAACTCATTTCCTTTTTTAGCTTTAAATATTATTTCTATATATTCCTATAGTTTGGCTTTTTTTAGTGTTTCTGTAGTATTTGAAAACAATAGTTTCAAACATTTTATTTTTAATCCTGTTATAAGTATATTTATTACAAAATGTTAATTAATTTACATCATAATGATAGCAATATTATGTTAATAAAAAAGTTATGTCATCATATAATTTAATTAGCCTAAAAATATATCAAAAAGTCAATTTTACTATAGATTAGGAAAAGAAATCTAAAATCTCAAACAGAAAAATATAATTTAACTAGACAATAAGTAAATAGAATGAGTTTTACCATACCGAGAAGATTATTATTAAGAGGTCCTATAAAAAAAATTACTAAACCTATTTATGAATGCGAATCACAAATATATAAAACTAACTATCATCAATAATGCATGATTCGCCTATTAGATTTGACTTAGAATGTTAAATATGATTAAAGAAAACATTCAATAAATAATTTTTGAAGAATAAAATAGAAACAATATATATATATATATATATATATATATTACACTCTGAAACTAAAAAATAAATCTTTAAAATATAAAATATAAGCTGCAAACAACTTTCATCTTAAGTTTGAAAAACTGTGTAACTTCAGTGATAAAGTTAACATAATTGTAAAGACCAAGGGAAAAATTAAATAATCAAGTTTAGAAGATTATTTAATATATATGTTTTACCTTTTCAAAAGTGTAATGGATATTTTATCCCTTTTTTACATTAAATGTTATTTTAAGTTAAAATTAAAAATGTAATTAACAATATAAATATATACAATAATTTGAAAAGTCTATTTTATGTTCATAAAAAATAAATTATCAAAACAAACTTGATAAAATTCTTAAAACAGATGTGACATAAATAATAAAATAAAAATTCTTGAGTAGTTCAACATCAGTGAGAGTTTACAAGAGAAGACTTTTTTTCAGATTGAGATAGATCTCTGGAACAAGAATTAAAGAGTAATCTCTCAAGCATTATTAATTAATCCTTCCACGTACTCTCATTATGGAATAACTCTTGAAAATCTACTTGAGTAAATCTTGAAGCTTCTGACAAAAGTTATCAACAGAAATGGACTCTAGATCATGGCTTACCAAGAAATTCCTCACTTTTGCATGATTTTCCCTGACTTCTCTGCAAACCTCATTCTCTTCATCCATCACAATTTTCACTGCTTTGCTTACAGTCTCCTTTGTGAACAAGCCATCTTCTTCACCCTTCTCCACTTCAACCCCAACCTTCAAGTTGCTACCCATCGTCCTTGCATTAAGGACTTGATCACTATCTAGTTGTGGTAGTAACACGATTTGACACTTATTTACTAGTGCCTCCGTTAATGAACCAGCTCCACAGTGTGTTATGAAGCAACCCACTGAAGGGTGTTCCAAAATCAACTGTTGTTGGATCCATCCACTGTGGACAATCCCTCTCCCTTCAACTCTTTCCTTAAACCCTTCTGGGAGTGCACCTTCAATTGTCTCAAACCCAACAGGAACTTTTACAACTGCCAAGAATGGAAGTCCTGTAAGTTCAAGACCCAACAACAACTCTTGGAATTGATCATGTGGTAGTTTCCATTCACTCCCAAGTGCACAGAAAACCACAGAACCATCACTGAACCCTCCAAGCCATTCACTCCATTTTTCCTCTAAAACAGTGTTTGGTGGCTCAGGTATGATAGGTCCTGAAAGGACAACAGACTTCCCAAACTGCTCTGCAAGGTAGTCAACATAAGGACCCTCAATTTCTCTACAACCTTTGAACCCAATTGCATCTGATAAGGTTAGACCACTATAGATGCGGTCATAAAAAAGAACACCACTTCCAAACTCCCAGTTCCTCTTAGAAGCAAGGAACTTGGCTTCATGGGCATGAAGCTTGATGGATGACACAGGGTACCCAGGAGGGGGTTGCATAAGGTCAAGTTCAGTTAAGCTACCCTTGTGTTTCATCCTTGGAGGGGATGTAGTGTAAGATATTGTCGCAGGGCTAACAATCAGGTACTGAAAGGATTTGATCCCCAAGCGAGAAGTGATGTTTGGTAGCCAATATGTGAAGTCAAAGAAAACAATTTGCGGCTTTAAATCTACGAGGAGAAGCTCTATATCCCTCTCAGTGCGGTCCATGGCTGTCATAATGAGTGGACCTAGAGAAAAAGACACATCAGAAGTGGTTTCTGCACCATGAGGAAGACCTTCAACATGTGGAACGTTGATAGGGAAAAAGGTGATGAGATCTGGGAAGAGGTTGAATTGCTCTAACTTGGATTGTGTTCTTCTGGGGACGAAGAAGGAGATTTTGTGTCCCCTCTTTGCTAATTTGTTGGAGAGGTGGAGATATGGCGTTAAATGTCCCATGGCGAACCATGGAAACATTGCTATGTGCAAAGATGAAGCATCCATTTTTCTCTTTTTTCTGTGGACTAATTTGCAGGTTCCCTCTGCACATTCAAATATATAAAAAGCCAACTTCTCTACCTGATCAATCCTTAATTTATTAGTATGATGCAATGATTAGAAAACATGTAAACTTAGAATATGAAACTTTGATGTGAACGCTGCCTTGGACCCTTCTAAGAAATAATGGTGGTTAGTACTCTTTCTAAGTGGAGAGAGAAAATATCCTGAATAAAACGCAATCAATCCTCATGGCTCTTAAACTAATGGTCCTCTTTGGTCAAGGATAATGATAATTTAACTACCTCTTTAAAAATTCATAGCATCATTCCACAATTCCTTTTATTAATTTATTTTATTTAATAATTTGATTTATATTTTAGTTAAATAAATTAATTTAGCATTTTATTATTATTAAGAACTGTTAAACGGGGTAATATAAAGAGTGGATGGTCAAAAAAGTTTTTTCCACTTATAAATATGAAAACATTTTATCTACGATGTTGGCATGAGTTGTGATCCTTCTTGCATTTATATGTTTGATGAAATTAAGTGGAAAGTATTAAAACGGAGCGTGTCTTATTGTAATCCCATGTGCACCTTCCTCCAACTACAAAAGTTCATGAATTTCTTTTATTTATTATTTGATTTGATATTAAATATTAGTCGTTTCATTTTGATTTGCTCATGGTAGACCAAACCATTGTATTTAATAAACAATTTGATTATAGAATAATATATAGTAAAATCTATTTTAATTTTATAAACATATATGAGTGTTATTAATAAAAACGGATGACAAAGTAAAGAAAAATAAAAATATACAGGACACAAATTTTCGAAGTAAAACATTCATTTATATAAAGATAAAAGTTACAATTTCTTCTTACTATACAAATGACTACACTATAATCAATAACAAATAAAGGAGTTTTTGAATAAAATGTGTAAACAATAAATATAATTAGTTAAAACAAAATAAACAGCAATACTCACGGATAAAAAATACGAAAAACTTTTCAATGAAGCAAATAATTTATTTTTTTCTTTTTCAAACATTCAATGAAAATCCAACAATTGAAAAGAGTGACCATTCTTTATGAGCCAACTATCCAAGATCAGTCGAATCCAACAAGAAATTTGATTTTAGTAAATTTTTGTCAACAAGGGGGACGTGTACATTCTTTGGAGGCATTTCATCCTTTGGAGTAGATTTTTTTGTCATTGTTCTATGTATTCATTTTTTATTAATAAAATGTTTACAAAACATATTACTTGAAAAAAAGTAAGTAAAACAAAATGAAAAATTACCTAAAATATTATTGAAGAAATTGCAGAAAAGTAAAATAAAAAGATAAAATACTCAAATATAAATGATTTCAATGAAATAGTTTAGAATATTATAACAACTCGTTCTTCTACGAGCATCTCCATGACTTATGTAAGTGCTTACAAGTTAATAGTAAGACTATTAGTTTTTTTTGTTTTTTTTTTTAACAGCGTAAGACTATTAGTGATAAAATAAAGATTACATGAAAGTTGTTAGGAAGATATACAAAAGTTAAAATTAATATAAATATTATATTTCTATTTTGTAATAAGGGTTGAAACTCGTAAACATTTCCATAAATCCTAACTCATCCGGATGCATACGAATGAGTTACTATAATGTTCTCAGCCACTTTATTGGAATAATTTATGTTCAAGTATTACATCTCTTTCTTCTACTTTTATCTAATTTATATTCTTCATTCATTTATTTTAAACACTTTAGCACTTGATTTCTTTTGTGTTTAGAGTAATATCTTTATTTTTGAAGATATTTGTAAACATTCAAGTTATAAAAAATGAACAGATGAATCTATGACCAATCTATAGACTAAGGCAGTTGGCTGAGTACTATAGTAATGTATAAAAACTTTGGGAGGTGAAGGAAGCAAATTGAACATGTTGCATATCAGTTGAAAGGCTTGCATCAAGATTCATGAGTTTAGATGCAGTTGAGTGGGGACAACGTTAAGGACACAAAAACATCCATAGTGAAATCATCAAAGGATAGTCAGATGAGCATGCGAAAATAGACAATATATGTATAAAATAAATCATTCAAGAGACACTACGCCCTTTTTAACATCCCTTGCGAAGGCATACGACTTTATCATGAAAGGTAATCTCTTTAGGCAAATGGTTTTATGAGTTTAAGTTCTCCTCTCTTCAAGACATGCATCGTGTGTTGGTTGTGGGCTTGTAAAATCTATTTCCTACACACTTTTGCTTAATCAAGGATTTTGTTTCGACATCCATGAAACTGGCCAAGGCTCAATGTTGGATTCGTAATTCATGGTCTATCCTTAAAATATTGGCAGTCGAAGGCTAGTTTCTTTATTGCAAGAGGAATTGGTACTCCTCTAACGTTAAATGATTGCAATATGAAAAAAACTCATGGCTTCTATACTCGAGTACTGGTTAATGTAGTTTGCTCTCTTTTCTACTGCAACAACTTTTGGTGGAGGTAAAACATCCAAACTTTGCCTTTGTTGCTAACATTGAGTATGAATGATTTCTACCTTTTTTCTCTTTTGTAAAATGATTACTCATATGTTATTTGTTTGCATGCACTGTCCTCAAAGTGATAGGACTAATCAACAAGAGGAGTCGTTATGTTCCTAAATCCAAGGTGGTTAATGTTGCTAATGTTGTTGATGATAATAATCCTAAATCATCTTAGAAGGTTATGTTGTTGCTTTTCATAATGACTCTAATTAGGAGGATAATTTAAAAGGATGTTAAGTGTTCTTGATGATTTACAACTAACTTCTATGGTTCAAAATGTTGAGTAGAAAACAACATGTTTTTCTTAAGGATGACTAGACTCACGTTTAGTTTGACTCTTTTAAATTATTTTTCTAAATTACTTGTTTTGGATGAAAACTTGTTTCAAGAAAAGTATAAAAATGTGAATATTGTGAATCCTGACTCTCCTTTCATTGTTACCACTTTAATCGTTTTAGGATCAAATAATAATAGTTCTAAACCTGTTGCTTGTGAAGAGAATTTCTTACAAGGTGTTGGTATGCAGGAATTGGATAGTAATTTTCTGAAGGAAGAAAAGTAATAATGTGTTTGTTGTTGTTTATGGGATCTAGTTTGTTCTTCACCTCATTTCCTTTGGTTTCTAGTTACGAGGGATTGTGTTCTTTTGGTTATGTCTAATTTTTTTTTTTTATGTTTTAGTTTTAGTTTGTTTTATTTTATTTTCTTCTTTTCTAGTTTTCTAGAAGGATGGATTAGAAATTTTCTATTTTCCTAAAATGATGGATTAGAAATGTGTTTTATTTTTTTTTCTATAGATTTAGTATAGTCCTCTATGAACTTGTTCTCTTGTTTTCATTTTTTTACTAAATTTCGTATGATAACTCTATATCTAGTATAAGTTTTAATAAAAAAAAACAAAGTAAATAGAAAGAGATTTAATAAACCTAGAAGATTATTAGTAAGAGGTTTTGGAAAAGTTTTACTAAACCAATGCATGAATGCGAATCACAAATATATAAAACTAAGTATCAATAATGCATTATTCAACTATTAGATTTGACTTTAGTATGTTAAATATGATTAGAGAAAACATTCAATAAATAATATTTTAAACAATAAAATAAAATAAATAAATATATATATATATATATATATATATATATATATATATATATATATTACACTCTGAAACTAAAAAAAAAATCTTCAAATATAATCTGCAAACAACTTTAATCTAAAGTTTGAAAAACTGTGTAACTTAAGTGATAAAGTTAACATAGTAGCAAAGACTAAAGGAAGAATTAAATAATCAAGTTTAGAAGCTATTCTTACATTAAATGTTATTTTAAATTAAAATAAAAAAACGTAATTAACAATATAAATATATAGAATAATTTGAAAATTTGGGGTTTTTCTTGCAGTGAAAGTCTATTTTATGTCCACAAAAAATAAATTATCAAAACATAAACTTGGTAAAATTCTTAAACAGATGTAACATAAATAACAACAAAAAATTTCTTGAGTAACATCAGGGATAGCTGAGAAGGTAAGATTTTTTTTTTTTTTAATTGAGATATCTCTTGAACAAGAATTAAAGAGTAATCTCTCAAACATTCATTAATCCTTCCACGGACTCCCATCATGGAATAACTTTTAAAACTTCAAAATTTACCTGAGTAAATCTTGAAGCTTCTGACAAAAGTTATCAACACAAATGGACTCTAAATCATGGCTTAGCAAGAAATCCCTCAGTTTTGCATGATTTTCCCTGACTTCTCTGCCAACCTCATTCTCTTCATCCATCACAATTGTCAGTGCTTTGCTTACAGTCTCCTTTGTGAACAAGCCATCTTCTTCACCCTTCTCCACTTCAACCCCAACCTTCAAGTTGCAACTCATCACCCTTGCATTAATGACATGATCACCATCTAGTTGCGGTAGTAACACGATTTGACACTTATTTACTAGTGCCTCAGTTAATGAACCAGCTCCACAGTGTGTAATGAAGCAACCCACTGAAGGGTGTTCCAAAATCAACTGTTGTTGGATCCATCCACTGTGGACAATCCCTCTCCCTTCAACTCTTTCCTTAAACCCTTCTGGGAGTGCACCTTCAATTGTCTCAAACCCAACAGGAACTTTTACAACTGCCAAGAATGGAAGTCCTGTAAGTTCAAGACCCAACAACAACTCTTGGAATTGATCATGTGGTAGTTTCCATTCACTCCCAAGTGCACAGAAAACCACAGAACCATCACTGAACCCTCCAAGCCATTCACTCCATTTTTCCTCTAAAACAGTGTTTGGTGGCTCAGGTATGATAGGTCCTGAAAGGACAACAGACTTCCCAAACTGCTCTGCAAGGTAGTCAACATAAGGACCCTCAATTTCTCTACAACCTTTGAACCCAATTGCATCTGATAAGGTTAGACCACTATAGATGCGGTCATAAAAAAGAACACCACTTCCAAACTCCCAGTTCCTCTTAGAAGCAAGGAACTTGGCTTCATGGGCATGAAGCTTGATGTATGACACAGGGTACCCAGGAGGGGGTTGCATAAGCTCACTTTGAGTCATGTTTTGGCGCATCCTTGATGGGGATCTAACGTAAGATACTGTTGCTGGGCCAATAATCAAGTATTGCAAAGATTTGATCCCCAGGCGACGAATCAAGTTTGGTAGCCAATATGTGAAGTCAAAGAAAACAATTTGTGGTTTTAGCTCACTGAGGAGAAGCTCTATTTCCCTCTCAGTGCGGTCCATAGCTGTCATGATAAGTGGAGCTAAGGAGAAAGACACATCGGAAGTGGTTTCTGCACCATGAGGAAGACCTTCAACATGAGGAACGTTGATAGGGAAAAAAGTGATGAGATCTGGGAAGAGGTTGAATTGCTCTAACTTGGATTGTGTTATTCTGGGGACGAAGAAGGAGATTTTGTGTCCCCTCTTTGCTAATTTGTTGGAGAGGTGGAGATATGGTGTTAAATGTCCCATTGCAAACCATGGAAACATTGCTATGTGCAAAGAAGAAGCATCCATTTTTTTTCCGTGGACCAATTTGCAGGTTCCCTGCACATTCAAATATATAAAGCTAACTTCTCTACCTGAATCATTAATTTATTAGGATAATGAAATTTGTGGAATGTGGAATGTGGAATGCTTTATTACAAAATTGCCGCCCATTTTTATTTTACAACATTTTAGGTAATATATAATCATAAAATGCTGGTTTTACACTGGCAGTGGTCCTTGCTTATATGTAAGTGTGAAAAACATGTATATTTTTATTTATTGTTCATTTGTAAATGAAGTGTCTTGTCGTTGTCCAATCCAGCACAGTTTTTGATCCCCAATCAGGAGAAGTGGTGTACAGAATGTTAAATTGACAGATTTAAAAAAATAATAATTGAAAATTAAATAAAGCTAATTTTGTTTTTAAATTTATTTTTTATTACCTGACTGGTGAAGTTAAGATTATGAATTGAAATTCAAGAATCCAAACAAATTATTTATTATATTTAAATATAATATTATATATTTAAGATTAATTAACCGTTACTAAACATGCATAGTACTTTTTTGAATATTATTTCTTAGTTTTATTCTATTTTAAATCATGAAAATATTACAACTGTTTTCTCTATTTAAAAACTTTCTTATAAAAAAGTTTAACATTTGAAAAAAATACTTTACAAGTATTTTGTAAAAAATGTTTAAGAATTTATGTCAACAAAAATTACAACAGTTGGTTCAACTTGCATCATAAAATATTAATTTGAGTTAGTTTGAATTTTATTTTAAATTAAAACTAAATCAAACTCAACCAAACTTCATGTTTCACGTTTAATTTGTATGATTATTTAATAAAAGACCAAAATTCACCCCAATTACATACATCCATGAAGCTAGTGTATCCAAACACCTTTTATATTGTTTGATTTGGTTTTACTTGCGCTTCTTCATGCATTTTCATGGTTTTTCTTTTTTCAACCCATATTTTTGAAAATATTAAAATATTATTTTAAAATTTATACTTTAAATTATGTAATTTAAAATAAAAATAAATTTTATTCTAAATTATTAAATCTAATTTATACTTTCGATTGTATAATTTAAAATATAAAATATTTATATTTTAAATTAAGTTATTTAAAATAAATAAAAAATAATATTTTAAATTATGCAATCCATAAGAAAAAAGAATTTATATTTATTATATTAATAAAAATTTATATTTTGAATTATATAATTTAAAATATTAAAAAGATGAAAAAGATGAAGAATGTAAAATGATATTTTTAGTTTTCTTAGGAAGAATTTGCCATCATGTTTGGTTGTAAATCGGGGCCCAGCTATAGTCAGGGATCTCAACGGTTTTTGTTCATCTGATTGGGTCATACTCCTATGGAGGTTTCATGTTTTGGGATATTGGTCCATGCTATTCGCACTTTTCTTTTTACTTTATGCAGTACCTGCTAATTTTCGTAGTTTTGTTCTGTAAAACCGTAAAATCATATACAAATTAATTTTCATATGGATACGGATAATAGTTTCCATAATTTTAGTTTATATACTATGCGTTTAATTTCCGTTTTTATTAGATAATTTAATGACTTTTATGAGTTGAATAACGGGTTAAACACAATAACTTTAAAGTTAATAGCTCCATGTTTAATATATGTTCAATGATAATATAAAAAATTTCCATATTGAGTTAATGAACAATAAATCACAAAAATAATTAAATTATCGTTTTATTAATTTTTTGTATTTTCATTTTATTAGAGAAATGGGTTAGATTATTGTGACCAATGAGATTGCCTTTTCATTGCTTATTATTATTATTATTATTATTATTATTATTATTATTATTATTATTATTATTATTATTATTATTATTATTATTATTATTATTATTATTATTATTATTATTATTATTATTATTATTATTTTAAGTATACAGTTTCCAAAGCTTGATTCTCAACTAAATAATATCTTGATTCACTAAACCAAAAGAGAAAAGGTGAGTCTAAACATGCAACTCTTTTTAACTTTTTTATGTATATTTTATTTTTTTATAAACAAAATTGAAATTTCACGGTTTGCTAAATAAATTATGAGTACTGCTAATTCAATACAAAAATTGTTTTTTAATTTTAATTTTTTCCAATTACGGTGATATTTTCATTGACCTAACAAGTTTCCATGCTAATTATCACTATGAAATTAGTCTCATATTTAAAACTATAAAAGTTTTACTTTTCATCTCTCTCTTATCTTATGTTACCCATTTATGAAAGAAAAGAATAAGAGCTTAAAAAATGTTTGGTTGGCATGTTATTGAAGGAAGAAGTGTCCACCATCAATTTTTTTTTCATGTGAAGTTGTACTATTTTTCATAACTAATTTCTACACCAACTAATCAGATTCACCATCATGTGATGAGTTATTACAAATAATTTAATAAAAACAATGACTCAACATATATACAAGAATATATATTATTAATCCCAAAATATTATTATTATTATTATTATTATTATTAATTTCTTCACTTTCTTATTTATTTAAAAAAATATTTTTACTTTTTTTTATCTATTTTCTTATTTTATATGTCTTTTTTTTTTCATACACCAATGACATAAAGGATAACAATAAAAGTGGTTTGTCTAAACATTTTAATGATTATTAAAAGTATATAGTTGTAACAGTAGAAAAGTGTTTGACTTGTAGCTCACTTTCATGTAATAAATACACAAGATTATAGCAAAATTACTATATACCAATTCGAACATGTAATATATATATATATATATATATATATATATATATATATATATATATATATATATATATAAAATAAAAAATAAAAAAATATA